>VOFK01003356.1_pt1 | contig 37251 bp, 66 predicted proteins | sample 5384121 | NCBI WGS metagenome assembly VOFK01 (sample SAMN12384730, study PRJNA508395) | human gut metagenome | isolation source: healthy gut J | host: Homo sapiens | reverse complement strand
TCAGTACTTCGTTCAGTTACGTATTGCTGGTCAGTTCCATACAGCATCCTCCTTTTCAATGGTGAACCGCAGCACAACGGGCTGGGTCTGCAGGGCAGAAACGGTCAGCCTTCTCCGGCAGTGCCCACAGTGCGCAGATAGGTGCCGGTCATGCCGCCTTCTGCCACGGCGGTCTGCGGGCCCACAAGGGCGGCGTTTCCATCTACCGCAAACTGCACCGGGAACTGTGCGTAGGGGGCTGGGGTGCCGTTCTCGTCCAGAATCCGCACCCGGACAGCCGCCATATCGTAAAATATCTTTTTCCGAAGAGCCGTCCGGCTGGCCTGACTTCCAAGTGCAGCTTTGCGCTGGGGCAAAGGGTCACGCTGCGCACCACGTTGCCGTCCTGCACGGCATCGAACCGCCATCGGTGGCTTCGCCGCCCCAGTTGCCCATATTTTCCGTAGAGCGCCACGCCATCTGCAAAGCTCATTTTTATAGCGCAGCATACACCAGCCAGAATTTGACCTTGTAGGCCAGCGGCAGCCCCGCCAAGCCGTATTTCCGGCGGCCAGCAGGCAGTCCCCACAGCGGCTGCCTTGGCGGGGGAAAAGTGCTCCTGCGTTTCCAGCAGCTCGCCAATGGTATCGTCCATCACAAAGGGCGGGTGGGGGCAGCGCCGTCCACTCGCTTTGGGCGCAGGGCGGTGACGAACACATCGTTTTTGTAAAGCCTTACCTGCTGGGCATTGCTGAAAACATAGGCTGTGCCCAGCTGCCCGGCGGGGTTATCTCCGATGTCCATGGAGGAGCTGACCGCCAGCACCGGGTCAGTATCGCCCTGACTGGCATAGACCGCAGCCGCCAGCTTCGGGGTTGCGGAAGCTGTCCAGAACGCCGTGGTAGCAGATGCGGTCGCCGGAGCCGAAGTCCTTGTGGGTCTGGTAGTCGAACATACACCAGCCCAAAGCACCCGGCGTGCTCCTTGCTGGCATAGGCGGCGTTCTGCACCCGGACGTGCCGCAAGGCGTGCTCCTGCCGGTGCGGGCCATCGTCAAAGGGCCTTTGGTGGGGTACATATGGCCGTTGCACTCCGAGATGAGCAGCGCCTTGCCCATATCCGGGGTCACGTCCTTTTTTGGGCTTTGCGCCGGGCGTTACGCCGTTGTGAGAAAAAAATCGTTGTAGGCGTAAACATCCTCCAGCAGATGGCTTTTTTCCAGATAGCGCACGCCGGAGGTGGCACGGCTGGGGTCCAGCTGATGGGCGATTTTGTTGGTGCGGGTATAGAAGGCATCGTCATCCACGCTCGTTGATGCGCACGCCCCACAGGATGATGCTGGGGTGATTGCGGTTCTGCAAGAGCATCTCCTGCAGCATCTCGCAGGCGGCGTCCTTCCAGTTGTCGTCCCCGATGTGCTGCCAGCCCGGCAGTTCGGTGAACACCAGCAGACCCCGCCGGTCGCACTCGTCCAGAAAATATGGACTTTGGGGGTAGTGGCTGGTGCGCACGGCGGTGCAGTGCAGTTCCTCCTGCAAAATGCGGGCATCCTCCCGCTGCAGAGCTTTCCGGTGCGGCGTAGCCGATGTAAGGGGTAGCTCTGGTGTCGGTTCAGACCCCGCAGAAAGGTCTTTTTGCCGTTGAGGTAGAAACCATCCGCCCGGAACTCTGCGGTGCGGAAGCCAAACGTTACCTGTTTGCGGTCGATGGCTTGTCCGGCTGCGTTCAAAAGCTCTGCCACGGCATGATGCAAAACCGGGTGCTCGGTATCCCACGGCTGTGCGTCCGGGACGGAAAGCTGTATCTTCCCGGTTTCTGCCGCCTGTGCGGTCTGCTGGGCCAGCAGGGTGCCCCCGTCTGCGGTCTCCAGCCGGATGCGGACCGCCGCGGCTGAGGACGTAAGCTCTGCCGCCCACTGCACCACAGCCTCCTGCAGGGTGGGCGTGTAGACGAACAGATCGGTCAGGCGGCTTTCTGCCGTAGCTTCCAGCCAGACCTCCCGGTACAGCCCGCCGTAGGTCAGGTAATCAACGACAAAGCCAAAGGGTGGAATCGTTGGGTCTTCACGGGTGTCCAGCTGCACGGTCAGCAGGTTTTCACCCTCCCGGTCCACAAGGTCGGTGATCTCCACCGTACAGCCGGTATAGCCGCCCCGGTGCTGCCCGGCAACCCTGCCGTTGACCCGCACTACCGCCTGATGGGCGGCTCCGTCAAAGCGGAGGAACAGCCGGGGCGCAGCCTGTACCGGCGGCACTCGGAACCGTTTGCTGTAGCCGCAGACCATCTCGTAATCAGCGGGGGTGGCATAGTGCAGCGGCACCTCCCGGCAGGTATGGGGCAAGCGGACGGCTTGTTGTTTTGGTACAGGCAGCCCTTGCCAAAGGCTTCCGTCCAGTGGTTGGTAAACTCCCAATCACTCGCAAAAACTGTGTTTCATCGCGGCAGCACTCCTTCCAGTAGGATCGCGATCATTTCCTCCAGTACAGCCACATACTGCACCCCGCTTTCTGCCAGACTGCGGTCTGCCAGAAAGACTCTCGATGGATGCGGTGATCATCTGCCGCAGCACCGGCAGGGACACCGGACGCATGACCCCTCTGCCACAGCCTGTTCCAGCAGCGCCATGGTGGGCTCCCACCCGTTTTCCAACTGGCTGCGCACCCGCGCCGCCACCACCGGGTATTTTTCGTCCAGCTCCTTCATCTGCCGCAGATCCAGCGCGGCATATTCTGTCGGCATGGCAATGATGACCGCCCGCAGCTTTTCCTGCAAAAGTACCACCGCCCGCCAGAATTTTCCTGCTTGCAGTGGTGGATCTCCGCAAAGGCATGGTCTACCATGTCCAGCAGAAGCGCCTCCTTGGAGGGGTAAACGGTGTAGATGGTCTTTTGCTGATGTGCAGCGGCTCTGCCACCTGTTGCATGGTGAAATGCAGCCCCTGTTGACGGAATAACTGCATCGCCTGTGTGCGCACCAGCGCATCGAGCTTTTCCCTGCATGAGCGTCCTCCTTATGGAAACTGTATTTGCCTTTCTAGTTTCCATTCTAGTACGGAAACCGAGTTAAATCAAGCAGTTTCCGCATTTTCTGCGTTCTGACGAAGAACCCGAGAAGAATCACAGCAGAATGCCATATCTTAAAACGCAGCAGCCGGAATGGTATCCGTAAACATAATCTTGGCGAGACCACCGATTCCCGCTTTGCCCACGCTCTGCACAAGGGACTGTATTTCGACTACATGATGGCAAACCCGCCCGTCTGATTTTCAGGTGGGCATTTTACTTTGCCGAGGATTTTGAGAACTACAATAAACTGCCCCCGAAACAGCACGGTCTAGCGCGCTGCTTCGGGGCAGTCTGTTGTTTATTCAATTATAAAGTTACTGCTTTGCACTTTCCGGGGCGACCTCAAAGTCGATCTTGCCCAGATTGACGTCCGCACGCACAATGGTGATCATCATGGTATCGCCCAGATTCCAGGTCTTGCCGGAAACGGGATCAGAAAGGCGCACGCCCTCGGTAAGCCTGGTGCCGGAGGGAGTCAGGCTGGAGGCAGGCACAAAGCCCTCCACGCCGTTCTCCAACTCGATGAAGAGGCCGCGCTGGGTCACGCCGGAAATCGTACCCTCGTAGCACTCGCCCAGATGGCGGCGGGCATACTCGGCCTTATAGCAGTCCTCAGCCTTCCGCTCGATCTGCATTGCAATGATCTCGCGCTCACTGGACTGCTTGCTGACGTCCTCCGGCAAACTCGCTGTAACGCAGGATCATGGTCTCCTTCTCGGTACCCTTTGAGCATGTCGGTCATGATGCGATGGATGGCCAGATCGGGGTAACGGCGGATGGGGCTGGTGAAGTGAGCGTAGTCCTTCAGCACCAGACCGTAGTGGCCCTTTGGGTTTTTCCTCATACACAGCCTTGGACATGCAGCGCAGCATACCAACATTGATGATCTGCTCGTAGGCAGTGCCGCGCACACCCTCCAGAATGGCGCTCAGCTCCTTGGGGGTGGGCACATCCTGGCAAAGTGATCGTTGATGCCGCAGGCCTGCAGCAGAGTGTGCAGACGCTCCAGCTTTCGGCGTTGGGCTCTTCATGGACGCGGTAGACGAAGGGGATCTGCTTGACTCGGGCGAAGTGGGCCGCGCACTGGTTGGCCAGCAGCATGAGTTCCTCGATCATGGACTCGCTCTCGCCGGAGGTGCGCTTCTTGCACGTCGATGCAGTGGCCATCCTCGTCCAGGATCAGCTTCACCTCGCCGCTCTCGATATCCATGCAGCCGCGCTCCTTGCGCAGGCGGGCACGGTGGCCATACAGCTCCTTCATAGCAGGCAGCTGGCTGAGCACTTCATGGTACTTTTGCCCTTCAGCTCGTCGTCAGCACTGCCGGCCAGCAAAGCGTTGATCTCGGAGTACACACCCTTGACGCGGCTGCAGATGACCGACTTGACGAAGCGGTAATCGGTCAGGTTGCCGTCCTTGTCCAGACGCATCAGGCAGGAGAAGGCCAGACGCAGCACGCCCTCATTCAGGCTGCAGATGCCGTTGGACAGCTGCTTGGGCAGCATGGGCACCACCTGGTCTGCATAATAAACACTGGTTGCACGGCTGAACGCCTCATTGTCCAGTTCAGAGCCGGGCTTGACATAGTTGGAAACATCTGCGATGTGCACGCCCAGCTCAAAGCCGCCGTCAGAGGTGCGGGTCAGGCTGATGGCATCGTCGATGTCCTTGGTCTCGGCGCTGTCGATGGTGAAGATGGGCAGGGCGCGCAGGTCCATGCGGCCTCGGTGTCACCTTTTCAGAGCACCTCAGCGTTCTCCAGCTTCTTTGGCTTCCTCACGAACCTTATCCGGGAAGCGGCTGCGGATATCCTGCGCGTAGAGCAGGGCCTTGGCGCAGCGCTTGGCCTCCTCGGAGCTGCCAAAGCGCATGGCCACGCCTACACGGTGGTCTTCTCCTGACGGCTGCCGCGGATCAGGATCTCGACTGCTACTTTGTCGCCGTCCTTTGCGCTGCCCTCGCAGTCCGCGCATGACCTGCATGGTGATGGCCGGGGCAGTCGTCCGGCACGAAACTTCAGGCGGCCCTCCATGCGGCGCATGGTGCCCACGAGAATTTTTCTCTTCCAGCACAGCAAGGATCTCGCCCCTCGTCGCTGCCCTCCTACACGGGGATGCTCAAACTTTTCCACCAGCACCTTGTCGCCGGGCATTGCGCCGCGGGTGAAGCGGCCCGGGATGAAGATGTCGCTAGTCTCATCCTCCAGCATGACGAAGGCAAAGTTCTTGCCCAGCTTTTACCACCTTGCACAGCAGAGCCTTGTCGGCACGGCCGGAGCGGACCGTGAAAGAACACGCCCGGACGCTGGCAGATGACGGCGTCGTGCACCAGAGAATCCAGTGCCTCCATCACCTTGCGGTCCGAGCCGCGGTCCCCCGCCGAATTTGGCCTTTTCAGGTCTTTTACGGTGCACGGCTGATTCTGGATCGCGTGCTCAATTTTTATCGCGCATTGCCATAATATTTTTTCTCCTTCTCTTCCATGGCCGCAGCCTCCAACGTGCCGCAGCAGCGCTGCCAATCGTGGGCCAGCTGCCCCTGTCCCCTGCCCAGCCCGCAGAACTGCCGCCGACATCCTATTTTGCACAGAAAACAGCCCCGTCCGTTCACGGGGCTGCACGAACCTGTCAGCCTGCCAGACGGCCTGCAAACAGACATGCCAGGATGGCAACCACAAAGAAAACAATGCCTGCAATGCGGGTGGTCTTGGCCAGCATCTGATCAGCCGGGGTCAAACGGGCATTGTTTGCACCGCCCATACTGCCGTTGATGGCACCGGAAAGGCCCTGACCGTGGGTGTGCTGCATGAGGGTGAGGAAAACGATGATGACCAGCGAAGCCACCAGCAGAATGGCACCGCCAACAATTTCGATAACAGACATGAATCGTAACGCTCCTTTAATTTAATTCAACGAAAACTACGCAAAAATACAACTATATAGTAGCATAACAAAGCGCAAAAAAAAGCAAGCAGAAACCGTGCATTTTTATGCCAGAAGGTCCAGCATTGCGCACACCGGGCAAAGATGGCGGCGCTGGAATGTTCCGTGCTCACCTGCCCGTCCTGCAGCACCACAATGGTGTAGCGCGGGCTTTTCTGCCGGCCAGAACCCCGCAAACCACAGGTTGCAGCGCTCGGTGCCCTCCGGGGGTGAACTGCCCGGTCTGCGCGGTACCGGTCTTGCCGCCAGCCCCTCCGGAAAGCCAGGCAGCATCCTGTGCGGTTCCCTCTTCCACCACCTGCTGCAGCATTTTTAGCGCGCAAAAGCGCTGCGTTCTGTGCTGAGATCACCCGCCGCCCCCCGGATGTGCTGAGGGTTTCCACCGGTTGTCCCGGTGGTCTTCGTCCAGCGTGGCTTGCAGCACATAAGGGCTGCGGTATACGCCGTCCGGGCTGCAATGGTGTTGAACAGTGCCGGCCACCTGCATAGGCGCTGCCAGCAGGCTGCCCTGCCCAAAGCTGAAATTAGCCAGCTGCCCGCTTTGCGCCAGCTCCTGCGGGGGGGCAGCTGCCCGGCCTCGGCGGCAAGCCCCTCTGCCAGCGGCGGCTCCTGCCCAGCCAAAGGCTTTTTAGCGGCGTCCAGCAGGCTTTCCGCACCCAGCTGCTGTCCCAGACGGATAAAATAGCCGTTGCAGCTTTTTCCAGCGCGGCGGCAAGGTCCACCTGTCCATGCGGCACCCCGCCCGCGCAGCGAAAGATCTGCCCATCCACTACCACCGCGCCAGTGCACTCGAAAACCGGCTGCAGCCCGCCCAGCGCAGCCGCAGCCCAGCACCGGCTTAAACACCGAGCCCACCGCGTAGCTTTGTAGCGCCCGGTTTAGAAAGGGGACTGTTCTCCGCCTGCAGGCTGTCGGCAAGTTCTCCGGGTCGTAGCACGGCACACTGACACTGGCGCGCACCGCCGCTGTGGCGGTATCCAGCACCAGAATGCAGCCGCTCGTCGATGTATGGTACTGCCGCCACTGCTTCCACTGCCCGCTGCACCGGGCGGGAGATCGTCAGCTGCACGCCAAGCGCCCCGCTGTCGGCTTGCAAAAGGCCCTAGAGTGTTCTCCGGTTCGCAGCGTACCCTGCGCCGCCGGCGCAACAAGGCTGCTGTTCTCCCCTGTTGCCGGAAAGCACGGCGTCCAGCGCCTTTTCCAGCCCGGCAGCGCGCCATGACCCGTGCTATCCAGATAGCCCAGCAAATGCTGACACAGCGGCACCGCCGCATACCGCCGGGCGGTAGGATAACCGGTCAGCCAAGGCGGGCGGGGTCGCAACTTACCTCCAGCAAAAAAGGGTGCCGCACGGCTGCGGCTGCGGTAAAAAGCGCCTGCCCGGCGGCATCGGTGCAGGCATACAGGCGGTCGTAATTGCCCTGCCCGGGAAAGCATACCACCTGCCAGCGCTCCTCGAGACCAGTGAGCAGCCGCCCCTGCGCATCGTAAAAGATTGCCCCTGCCGGGCGGGCAACTGCAGAGTGACCGTGCTCTGCGCTGCCGCCCGCGCAGCATAGGGCAGGGTGCTGCGCCAGCAGATACAACCGGCATAGCACCACCGCAAACCCCAGCAGCAAGGCGGCATACACCGCCATCACCCGCTTTGCCGGATATCCCCGCGCCCCTTTCCTGTGGTTAGGTGGGCAGTAAGGGCGTGGGTATATAAAAAGAGGCGGAGCCTCTCCGAAGAGAAGTTCCGCCTCTTTGGCATTTCTTATTAAAAAGATTGGTACGGATTAGTACATGCCGCCCATGTCACCACCGGCTGGTGCGGCGGGAGCCGGGGGGTTCGGGCAGGTCAGCGACCAGGCTCTCGGTGGTCAGCACCATCTCAGCGACGGAGGCTGCATTCTCCAGAGCGGAACGGTGACCTTGGTGGGGTCAACGATGCCAGCAGCGATCATATCGTCCACAAAGACCTCGTTCTGAGCATCGAAGCCGTAGTTGGGCTTGTTGGCAGAGACGATCTTGTCGATGATGACACTGCCTTCCAGACCGGCATTCTTAGCGATCTGGCGCAGAGGTGCTTCCAGAGCCTTCAGAACGATCTTGGCACCGGTGCGCTCGTCGCCTTCCAGCGTGTCGCACAGGGCGCGCACAGCGGGGATGGCATTGATGGGAGCGGTACCGCCGCCGGCCACAACACCCTCCTGCACAGCTGCCTTGGTTGCGTTCAGAGCATCCTCGATGCGCAGCTTCTTTCCTTCATCTCAACTTCGGTGGCAGCACCGACCTTGATGACGGCCACACCGCCAGCCAGCTTTGCCAGACGCTCCTGCAGCTTTTCGCGGTCGAAATCGCTGGTGGCTGCCTCGATCTGGTTGCGGATCTGAGCAATGCGGGCTGCAATGGCATCCTTAGTCGCCTGCACCGCCAACGATGGTGGTGTTCTCCTTGGAGACCTTGACCTGGCGGGCATGGCCCAGCATCTGAACGGTGGCGTCCTTCAGCTCATAGCCCAGATCGCGAGGACACGACGGTGCCGCCGGTTAGGGTAGCGATATCCTGCAGCATCTCCTTGCGGCGATCGCCGAAACCGGGAGCCTTGACGGCGCAGACATTCAGGGGTGCCGCGCAGACGGTTGACGATCAGAGTGGACAGAGCCTCGCCCTCAATGTCCTCCGCCACGATCAGCAGCTTCATGCCGTTCTGCATGACCTGCTCCAGCAGAGGGAACGAGATCCTGAATGACGCTGATCTTCTTATCGGTGATGAGGATGGCGGCATTGTCCAGAACAGCCTCCATCTTGTCGGTATCGGTGACCATATACGGGGTGAGGTAGCCGCGGTCGAACTGCATGCCTTCCACGATCTCGTTGTAGGTCTCAGCGGTGGTCTTGTTCTCCTCAATGGTGATGACGCCATCGGAGGTGACCTTCTCCATAGCCTCGGCGATGAGACGGCCGATCTCGGGGTCGCCTGCAGAGATGGTGCCGACGCGGGCGATGTCGTTGGAGTCCTTGACCTTCTGGCTGTGTGCCTTGATGGCCTCGACCGCCTTGGTGACTGCCTTGCTCATGCCGCGGCGCATGACCATCGGGTTTGCACCTGCTGCAACGTTCTTCATGCCCTCGGTGACCATGGCCTGCGCCAGAACAGTTGCGGTGGTGGTGCCGTCACCTGCTGCATCGTTGGTCTTGGTGGCGACCTCACGCACCAGCTGTGCGCCCATGTTCTCGAACTCGTCCTTCAACTCGATCTCCTTGCGATGGTGACGCCATCGTTAGTGATGACCGGGGAGCCGAACTTCTTGCCCAGCACCACGTTGCGGCCCTTGGGGCCAAGGGTGATCTTCACGGTATTTGCCAGCGTGTCAATACCGGCGCACAGCGCCTTGCGGGCTTCCTCGCCCTGCTTGATCTGTTTAGCCATAATCAAATCGCTCCTTTAAAGCTCAATTTTCAAAAATCAGAGGGGAAAATTCGCTCAGTCTTCCACAACGGCCAGGATGTCGCCCTGACGGACGATCTGGTACTCCTCGCCGTCGAGCTTGACCTCGGTGCCGGCATACTTGCTGGTGATGACCTTGTCGCCGGGCTTGACGCTCATCTGGACCTCCTTGCCGTCCACGACACCGCCGGGGCCGACAGCAATGACCTGTGCGACCTGCGGCTTCTCTTTTGCGCTGCCGGTCAGGATCAGGCCGCCCTTTGGTGGTCTCCTCAACTTCAACAGTCTTAATGACAACACGGTCTGCAAGAGGAATGATCTTCATAGTTCTTGCCCTCCTATAGTAAAAATATAATTTAAAAACTTTGCTGTGTCCAAAGGGGCCTCATGTCGGCTCTTCGGTTCTTTAGCACTCCATTTCTCTGAGTGCTAAGTGTATTGTACTCATCTTGACCCAAAAAAATCAAGACCTTTTTTGCTTTTTTGTTAAGAATTTATGACAGATGAAAAAATCAGCCGTACAGCGAAAAAAGAGACAGCTTTCTTCTTGGACAAAAAAAAAGCTGTCTCTTCTTCTGGTTTTTTCATGTTCGGTCTGCACTCTGTGCCGTCCTCTGCGCTGCAAAGCGCTCAAAAGCAGGCTTTGGCAGAAGGGATGCGCCCTGCCAGCGGCTGTACCTGTACAGTGATCTGCTCCTTGGGTGCGCATTCACCGTCTGCCGTGGCAACGATCGGCCCGCGGCCATCCGCAGCGCGCAGGCTCACCTGCTTTGCGCGGCGGTAAATGAAATACGGCTCTGCAGCCCTGACGAGCTGACCGTTCTGGAAGTGCTTGCCGCTCTTGTACATTCCCAGCAGCTTTGCAATGGTCACGCGCGGCTCACCTTGCGGATGATATACACATCCAGCCAGCCATCGTCGGGCTGTGCCTCCGGCGCTGCACAGAAACCGCCGCCATAGGTGCGGCCATTGCAGATGGCACACATCAGGCAGTCCACATTCCAGCGTTTCACCATCGATGGTGTACTCCACCCCTGCGGCCGATGTTGTCCGCAGAGCTGCTCCACGATGGAGAGCAGATAGGCCATCTCGCCGCCGCACAGCGGGATGCGCCGGAACTGCGGGATGCCGTAAGCCAACCTGCGCATCGAGCCCGGCGGCGCAGATGGTCGCCGAAAAGGCCAAAGGCTGAATCTGCATCAGGTCGATGCTCACCGGCCCACCGGCCAGCTGGGCATCCAGATCCAGAAACTCTTCCTTTGTACCAAAGGTGCGCAGAAAAAAATCGTTGCCGCTGCCAAAGGGCAGACACCCCACGGCTGCATTTGCATAGCCATAGATCCCGGTGAGCGCTTCGTTGAAGGGTGCCGTCGCCGCCGGCAGTGAAGACCCGGTTCTTCCCCGCTCTGCCCGGGCCTGCTGCGCAGCGGCATTGGCCAGCTCCCGGGCATGACCGGCGTGATTTGTGACCTGAATGGTATATTCTTCCGGCGCAAGCCCCTGCACGCGCGGCGGCAACATTGATCTGCTGCGGCAGCGTACGGTGCAATCGGCCTTACCGGCAGTTGGATTCAAAAAAATAATGCGCATGGACTTCCTCCCTGCAATTCTGTTGCTTCTATGATAACAGAAAACCAAAAGGATGCAAAGAGCCAATCTCACAATGTCCCTGCCCCTGTACGCACAAAAAGGAGCGGATGTCTCCGCTCCCTTCGGGGGGATGCTTACTGTTTGGGGAATGCCTTATTCCATGTCTGGATGACCTTGAATTTCGGGGTCCATCTGTCGGGATCGAAATCCGCATCCAAATAGCCCTGCTCCACGCACCACTGTGCAGCTTTTGGGCTGTTTCGGGGTCCGTCATATTGGCAAAGGCAGAAGCATTTTCCGGTTCCGGAAAGCCCGCCGTCTGCCAGACCAGTTTTGCCAGCTGGGCCTGATTTTTGGGGGATCGCCGCGCCCTCGGGCAGAAGATCCTGCAGCATCAGTTCCGTGATGATGGTGTAGCCGCCAAAGACAGCAGCACCCGCAACAGCTGCTGCCACAAGAGCCCCCTGCGGCATCGGAGCTGTCGCCGCCCGCACTGGAATCATCCGGGATGGGGTCCGAGATGTTCGGGATGATGGTCAGGCTCTCGTTCAGGCTTACGGCGGCATTTTCATAAGCAGGCGTTTCTTCCAGTTCTTCGCCGTCCAGCACCACAGTGTATCCCGCGCCTTCGGCCTGCTTATAGGTCAGTTTTAGTTCCAGAGGAGAGTTCCCGGTTTTATTTTCCAGCCTCAGCGTACCGGCGCAATCCACATTCAGATCTGTTCTCCTCTCCTGGGAATCAATATCGATGCTTACATTGTTTACACCGGAAATGTGGACGGAATTTCCCAGTTCCCCTTTGACCTTGATGTGCGGATTTTCGTTGCCTTTGAAATCCACCGGAATCTCAAGATCGCCCTAAGATCGACCGTGTATGTCCTGCTTGCAGAGTCATAGGAAACGGTCATGTTTGACATGCCAGCCGGATCCTGCGGAGTATTATCCGGGGTAAGCAAACCGCTATACGTGTAATATTCCCAGAACACCGTCGGTTCGCTGCCGGTGTAAAGTTCCCAATTTGCCGTCACTTCCACCGCATGGTCTGGCATGGTAAAGAAAAAGGCCGTATCTGTCGGGTCATCGGTAGTTTTCTACGTCAGCCGGAAAAAGCCAGCAGTTGAATTTCAGGCCCTTTTCTGGCCGGGAGGTTTTCACCCATACAGTTTCACCTTTGTAAAAGGTCGTGTTATTCTCAGAGTTATCGAGTTTTCCTCCATACACTGTTACCGGGTAGGTAGTTGCTTTCCGACGCTGATATAAGCTTCCGAAGGATACCAACTGCGCCATACGCAAGGATGGATACGGCTTTCAAACTGTTCCGTTTCTCTGTTGCTGCCGACATAAATCGCCTTTTTCGCCACTACTAGAAGAAACGCAGACCGATATCCGATCACGGATCGCCTTTGCCACCCTCACCCGTTGCGATCAGGGGTCAGATCACCGCTGATATCGTCAATATCTGCTTGATCTGCCACCATGGTTTCACCGGTTATGGTCACGTTGTGTGCACCGTCCACGGTCAGTATTCCGTCGACAGCTGCACCGCTTGCTGTTTTCATCACTACATCAACATCGCCCGCAGCGGTGGGGACATTGATCGTCAGATTGCCGGCAACTGCCTGCAGGATCGTCAGGGGTGCTGACATCCGTGCCGCCTGTAAACCGAATCGGGATATTATCGACCACGGTACTGTTGACAAGCACACTCTGGCCGTTGACGGTGATACCGGTATCTCGCCCCTTCGTCTTCCTCGCTCAAAGCGGCAGTACCGTTCGTCAAACTTACCATATCTGCCACAGCGGCATTGCCCGTTCCGTCCGGGGCCGCAGCCAATGTTGGCAGTGTCACCGACAGTATCATGGCCGAGGCCACAGCCGCCGCCGAAGCGCGCTGGATAAGCTTTGTGCAATTTCATACAGTTTTCTCCTTTTTGTTCTGTTTTATTTACGGGGGGTATGCTTTGAGGGAAGCATACCATATTTTTGCAAAAAAGTAGAACAAAACCTGCGTGAATCGCGCCAAAACCTGCGTGAATCGCTTCCGCCCGCCCCTGCAGACAAAAAAAATACCGCCCCGGGTCTTGTAACTCAGGGCGGTCCTTTGAGCTTCAGATGCTTTTACAGTGTTGCGGTTTCGTCGTCCTCCCGCAGGACGATAGCACCATCCGCCGAGCAGTCCGCTGTCCAGTTCTGGCCCACGCAGGCCGTGCCGGATGCGATCTGATCCGCAAGTGCCTCCACTGCCCTGTCCACTGCGCGGCGCAGTTCTCTCGGCCCCGTAGGCAGAGGCGGGCCTTTGCTGCCAGCGCCTGCCCTACCCGCGGTGTGTGATGCAGCTGGTAGCCGCTGCGGGCGGCACGCTGCTCCAGCTGGCACAGCATTTTTTTTCGGCAATGGCGCACAGGCTGTCGTCGGCCAGCGGACGGAATACGATCATCTCGTCCAGACGGCCTGCCAGCTCTGGCCGGAACCACTTTTTGCCTCCTCAATGGCCTGCGCAGACTGCTTTTCAAACACGGCTTCGCTGCCCGCCGCAAAGCCCAGCGGCGTGCTCTGACCCGCCAAAAAACGTGCGCCGAGGTTTGAGGTGAGCAGTACGATGGTGTTGCAAATCCGCCTTTGCCCCATGGCATCGGTCAGCTGGCCATCTTCCAGTATCTGCAAAAGGATGTTCTGAATATCCGGGTGTGCCTTTTCGATCTCGTCAAACAGCACCACACTGTAAGGGCGGCGGCGCACTGCTTCGGTCAGCTGTCCGCCCTCGTCATGGCCCAGATAGCCCGGCGGCGCACCCAGCAGCCGGGCAGCGGTGCTGCTCCTGATACCCGACATATCAAATTTGAGCAGGGCTTTTCGCTGCCGAACCAGCTGACCGCCAGCGCCCGGGCAAGAGCCGTTTTTGCCCACTCCCGTGGGGCCCCAGAAACAGCATAGCACCGATGGGCCGGCCCGGCTCTCCCAGACCGGTGCGGCTGCGCCGGATGGCACCTGCCACTGCAGCCACAGCCCGGCTCTGGCCCACGATCTCGGCGTTGAGACGTTCTTCCAGCTTGTCCAGCCGTTCCCGCTCCTGCTCACCTACCCGCTCCACCGGCACACCGCTGGCCTGCGCCACCACATGGGCGATATCGTCCGGCATCAGCGTGGGCTTTGACTGCTTTGCCTGCTCGGCCCGGATGCGTGCCGCCGCACAGGCTTCGTCCACAAGGTCGATGGCCTTATCCGGCAGAAAGCGCCCCGGCAGATACCGCACCGAAAGTTCCACCGCAGCCTGCAGCGCTTCCGGCGGAAGGCAGACATTGTGGTAGTGCTCATAGCGGGGCGCAAGCCCGTTGAGGATATCCAGCGCCTGCGCAGGCGTAGGCTCCTCTACCTGCACCTTGCCGAAACGGCGTTCCAGTGCGGCATCCTTCTGGATGTGGGTGCGGAACTCTTCGGTAGTGGTAGCGCCGATAATTTGTATCTCGCCCCGGGCAAGCACCGGTTTTAAGATGCTGGCTGCGTCAATAGCACCCTCGGCGGCACCGGCTCCCACGATGGTGTGGAATTCGTCTATGAACAGGATGGCAGTGCCGTCCCGCACCAGCTCTTCCAGCAGGTTTTTCAGCCGCTCCTCAAAGTCGCCCCGGTATTTGGTGCCCGCCACCAGACTGGCCATATCCAGCGCCAGCAAACGGCGGCCCTTGAGCGCACGGGGCACACGATCCGTGGCAATGCGCTGGCCAGTCCTTCGGCAAGGGCGGTCTTTGCCCACGCCCGGCTCCCCACAAGACAGGGGTTGTTCTTCTGACGGCGGCATAAAAGATCTCCACCATGCGGTCCAGCTCTGCCTCCCGGCAGAACACCGGGTCCAGCTCCCGTTCTGCGGCGCGGCGGGTCAGATCCCGGCAGTACTTTATCACTGGCGCGGCTGCCGCGCGGCGCACTGACCGTGGTCCGCATCTGATACGGCAGTACGAACTGCCCGGACAGCTGGCGGCACTCCCGCACGGCATCTGTGAGCTGCACGCCCATGGATGCCAGCAGGATGCCTGCTGTGCAGCCGTCATCCTCCAGCATGGCGCAGAGCAGATGTTCCGGCTCGGCCCGGTTCAGGTGCGCGTTCTGCGCCCCGATGATGGCGTAATCCATGGTGCGCTTGAGGTCCGGCGCAAGAGCGTAGCGATCCAGATGCAAAGCCGGTGCGCGGCGGGTCTGAGCCAGTTGACGGCGCACTTCCGGTTCCCGGATCTGCTTGCCCTCCAGAAACCGTGCTGCCGCCCCGTGATCCTGCTGCAGGATCGCCAGCAGCAGGTGGCCGGTATCGGCTTTTTTTCGCAGCCCAGGTTCCCGGCAAGCTCCACTGCACTGCGCAGCAGCTGATCCGCCTCATGCGAAAAGCCCTTGTACCCGCCAAAGCCAAGTTTTTTTCCCAGATGCTCATTTGCCGCTCCTTGCTGATGAAATTCGTTTTCACAAGAAGTATAGCCCCGAAGCACAGAAAAAAAACATCTCTTTCTGTCGGGATGGGGAAAAAAAAAAGGAGATACCCGCAGGCATCTCCCTTCGCTGTTTGATTTTTTCAGTTCATTTCAGCCAGAGCCTTTTTCAGGTTCTTTGCGATCTGATCCGGGCAGCTGGTATTGCGGAAACCGCAGAGCGTGCCCTCCATGCGGTCGATCACATCTTCGGCCTTCATGCCCTGACCAGACGGCAGATGCCCTTCAGGTTGCCGTTGCAGCCGCCAATGACTTCCATAGACGCAATGGTGGTCATCGTTCAGCACAAAAGTTGGTCTGCTTGGAACAGGTGCCGCTGTTCGGGGAAGCTGAATTCCTTGCTCATAGTTCAAAAATCTCTTTTTGACAGAAATCCCGACGAAGATCGTCTGCTTCTATTATAGAGCAGCGTGCCGGAATGTCAATGTGACCGGGTCACATCAATACCGCGGCGCTTGTGGGCCAGCTCCAGAATGCGGCCACCTGATCGTCTGCCGTGGTACAGGTACCCACCGGGTGCGGCACCTTGTGGTTTTGCACCGGAAGTCCCGTCATACCGCCGGTATGGATCAGCCCATACTTTCCGCTCACACAGAGCAGCACCGGCCCTTGTCCTCCGGGCTGTTGCGGGGGTGGTACACCTCAATGCCGTCCGGATGATGCCCTCTTTGGCAAGCTGACGCACCAGCGGCATGCTCTTGTAAACGGTCGGGTGTGCAAATACCAGCACCGCACCGGCAGCTTTCGCCGTGGCAATCACTTCCTGCACCGATGGATATTTTTACCTGATGCAGCACCACGCCGCGCGGCTCCCAGCCAAAGAGATAACTGTACAGCTTGCCGTACACAGCATCGGTCAGCCCCAGCTGGTGCAGCGCTTCCATAATGCCGCTTTTGAACAGCACACCGCTGTCCTTTGCGTGTATTCCCAGCGCCTGTGTTCCGTGCGGAACTGCGGGTACAGCAGCGCGTTCGATCTCCTTTGCGCTTTGCAAAGCCGCACTCGTTGCGGCGCTGGCGCAGGATGTCGCAGTGCTCCTTCAGTTCCCGGCTTTCCGGGTCCGGGAAGTAGCACAGCAGGTGCACGCGATGCTTATGCTCATGGTCATAGCCGGTCAGCTCGGTGGCCGGGAGCAGGCGCACGCCGTCCTGCACAGGGTGCTCATAGCAGTAGTTCACGCTGAGCAGGGGTGTCGTGGTCGGAAATGGCCATGGTGTCCAGCCCGCCCGCCCGCCATGAGCGGCAGGCGGTGGATGCACAGAGCCATCGGAACAGGTCACAGGAATGGTTTGTGAAGATCGCCGGGCATGGAAAATGAACCTCCCAAGAAAACCAGGACAAAGAGGAAGCCTTATATCATATCAGTGCTTTATAGAAATTGATCAGGCAGCCGTCAGCCAGGATCTGGCGCTCGTCGGTGGTGAAGCGGGGCCATGTAGCCAGGCTGAACTCCTTTGCGGTGTCGCCCAGCACATAGGCCTTTGATGTTCTGCAGGTCGCCCTTGAGGGCCTCGCGGACATTCGGGATAAGACATAGTCGCCCAGACCAAAGGGGGTGGCGCCTGCCAGCTGCAGGGGCAGCATGCCCCAGTTGATCAGGTTGGAGCGGTAACGCTTGGTGGCGTACTCGGTTACGATATTGGCACCGGCCCCAGCACACGCTGGCAGCTGGCGGCCTGCTCACGGGCAGAGCCATCGCCGGGCTTGACCGCAAAGATGGTAGAGGCGATCTGCACATCGTTCCAGCTCAGCTTTCTCGCAGCCGGGCACCTTGTTCACCTTTGCCAGCAGAGCAGCGTCCCCTCACCGGCGCGGCGGGCGTTCTCTTCGGCCTGCACAGCCTTGGCACGGCCCACATACCCGGATCCTTGCGGCTGAGGGTGAACTCGGCCAAGCCCAGAGGGTGAGCGGTAGGACGAGGAAGTCTCACCAGAGGGGATCAGCTCGTCGGTGGTCGTAACAGGGATCGGTGATATAAGATGCCACCTTCAGCAGCAGGTTATCGCCCAGCGGTGCAATTTCGGGCCAGTCCTTGATGTTGGGGCCCAGCTTGAGCAGGGCGTCGTAGTCGCCCTTGCCAAAGCCCTGATACACGCGGGTATCGTAGCTGGAAGCATCGTACTGATACTCCGGCACGGTGGGATCATAGTCAATGTCGGTAGCGGGGGTCAGAATGCCGCCGTTGGCGGTGGTGGCTGCAATGCTGCGGGCATCCATCAGTGCCACACCGGCAGCTGGCCGCTGCCGGGCTTGGAGCCCTCGCGGCTGGGGAAGTTGCGGGTGGTGTGACGGATAGACAGTGCACCGTTGGCGGGCACATCGCCTGCGCCGAAGCAGGGGCCGCAGAAGGCGGTGCGGATGGTAGCGCCGCCGCTAGCCATCAACTCGCCAATGACGCCGGTGCGCACCAGTTCCATCATGATGGGCTGGCTGCCGGGATAAACGCTCAGAGCGTAGTCACCGCAGCCGCCGGTATGGCCCTTGAGGATGGAGGCAGCTTCATAAATGCTGTCGTACAGACCGCCTGCGCAGCCTGCGATCACGCCCCCGATCCACACGCAGCTTGCCGTTCTCGATCTTGCTGCACAGATCCAGGCTGCACATCCCTTGCGGCCGATCAGCTTCTGCACATCCTGCTCGCAGGCGTGGAGGATATCCTCCAGGTTTGCGTTCAGCTCCTCAATGGTAAATGCATTGGAGGGATGCATGGGCAGTGCGATCATGGGGCGGATGGCAGAAAGGTCTACCTCTACCACACCGTCGTAATAAGCAAGGTCGGCCGGATGCCAGCTTCTTATAGTCGGCGGCACGGCCATGCACCGCGAGGAATTTTTGCGTCGTTTCGTCGGTTTCCCAGATGGAGGACAGGCAGGTGGTCTCGGTGGTCATGGCATCGATGGCGTTGCGGGTATCCTGACGCAGGGACGCAATGCCGGGGCCGACAAACTCCATCACCTTGTTCTTGACATAGCCGCTCTTGAACAGCTTGCCCACCAGCGCAATGGCCACATCGTGGGGCCGCAGCCCGCAGCAGAGAGCCGGTGAGATAAATGGCCACCACACCCGGACGGGCCACATCGTAGGTGCGGCCCAGCAGCTGCTTTTGCCAGCTCGCCGCCGCCCTCACCGATGGCCATGGTGCCCAGTGCACCGTAGCGGGTGTGGGAGTCCGAGCCAGGATCATTTTGCCGCAGCCCGCAAACTTTTCGCGCATGTACTGGTGGATGACTGCCATGTGCGGGGGCACAAAGATACCGCCGTACTTTTGGCAGCGGACAGGGCCAAAGCGGTGGTCGTCCTCGTTGATGGTGCCGCCCACAGCGCACAGGCTGTTGTGGCAGTTGGTGAGCACATACGGAATGGGGAACTTTTCCAGGCCGGACGCACGGGCCGTCTGGATGATGCCCACAAAGGTGATGTCATGGCTTGCCATGGCATCAAACTTGATCTTCAGGTTCTCGGCATCGCCGCTGGTGTTGTGTGCCTGCATAATATTGTAGGCCATGGTGCCGGTCTTTGCGTTCTCGATGGCTGCGGCATGAAAGCCCTTTTGCTGCCAGTGCGGCGCTTGCTTCGCCGTCTGCAGGCACCCATTCACCGCGGGCATAGTATGCGCCGCCGGTGCTGCATTTGATCATATCCAACATCTCGATTCGCCTCTCTTTTTTTCTATTTCCCGCCCGCCTATCTTGCGGGCACTGCCCAGCAGAGCGGTACGCTGCCCGCTCTGCCCTCTTCTGCCGCGCTGCCAAAGCACGCGGCTACGGCCCGAAAACCGTATCTGAAGGTTATTATACCATGAAACTACCATCCGGAAAGAAAAAAGCACTTTCCCCTTTACAAATGAATCGTGAATGGAGGATGAAGAGACCGGCTCAGGTGCTTTTTTCTTGACAAAGAAGCCATTCTATTGTATTATTATTAGCGTTGTATGCCGCTGTGGTGAAATTGGCAGACACGAGGGACTTAAAATCCCTTTCTGGAGACAGAGTACGGGTTCGACCCCCAAATCGGCGGCATAAAAAAGCCCCCCCAAGCTTACGCTTGAGGGGCTTTTTATTTTGCTTATTTTACACCTTGCCGCCGTGCAGCTCCGCGTACATGCGGGAGCGGCACTCTGCCACAGCCGGGGTCATGTTGACATAGTGCTTTATGCGGGCGCTCCAGACGGAGCTCGCTCTCCCAGGTTCCTCGGTGAGCTGCTTGTGCGATATAGGCCTTTTTCTCCGCAATGGAGGGCAGCTCGATGGCCAGCTCACCGTTCAGGATATGCGGCACCAGCAGCTTTTTGACCTTGGTGGGGATAAAGGTGATGGTGCGTTCGATGGCATCGGAGTCAAGGTTGACCATCGTGACCGGCTTGCCTGCCTCGATGACTCTCGCCGTCCATGGCAATGAGGTCGCACTGCGCCTGGCCGTTCTCGTCATAGAGGCGCCACGGCATCTTTTTGCCGGGAATGATGGCCTTGCTGGCGGAGTCCGAGCACTTCATCTTGGGGGTGTAACTGCCGTCGGGGCTCTTCACCGCCACCAACTTGTACACACCGCCGCCGAACACGGGGTCCGAGGCCGAGGTGATGAGGTTCTCGCCCACGCCGTAGGAATCGAAGTGTGCGTGCTCATACAGCTCCATGTTGGCGATCTTCTTCTCGTCCAGACCATTGGAAGCCACCAGCTTGATATAAGGACTTCCCTGCTGCATCCAGCGCCTTGCGCAGGCGCTTGGAGCCTCGGGCCAAGTCGCCGGAATCGATGCGGGCGCTCTTGACGCGGCGGTTCAGGTCGTTGGGGTATTTTTCGATGAGGTAGTCGTCCAGTTTGATGAGGTTGGGCAGACCGCTCTCCATGATATTGTAGGTGTCCAGCAGCAGACTGACGGAATCTGGGTAAGTATCCGCAAAAGCCTTGAAGGCGTCGAATTCGGTCGGGAAGAACTCGATAAAGCTGTGTGCTACGGTGCCCACGGCCTTGACGTCCGAACCGAACTTCATCTCAGCCAGACAGTTGGCCGTACCGATACAGCCACCCAGCACTGCTGCGTAAGCGCCATCGTTGCCGGCGCTCTCGCCCTGTGCACGGCGGGTACCGAACTCCATGACGCTTGCGGGGGGTGTGAGTGTTGAGACCGGTAATGCGGGTAGCCTTCGTGGCGATGAGGCTATGGAAGTTCATGGTCTGGAGCAGGTAGGTCTCGATGAGGATAGCACCAACCAGATCACATTCGATGCGGACCATCTGCACATGGGGTATGCAGACCGTGCCCTCGGGCAGGGCGTACATGTCGCCCTTCCACTTGTAGGTGCGCAGATACTCGCAGAATTCCTCGCTCATGCCCTTGGTGCGCAGCCAGCGGATGTCCTGCTCGTTGAAGTGATAGTTCAGCAAAAAGCGGGTCAGCTTGCGCTGGCCTGCGCTGATGGAATAGCCCTGATTGTCCGGGTTCTTGCGGAAGAACATATCGAACACCAGCGTCGTATTCTTGAAGCCATGCAGGAACAGGCAGTTGGCCATCGTGAACTCGTAAAAATCCACCACCATCGCGGGGTTATCGTAGTCCTCATCGGGGATATAAGGCTCAACCTTGATCTCGTTCATGAATGTTTTCCTCTCTTTATACCCGGCGTCAGGCTTCCTTGCTGTCCCCCTGCCGTTCTGACCTGTGGGGAAGGTTTGCCTCCGCCCTGTCTTGACAGTGCGTTTCTATCATGATATCACCAAACGCAGAGCCGGTGCAAGCATTTTTCTGAAAAAAACCGCCGCTGCCAAAAAAGCTTTGCAGCGCCCATACTGCAAACAATGGGCGGCTTTCAGAACAAAACGCCCGTTCATGATGCTGGGGGTGGCGTTCTTCAGCACAACGTCGTGGCTGCCGCCCTCCACGATGGAGGTGGCGGACACCAGGGTGAGCTTTGGCCTTGCGCTGCAGCTCTGGAATGGTGAGCGCGCCGCAGTTGCACATGGTGCTCTTGACCTTGTACAGGGTGGTCTGCACGCCGTCTGCCAGAGCGCCAGCATAAGGCACATAGGAGTCCACGCCTTCCTCAAAGCTCAGTTTGGCGGCGCCGCCCAGGTCGTACCGCTGCCAGTTCCGCGCGCGGGCGGAGCCTTCGCCCCAATATTCCTTCATGTAGCTGCCGTTGATGCGGACCTTGTTGGAGGGGGCCTCGTCGAAGCGGGCGAAGTACCGGCCCAGCATGACAGTCGGCGCCCATGGCCAGTGCAAGGGTGATGTGATGATCGTGCACGATGCCGCCGTCGGAGCAGATGGGCACGTAGATGCCGGTCTCCGTAGAAGTACTCATCGCGGGCCTTCGCCACTTCAATGACCGCCGTTGCCTGGCCGCGGCCGATGCCCTTGGTCTCCCGGGTAATGCAGATGGACCCGCCGCCGATGCCGATCTTGACAAAGTCGGCGCCCCAGTCGGCGAGGAAGCGGAAGCCTTCGGCGTCAACAACATTGCCTGCGCCCACCTTCACGGTATCGCCGTAATGCTCACGGATCCAGGCGATGGTGCGGCTCTGCCACTCGGAGAAACCCTCGGAGGAGTCGATGCACAGCACGTCCGCGCCCGCATCGACCAGCGCGGGAACGCGCTCCGCATAATCGCGGGTGTTGATACCCGCGCCGACGACATAGCTCTTGTTGGCGTCCAGCAGCTCGTTGACATTCTTCTTGTGGGAGTCGTAGTCCTTGCGGAACACGAAATATTTCAGGTTGCCCTCAGCGTCCACCAGAGGCAGCGTGTTGATCTTGTTGTCCCAGATGATATTGTTGCAGTCGTGCAGGGAGGTATTTTCCGGTGCGGTGACCAGCTTCTCGATGGGAGTCATAAAGGTGGTAACAAGGGCATCATCGGGAGTGTGGTTGATACGGTAGTCACGGGAGGCAACAATGCCCATCAGCTTGCCGTGAGGAGTGCCATCGGCGGTGATAGCGATGGTGGAGTGGCCGGTGCGGGCTTTGAGCTCCAGCACATCGTGCAGAGTAGCGGTGGGAGCCAGATTGGAGTCGGAGACGACATAACCGGCCTTGAAGCTCTTGACGCGGCGCACCATAGCAGCCTCGTTCTCAATGCTCTGGGAGCCATAGATGAAGGAGACGCCGCCCTGGCGGGCCAGCGCGATGGCCAGCTTATCGCCGGAGACAGACTGCATGATGGCGCTGATCATGGGGAATATTCATTTGCAGCGGGCAGTCCTCCTGTCCCTTGCGGTACTTGACCAGCGGGGTCTTCAGGCTGACCGCCGTGGGCACAGATTCTCCGCAGAGGAATAGCCGGGGACCAGCAGATATTCACCGAAAGTGCGGGAAGGTTCTTTATAGAAATAAGCCATGTTCAAACTCCTTTTCTCTTAACGCATCAACATCAATCGGATTCATGTTTGCAACCTATAAATTGATTGTATTGTATATACTGTACCACAAAGCCAGCCGGAATACAAACCCCCGCCCGCGCCAAACTTTGTAAATGTCCTTTGCAGAAAAACAGGCAAATTGCCCACCAAAATGGCGTAAGGTCATATTTCCCGCATGAGAAGCCGGTTTTTGCGTGATTTATGGATGCAAAAAAGGCCTCGTCCAGAACGGACGAGCTTTTTTTTAGCAACGAAGGATACCGCCTGTGCGGGCACATGGATCACGACTGTGAAGGAGAACAGCCGGAGGAGGAGAACCTGTGCCCGATATCCCAAAAAACAAGAAGAAAAAAGATTTCCCTTTCACACTCAGCAGGATCGTTTGCCCTTGCTGTAACCATATTTGTAACTCTTTTGGAAACCAATTTGCAATAGCTTTTCTCTGTAATTTCTTTGTAATAATTTTTGAACTTTTTGGACACATATAAAACCCCTGCCAGAAAATTTCCGGCAAGGGCTTTGCAGATCATTATTTATTTTCTTAATAGCACTTTTTGCAAGCAGTGAAGCCTTCCGCTTTTGCTTTCGATAATGTAACCTTTTCCGGGTCTTTCATATTGCTGCAGGTAGACTTGCTGTGATATTTTTTGCCGCCGTGCGTTGGGACCCAGACCATCTGCTCCGTCTTTTTGCCGGCAGAAATGGTCTGAACGGCTGCAGTGGACGGCTTTGCAGGCCGTAGTCTGTACACTGGCGGCAGATGCCGCCGGGCACAGCAGACTGAAAGCACAGTACCAGAACGGCCGCAAGGACTCGGAGATGTTTTTTCATTTGTTTTATCCCTCCTTTGGACAACGAGAAGATCCTTCTAATAAAAAGAGTACTCCTGTTCTCAGGATGCAATTCTCAAAATGCGCCGTTTTTTCTGCACGGGTGACGTTTTTGCATTGCTCGCTTATTTTCAGCTAAAAGCGGCGCAGCGGTTCTCTTTGAGATCAACGATTTACACGTTTGTCTTTCCCACCTCCAGATAGCACTCAAAGCTGGTCTGGCCGTTGTGCTTTCCGATCACATACCAGCCATCCGCCGAAGGGGCATAAAAACACCTCTGCCGTTTCTCCCCATCGGGATCTCGCGGTGGTAGTTGATCGAAGCAAAGGTCACGGGGCCTTTGCGCATCACTTCCAGCGGCAGCGCATCGCAGACAAGGTCCAGATAGAATGCGTTGTTCAAATGGCCGTTCAGATCGCACTGGGAATAATGCGCCGTCCACTCCCTGCGCTGGTCAGACCATCCTTGCACTTGTGCAGCTGCAAGGGCAGCTCGCCCTCCACCGTATCGTTCCAGAAATTCTCCACCGTCCAGCCCGGCTTTTGGCCCGCATACGGCCCTCGGCCAGGCTTGCCACGATCCAGCGGCGTCCACCATGCCACCTCTTTGCCCTCGGCATCGGTCAGGGTGGTGATGCGTTTGACGGAACCGTGTTTGCCGACCTGCCCGGGGTAAGGGTCAGGTTTCGGCACGGGGCACGCGGTCAAATTTCAGCGCCTGCCTCACCAGAAACGCACGCCGCGATCTTTGAAGAACTGGTCATCCATACCAAAGGCGCGGGCGTGGTCTGCCGAAATCTGCTCCACATAGCGCAGCAGGGCGCTGGGCTTGAGCAGGCTGCGGAAGTCGGCATCTGCGTTCATGACTGTCATGGTCTCGGTGTAAAAAAGAACTGTTCCATGGTTTTTCCTTTTTCTATAAAAAGAGACCACTGCACGTTGTTCGTGCAGCAGCCTCGGTTTGCGTTTAATACTGATTGCGGTTGCGCCTGCGGACCTTTGCGCCAGATGTTGAAGCAGGCCAGCGCCACCATGGCTGCCAGCAGCGCAAGGAACAGCAGACTGCTGCCACCCTCGTCGTAGCTCTTCATTTCGCTCCACTTCAGATCCAGCTTCGCTGTTCACCTCGTCGCTCAGGGCGGTGAACACCTTCTCGCGGCGGCGTCCTCCTCAGACGGATAGGCGATCTCACTGGTCTTCAGATCCTCGTCCAGCACCTCCCAAACATCGTGCATGGGGGTGGTGTAGCCGATGTACTCGCTGTTGGCCTTGCCGATATCGGTCTCGCACATGAAGTTGATGAACATCTCGGCGCAGCCTCCTTGTGCTCGCTGGCGGCAGGCACATGGCCATGCTGTCCACCGAAAGGACACTGCCCTCTTCCGGGAAGACCCAAGCCAAGATCGGGGTTGTCGTCGATCATGGTGATGGCGTCGCCGGGTAGTAGACGCCGATGGCCGCCTCGCCGCCGATCATCTTATCGAAGATCTCGTCCATAACATAGGCCTGAACTAGGGGCTTCTGGGTTTTCAGGGTCTCAACCACCTCGTCCACCTCTTCCGGGGTGGCCTGGGGTTGATGCTGGTGGCCGCTCTTGAACGCGGCGATGGCGTAGGCATCGCGGCTGTTGTTGAACATCAGGATGTTGCCTGCATACTGCTTCGTCCCACAGGTCTGCCCAGCTGGTGGGGGCCTCGTCTACCATATTTGTATTGTAGATGATGCCAGTGGTGCAGAGGGTATAAGGCACGGTGTAGGCATTCTGCGGATCGTAATCCGGGTTGCGATAGTCCTGCATCGATCTTCTGGAAATTGGGGATATTGTCTCGTAGTTCAGCGGCTTGCAAGCATCCCCTCGTTGATCATCTTTGCCACCATGTAGTCCGACGGGATGACCACGTCGTAGTTGGCTGCGCCGGACTTGAGCTTTGCGTACAGGGACTCGTTGGAGTCGAAGGTGGTGTAGTTCACCTTGATGCCGGTGAGCTTTTTCAAAGGCCGCCACCACGTCCACGCTGTCGTCTGAGCCGTTGGAGATATACTCGCCCCAGTTGTAGACGTTCAGGGTGACATTCTGGCCCTTGAAGCGGGTCCAGTCGTAATCGTCCGACACCGAGACGTCCTCGGTCACCTCAATGGTGCCGGCGGCAAAGGCCGGCATTGCACAGCAGACCGTCATTGCCAGCGTCAGCAGCAGCACAGCAAAACGTTTCATCACACGCCCTCCCCTCTCGCAGCGCCTTCTGGTCGCGGCGGTAGCTGCGGCTCTCCATGGCATTGGACACCAGAATGACGCTGAGGATGACCACAAACATGATGGTGGACAGCGTGTAGATCTCCGGGCTGACCTTTTTGCGGGTCATGGAGTAGATGGCAATGGGCAGGCAGTCTTCCACCGTACCACAGTTGAAGTAGGAGATCATGAAGTCGTCGATGGAGTAGGGTCAGGCTGATGAGGAAGCCCGACAGGATGGCGGGGCTGATCTCGGGCAGGATGACCTTGAAAAATGCCTGCCGGGGGTCACAGCCGAGGTCCAGCGCTGCCTCATACAGCTTGATATCCAGCTGCTTGAGCTTGGGGGTCACGTTTGAAGATGACATAGGGCACATTGAAGGCGATATGCGCGATCAGCAGCGTGGGCATTCCCATGATGGTGTCGGGCAGCCAGGAGACACCCTCGGCAAAGCGCTGGTAGGCCACGAACAGCAGCATCAGGGAGATGCCGGTGATGATTTCCGGGTTGACCACCGGGATATAGGTGATGTTGGTGACGACAAGGCGGCTCCCGCGGCCCATGGACGCAATGCCAAGGCTGGCTGCCGTGCCCAGCACCGTGGCGATGACCGCAGAGATCAGAGCCCACCTCCAATGGACACCCAGCAGCGCATGCAGGATGGAGGAGTTGTGCAGCAGGCTGGAGTACCACTTGAGGGTGAAGCCGGTGAAGAGCGAATAGCCCTTGCTCTGGTTGAAGCTGAATACGATCATGTATGCAATGGGCAGGTACATGAAGCAGAAGAACAGCACGATATAGACCCGCTGCATCAGGCGCAGATGTTTTGTTTTCATCAGGACACGCCCTCCATTTTCATCTTCATCAAAGCTGGAGGTGAAGCTCATGCACAGCAGCACAATGATCATCAGCACAAGGGCTCATGGCAGAGCCGACATTCAAGTTGTAGCTGTTGCCAGAAACTGCATTTCGATCAGATCACCAATCATCAGATTGGAACCGCCGCCCAGCATACGGCTGATGACAAAGGTAGACACCGCCGGAACAAACACCATCGTGATGCCGGTGCTGATGCCGGGCACGCTCATGGGGATGAGTACCCGGACAAAGGGTCTGGGTGGTAGAGGCTCCCAGATCCTGTGCCGCTTCCACAAGGCTCTGATCGATCTTGGTCATACTGGTGTAGAGGGGCAGGATCATATAGGGGCACATAGTTATACACCATGCCCAGCAGCACCGCGCCGGAGGTGTTGAGTATATTGATAGGGGCCAAGGCCGAACACGCCCAGAACAGCGTTCACCGGGCCGTTGATGCTGAGCAGGCCCATCCATGCGTAGGTGCGCAGGAGAAAATTCATCCACATCGGCAGCATCACCAGCATGAGCATGATGTGCTGCTTGTTCACCCGCAGGCGGGACAGGAAATAGCCCACCGGGAACGCCATGACCAGACAGATGACCGTGGCAATGAGGGGCCAGCAGCAGGCTGCGGGCAAACACGGAGCCGTAGCCGCTGATGGAGGTGAGGTTATCCAGCGTGAAAGCTCCGTTTGCATCCGTAAATGGCATAGTACACCACGATGATCAAAAAGGCACCACTGTGAACAGCGTCATCCATATAAAATAAGGATAGGCCAGCTTCTTATCGTAAATTTTCATCATTTCGGCTCAGCCCTCCGAACGTGCCATAATGTGGATCTCGTTGGGGCCGATGCGCATACCAATGGTTTCACCGGGGGTGCAGGCGCGGGTGGAGTGGATGAGCCACTCCCGGCCTTCGCACTCAACGTGCATCTCAAAGTGGACGCCCTTGAAGATAACGTCGTTGACAACGCCGACCAGCTGACCCTCCACCAGGAGAGATACCACCTCGATATCCTCCGGGCGCACCACCACCTGCACGCTCTGCTCCCGCGCAAAGCCGCGATCCACGCAGGGGAACTCGACACCGGAGAAGGAAACGAGGAAGTCGCGGTGCATCACGCCGTCCACGATGTTGGAGTCGCCGATGAAAGTCTGCCACAAAGGCATTTTTCGGCTCGTTGTAGATATCCTCCGGGGTACCGATCTGCTGCACCTTACCGCCGTTCATGACCACGACGGTATCGGACATGGTAAGCGCCTCTTCCTGGTCGTGGGTGACGTAGATGAAGGTGATGTTCATCTCGCGCTGCAACCGCTTGAGCTCAACTGCATATCTTTGCGCAGCTTCAGATCCAGCGCGCCCAGGGCTCGTCCAGCAGCAGGATCTCCGGCTCATTGACAAGGGTGCGGGCGATGGCCACACGCTGCTGCTGGCCGCCGGACATCTGGCCGATGCTGCGGCGCTCAAAGCCCTTTAAGCCCACGACCTCCAGCATATCGCGCACTTTGCGGCGGATGGTGTCCTCGTCCAGCTTTTTCTGAAGCGCAGACCAAACGCCACGTTTTCAAAGACGTTCAGGTGCGGGAACAGCGCATATTTCTGGAACACGGTATTCACCGGCCGTTTGTAAGGCGGCACACCCGTAATGTCCTCACCTTTCAGCAGCACTTTGCCGGAATTGGGTTCCAGAAAGCCCGCGATCAGGCGAAGGGTGGTAGTCTTGCCGCAGCCGGAGGAACCGAGCAGCGTCACGAATTCCTTATCATGGATATCCAGATTCAGCCATCCAGAATGCGCTGACCGTCAAATTCCACAACGATATCCCGCAGGGATACGATCACCGAGTTGTCCATATGATACCAAATCCTCCTTTGTAAACTCAGATACGAAAAAAGACAGGGCCGTGCCCCATCCCTCGTACCAGGGCGACCCAGCCCCCGCACAACATCCATGACGACCGGAGAACCTGCAAAAAGCAGGCTTCTTATATTGTGCAGTTATTCTGCCCTGTCTCGCCTATCATAAACAATCCGAACTGAAATGTCAATCACTCTGTCGAGGTTTGCCGAAACTTTACAAAAAGCCGCAACAAAAAAACATGCGCCGCAGCGGGCTTTCCGCATACGGCGCACAAAGGTTTTATTCCTGCTTTTACAGGCAGCGGTTTCCGTTATCAGAAGGGCCTGCACAGTGTCAAGGTCAACCGCATAGACGGAACTGTCCCCCTCCACCATCATCCAGCAGCCGTCTGCATTTTTCGGCGTAGTGGAGGGTCACGGTCCCATCGGCAGGGCAGCCCGCGACCGTTGCAAGCGGTGCATCAAAGCCATAGGCCGAAGGGTCGGCATCCGCGATTTGTGCGGTCACATAGCCTGCCAGAGCAGAGGGATGCTCTGCAACTTGCTGTCGTCCAATCGGCAGAGGGTTCATCGGCCAGCCGCCACACGGTCTGATAGGTGGTGGAATCGGCCGCGCTTTCAGCGCTCGGTCGTCTCCGCTTCCGGCGTTCAGAGACTGCATTCGGTGCAAAGGTGCCGCTGCCCGTCGTAATGGAAACCTGCGTAGCGCGGAGGCCGTCAGTCCTGCCGGGTTGAACGCGCCAAAGAGATCCGCTTTAGTCTGTTCAAAGCAGGCCGCCTTGTTGCCAGAAACGGTGTACACGGCATCGTCCCCTGCCTTCTGCACGTACAGATCTCCTGGTGACCGGGTTCTCGGTGCCAAAGGCAAAGGTGTTCGTCTTTGCCTGCCGCCGTCACCGTGACCGTAACAGCCGGATCGGCAAGGCCGTAGTCTTCGCCGGGCTGAGCCGTGAGGCTGACGTTTGGCGTTCAGGGATGCCAGCGCCGTGACCATGGTATTGCAGGCAGATGCATCCAGATGATAGTCCGGGTCATCCGCCAGCGTCCAGCTGCCGGAATCGTAATTTAAGGGTAAGCGTTTCGCCGCCATAGGCATACCGGATGCTGGTCACATCGCCTGCCGCAAAGGAAGAGAGCAGGATGCTGCCCCTCTGCGGCGGCGCTGGAAGCGCCTTCTTCTGCGGCATTGCTGCGGCTGACAAACCACAGCAGCCCGCCCAGCACAAGCACCAGCTGCCAGCAGCCCAGCAAGGGTGCGCTGTTTTGTTTTCATGGCAGTCCCCTTACCTGCGGCGGCGCAGCAGCACCTCCACAGCACCTGGCAATGAGCACTGCTGCCGGGCAGCACGAATACGAAACCATGCCCAGTGCTGCGGCGGTAGAGCCTGCCACCGTGATGGGCTCGGCTTCCAGCGCCTTGGTGTCTGATGACATCCTGCCCTACCAGCGAAGCGGCGCAGCCCTGCAGGAAGGTCAGGTTGCCGGGCATGGACTGATAAAGCTGCTCGTTATCCATGTTGGGACAGCCGATCCAGAGGACCTCGGCGCCGATTCTCGTTCCGTGCCCAGACAGCCAGCGCAAAGGGGCCATCTGCATTCCCTTCCTCCCGCTCCATGGTGGTAAGGTCGTCTTGATGTCGGCCTTGGCGTAGGCAGAGGCAGAGCTGTTCAGCAGCGGCTCGGCGATGACATTCTCGGTCTCAGTGACCGTGATGCCCTGCGCCACCGACAGCATGACATGGGTGCTGGTATTCACACCGTTCCAGCGCAGTGCTCTCGGTAGGCGTGCCACGTAGTCCGGCAGCAGCGACCATGCAGAGGGTATACAGTACAGCGCGCTGCTGTCGCCCTCCACCACCATGCCCTCTGCGCGGGCAAGGCCGAACTGCGCCATCACTGCGTCCAGATCGGGCGTTTCGGGCGTAAACACTGCTGGTCAGCAGCAGCTTGCCGCCGTTTTCCAGATAATCTTGCAGCTGCGCTGATCTCATCCACAAGGCTGTCCCTGCGGAAAAAATCGGTGGTGGGTGCGTTGATGATGAGCAGATCGCAGTCCTCCGGGATGGTGCCGGTGAGCAGATCCAGCGGCTGGGCATCGATATTCTGGGCGTCCAGCGCCTCGGTCAGGGAGTCGGTCAGAGTCTGCTCGCCGTGGTTGGGTGGTGTAGTAGGCATGACTCTGCTCGCGGCAGTCAGCTTATAGATGGCAGAGCTGATCTGCTTTTCGCCGCCAAAGGTCACGCTGGCAGCGCCGGTGGTGTAGTAATCGGTATAATCGTACTCGTACAGGTCGGCGGCATCCAGTACGGTTCGCTGTTCTCCCCGCAGGTGACGATCAGACTGCCGGTGGATGCATTCTCTGCGCCGTACTGCGCTGCAAAGTTCGGGTAAAGCGTGGGGTCCTTCTGCTCCCAGCTCAGGTGCCCGCTCTGCGGCGGCAGTGGTCCAGCAGCTTTGTGATGATGGCATCCTCGCTGCCGGTTTCACAGAGGTAATAGATATGCACATCCTTTTCCCAGCCCCTCCACCAGCGCCTTGGTGCTGTCGCTCAGGTGTACATTTTGGCCTCGGCAGAGGTCGAACTCGGTGTATTTTTTCGGGGATGGCCCCCACCAGCAGATTGATCAGCACGGCCAACACGACATGGCTGCTGCCAGAATGGCCGTGGAAACAGCCCGCTGCGGAACACCCTGCCCTTTGGGAGGCTGCGTTCTTGTTCCATTTTCATCGTTATTCCCTCCTCTCAGTTCCAGCGGCGCTTTTCCAGCCCCTGCGGTGAAGAACAGGAAAAAACAGCAGTCACGGTCAGGTAGTACACCAGCGTCGGGATGGAAAAGCTGTTGTTGACGAAATCCTCAAAGGGCGTAAACAGGCACAGCCCGCTGAGCACCGCGCTGAACGCTTCGGTCAGCCAGCTGCTCTTGCAGCAGGAACAAACGCCGTCAGCACCACACAGCAGCCCGCAAAGGTCGGCAGCCCAGCGTAAAGCTGCGGGTACGCAGGCCTGCCACCACAGAGCACTGCCGCAATGGCGGTGAACAGCGCCAGCGCCCACTGCGCTGCCTGCGGTGAAACATGGTGCGCAGGCTGGGCATCATATAAGCCAGCAGCAGCGCCGCTACGCCCATGCCACTGCGGCGATGATCTGATTTTCGGTCAGGCTGGAAAGAAACACGCCATGGCAATGGCGGCGCAGCCCATGAGATAATAGCACAGCAGGGCAGAAAAAATTGGCCAGCGTGCTGGTGCCGGTAGCGCCCAGCGCCTTCAGCACAAGGATCATGCCCGCATCCACAAGGCAGGGCAGCGCAAAAATGACGCAAAGCGCAAAATATTTGCCCAGCACGATGCCGCCCACCGACACCGGGCTGGTGAAGCAACAGCTGGTCGGTGCGGGTGCGGCGTTCCTCTGCAAAGGAGCGCATGGTGAGCACCGGGATATACAACAAGCAGCACAAACGTGGTACGGTAAAGCGTGTAGTAGCCAAAATCCGGCAGGCCATAGCCCAGATTCAGCGCCACAAAATAGATAGCCGTTGCCGCCAGCATAAAGGCGGTGAGCACCGCAGCCGATCATGCCATGAAAGCAACTGCGGACTTCTCGTTTAAAGATGGCGGTCATCTCCGTTTTTCTCCTCCCCTTCTGCCGGGGCTTCCTGCTCCTTTTCGGTCAGCGCAAGGAATACCTCCTCAAGGCTGCGGTTCTCGGCGGCAAGTGCCAGCACGGTGCACCGGCCTCGGTCAGTGCCCGGACACAGCGGCGCGGCGGTCAGCAGCATCCTCGCTCTCGGCGGTAAAGGTGACCTGACCGTCCGCGGCGCTTTCGAGTTCTACCCGGCAGATGCCCGGCAATTGAGCCGACCGGCCAGCACGGTGTCGGCTCGCCCTGAGCGGTAGCGCGCAGACGGCTGCCGGGTTCAGGGGTCTCACCCAGCTCCTCCGGGGCCCACCGCCACCAGACGGCCTTTAGAGAGGATGAGCACCTGCTGGCATACCGCCTGCACCTCGCTGAGGATGTGGCTGGACAGGATGACCGTGTGGCTTTTCCCCAGCTCCCGGATCAGTCTTGCGGATCTCGATGACCTGTGCAGGGTCCAGGCCGACGGTAGGCTCGTCCAGAATGATGAGCTGCGGCGCGCCCAGCAGTGCCTGCGCAATGCCCACGCGCTGACGGTAGCCCTTGGACAGACTGCGGATGACCCGGGGCAGCATTTCTTCCAGCCCGGTGCGGCGGGCAGCGGCTGCACCTGCTCTTTGCGGTCGGCCTTCTTTTTGATGCCTTTCAGCTCTGCAGCAAAATCCAGATATTCCTGCACCGTCATTTCCGGGTAGAGCGGCGGCTGCTCGGGCAGATAGCCCACACAGGCCTTTGGCCTGCTGGGCCTGCTCCGGCAGGCTGGAAGCCCGCCACCTTCACTTCACCGGAGGTGGGGGCGCAAGGTAGCCGGTGATGATGTTCATGGTCGTAGACTTGCCCGCGCCATTCGGGCCGCAGCAGGCCGAAGATCTGGCCGTCGCCCACCGTAAAGGACAAATCTTCAATGGCAGGGTGCGTGCCATACTTTTTGCTCAGATGCGATACTTCGATCACAGCAAACGCTCCTTTTTCTCTAGTTCAGTTCGTGAATGCTGGTATATTTTAGACCGAAAATGTGTTCAAAAAATAAGACAATCCTGTGGTTTAGATGCAAAAATTGTTTAATTCTTAAGAATCCTGGTGGCCGCAACTTTTGCACCGCAAAAAAAAAGCACCGTCTCCCGCAAAGGAAACGGTGCTCGAAAACCTTATAATTACTTACGGCCGAAACGCTTCTTGAAGCGATCAACACGTCCGCCGGTGTCTACCAGCTTCTGCTTACCCGTGAAGAAGGGGTGGCACTTGGAGCAAACTTCGACGTGGATCTCCGGCTTGGTGGAACGAGTCTTAATGACGTTACCGCAAGCGCAGGTGATGGTGCAGTCAACGTAATTCGGATGGATACCCTGCTTCATTCTTTTCACCTCATTTCTGGTTCTGACTTATTGGGGCCATATTTAAATGTATGTGCCCATCACAACCTTCAATATCGGCTACCCCCGCGAGCGGCCTTGGAAACGATTGCCTTAATATTATAGCACGAATCGGCCCAGAATGCAAGAGGAAATTTAAGTTTTTACAGCTTTTGCAGCGTCCAGCCCTTTTGTGCTGCCAACTGCTCCAGTTCCCGGTAAAAAAGCCGCAGCTGCGCAATTTGAAGCCCGGCAGCTCCACCAAAGGCAGCCGCCGTCCCTGTGCCCGGTGCAGTTTGCGCACCGGCAGTTCCGGTTCGCCGTCCAGCGCATCCAGCCCGGCCACATATTCTCCGCACCGGGGCGGTGGCTGCCCAGTGGATAGTTTTTGCAGACCCTTGCAAGCGTAAAGGTGGTTGCAGGTCACCGTCTGCCGAATTCCAGTTTCATGATGCTCTCCCCTTTTGCGCCGGAGATTCACAGCTGTTCCCGGCGCGATACTATGATATAACATTTTGTTTTATAAGTCAATATAACATTTCGTTATGCCTATACTTTACCTAAATAAAAGCCTTTGAGGTAAATACCATGTATCAACGTATCCGGGATCTGCGGGAGGATCGGGATCTGCTGCTAAAAGGATGTTGCGGCGTATCTGAAAAATGCACACCAGGTCTGCTACTCAATTACGAGACCGGCAAGCGGGATATCCCCACCGAGGTGCTGATCCAGCTTGCCGGTCTCTACCATACCAGTACCGATTATATTCTCGGCCGGACGACGGCGCCCCGCCCATCACCCGCAAAGCGTAAAACTGCCCCCAAAGCAGCGCGATTTGATGCGAGCTACTTTTGGGCAGTCTGTTTTGATGTAAAAATATTTCACTATGGCCCCGCATGGAAAGGTTCTTGTAAACGCGTCCATACGGGATTATCTGTGAAGAATGATTTCTCTCGTCTCTCCAAAGCTTCCAGAAAGCAGAGAAAAAGAAAGTCCAACAATCATTCGAGTCAACGAACAATTCACAAATTTTCAATGTCCCCGGCGGGGCAACCCCATACTCTGTCTTCAGAAAAGGATTTTTAAGTCCCTCGTGTCTGCCAGCCTTCGGCAAAGTCGATTTTCGTCCGTTGTATCGTTTGATTTCTCATTGCGAGAGATTTTTCCTTCGCGAGCGAGAGGGATTCGCACTTTTTTGATAAGATAATAGTATCACATTTTTTTCGCCTCATGTCAACCATGTAAAATTGTTTCATCTTGTCGTGCTTGATCTTCGGGCGTCCAGGACCCAGGCTGCCGCCGGGGCGTTCGCCCTGCCCAGATGCGCTCCTCAGGGTGGGGGGTGATGACGGGTTGAATTACGGTTTGGTTGGTGTATTGATGGACGGGGGTTGAGCGATGGGTTATTGCTGATTTTTGAAGGTTACTATTGAAGTGATTGAAGGTGTTTTTAATGTGCTGACGGATTCGATTACTTCTTATCTGTGATGTTCATTGCTGTTTATTTGCTCAGTCCCTACTTTGCCTGTGCTCTCCCATGCTGTTCTTTTGCTGAAATTTCACCGGATGTAATTTTGGACTATGGAATAAAAAACAGGTATATTATTGTTCGATATAAAACAGTTGTTCTATTATAAAACCGCATGGACGGGATTTTTAACCACACCCACGCGGTTTTGAGGTCTAAAAAGTTTATTTCAGCTTTGCGAGGATCTCGTCTGCACTCAAGCCGCTGGCCAGCAGCTTTTTCAGCACGTCCTCTGCTTCAGAAAACTTTCTTTGCGGATTCTGCTGCTTTGGTTTCGGCCTTTTTTGCTTCGATTCTGACGATTTCCTTGTCGATAGATTTCAGCTCTGCTTTCTTGGCTTTCAAGTCAGCTTTCAGCGCATCGATATTCGCAGTGATGGATGCAATTTCGGCGGCAGCGGCTTCGCTTTGCAGCCTGCTTTTCAGCGAGCTGTGCAGCAAAGTCAACAGTTTGCTTTACATCTTGGGCTTGTTCTTGCTTCCTTTGGGACACGGGGCATAGGGGGACACCTCAATGTTTTTAATGGCTTCAGTATAACGCGTTTTTTTGTGTTCGCAAAAGAGGTGCATTTTTGTAGAATAAAAATATATTTTTTGCTTGAAACAATAAATCGATTTGGAAATATGAATATTTGAGCCGTGCTTACAACCAGCTTCTCTCAGTTCCTGAATCTCATCATACGGAAAACATTCGGCAGTACCCTCGATATCTTCCAGATACTTCACGATTTGCTTTTTGCAAGTTCGATGCCCTGATTGCTGTGCCGCACCGCCATCTTCTTTCTGCACAGTGTCCTGGGTTTCTTGCTGCCCTTGATCGTAGATTTCCAGCTGCGAGATGACTTTTCCGACACCGGAACAATAGGCAGATTCATTCACTCTCGTTTGAACAGCCGAGGTGTGCTATCAGCGAATATAGCTGCCGCATAATAATGTCGGCATTCAGATCCATCGGCACATATATCCTCATATTGTCATCCGGGAGGATTCCACCATTTGACTTTGTCCTTCCGTGAGGGCTTGTCCATATCCTGTTTTTGTTTTTGTAGGGTGCTTTTCCTGTCAGTGACAGCTCATTGACGTATAGCACATCCGTCGGGGTGGGATGGATATTAATTTGTGGTGCATATAGAACACGCTCCTTATTGGGTAGCTTTTTCATCAGCTCTACTATTTCATCATAATCTTTCTTGAACTTCTTGCTGTTGAACACTGTGTTCAATAAATTTCCCAATAGATTTTCGCATTTCAGACATATCTCTTTTTTGTGGAATATAAATCCAATTCCGACAAGATGGCAGAATCTTTCTTAATAATTCTGCTTTATCTTCATCTGACATATATTCTTTGTAATTTATAATTCCTGCGTATAGCGCAGCTTTATTTTCATTAATAAGAGTTAAAAAATGCTGGTGGGCCAATTCTCGCTTTTTCTTTTGCTTTTCGCGCTCTTTGAATTCCTGCTCCGTCTTCAGAGTTTTCAATTTTGCATACTCACTGTACATAGTACCCAAAAAAGAAAGTATCGCACCGAGAAAAACTCCGAGAAGCCCCATTAATGCGGAACTATTATACCAACCTGTATCCATATGTGTATTCCCTTTTTACCCCAAAGCGCCATGTGACCATATTCCAATTCCGGTATGCATCCACAAAGCATTATCTTTATTTCCAAAATTTCATCAGAAGTAACGACCTCGGTCTGCAGCATTTTCATGGAGATCACTTCATTCTTTTTTAGCAACTTCCGAGGCTTTCTATTTAGCCATCTGTACATTGGTATTTGCAATGATAGAAGAAATATAGGTAGCAAGGTATGACAGCTTCCTACTTTTCTACAATCTAAGATTCGAAGTCGCTAGTGATTTTAGGTTTGTTTTTGCAACCTTTTAATTTGGGCATAAGATACAAGCCTCAATTGTTTTGTAATGATATCCAAGCATGGCGATATATGAGAAAAAAAATGTGATTACCCGATTACGATTGTCCATTTTGATTTCAATTTATTTATCTCTTTGTGTATACTCAGCAATCAATTTTCTCTCTTCTCTCACCTTTAAAAAATAATAACGCCACATGGACTTCATGCAGCAATACGTAAAGAT
>VOFK01000024.1_pt1 | contig 37256 bp, 36 predicted proteins | sample 5384121 | NCBI WGS metagenome assembly VOFK01 (sample SAMN12384730, study PRJNA508395) | human gut metagenome | isolation source: healthy gut J | host: Homo sapiens | reverse complement strand
CTGCCTGCACTTTCGCAACACCGTTCACCTTGCGCAACGCGGCGATATCGCCATTCGACAGGCCCGCGGTGGACAGCACCTGGACGTCGTGCAGGCCCTGCGCGTCGAAAAAAGCGGTCGGTGCTGCGGAACGCGTCACGGCAGCCCGCGTAAATGCCGGTGAGCACGGCCACACCGAGCAACGTGATCATGGCGATGGAAATGAATCTTTTTTCCACGAATGCGCCCACATTCGCAGCATGTCCTTGACGAATGCCATGTCGACCTCCGTTCGTAGCCCCTCATTCCATTGAACACCATGAAGCTTGGAAAGACTCGCCAAACCGCACATCCGCAACACATGTCCAAATCGCGCGTTCGAATCGCACAGCAATCGCGCGAATCGAACTTCTAAACCAAACAACCCGTTAAGCAAACCAGACATTCCGGAACGAACAAACCAACACTTTGCCCGCCGCTTCCCGCTACAATCGGTAACGTTCCCTCACAAAGGGCGAATCGCAAAAAGCAAGCAAAACAAGCACATGCAAGCGTGCAACAGCACGCAACGCAAGCAGCGAGCGCAACGCGCAATCGCAAAAACAGAGAAGAGGAAATCTCCATGAGCGACGTCACCGCCGCAAAGAAGCCGCGTGGAACCGACGACGTGCCGGTTCCGCCGACGCTCCGTAAATCGTTGAAAAACCGCCATATCCAGCTCATCGCGCTGGGTGGCGCCATCGGCACCGGCCTGTTCTACGGCTCCAGCGAATCCATCCAGCTGGCCGGCCCGTCCATTCTGCTCGCCTACCTCGTCGGCGGTCTCGCGATCTTCATGATCGTGCGCGCTCTGAGCGAGATGGCGGTCGAGGATCCGAAGGCTGGCGCGTTCAGCTACTACGCGACGCGCTACTGGTCACGGCGAGCGGGCTTCATTTCCGGCTGGAACTACTGGTTCAACTACGTGCTGGTGGCCATGGTGGAGCTTGCCGTGGTCGGCTCGTTCGTGAACTACTGGTTCCCGAACATTCCGAAGTGGGTGTCGGCGGCGGTATTCCTCGTGGCCATCGCGGCGCTGAATCTCATGGGCGTGAACAAGTTCGGCGAATTCGAATTCTGGTTCGCCATCATCAAGATCGTGGCCGTGCTGGCCATGATTCTCGGCGGCCTGTATGTCGTGATCGCCAATGTGCCGACCGCTTCGGGCATTCGCGCGAGCTTCGCCAACTGGTTCACCGTGGACGGCGGATTCCTGCCGCACGGCCTGATGACCCGCAACGCCGACGGCACGTGGACGGGCCTGCTGATGGCGCTCGTCGTGGTGATGTTCAGCTTCGGCGGCACCGAACTCATCGGCATCACCGCCGGCGAAACCGAGAATCCGCGCACCACCATTCCGAAGGCCACGAACGGCATCATCTGGCGTATTCTCGTCTTCTACATCTGCGCGCTCGGCGTGATCATGGCGGTGATTCCGTGGAGCAAGATCGACGGCGATTCCAGCCCGTTCGTGCAGATCTTCGATTCCGTCGGCGTGCACGCGGCCGCCGGCATCCTCAATTTCGTGTGCCTGACCGCCGTGATGAGCGTCTACAACTCCGGCCTGTACGCCAACTCCCGCATGCTGTATTCGCTGGCAAAGCAGGGCAACGCGCCGGCTTACCTGGGTAAGCTCAGCAAGAAAGGCGTGCCGGTCGGGGGTGTTATCACTTCCGCGATAATTATTGCGATTGCCGTTGTCGTCGTGTTCGTATGGCCGGAATTCGCGTTCAATTACCTGATGTCGATCGCCACGATCGCGGCTGCGATCAACTGGATCATGATCATGATCACGGAGATCAAGTTCCGTCGCATGGTTGCGGCTGGCGATGGCCCGGCCGAACTTAAGGGGCTGAAGGGCAAGGAAGCGCTCGACAAGATCGCGTTCAAGCTGCCGTTCGCCAACGTGACGCCGTACGTGGTGATCGCGTTCATGCTGCTGGTCGTAGTGCTCATGTGCTTCTCCGCAAGCTACCGCATCGCCGTGATCGCCGGCGTCATCTGGCTGGCGGTGCTGTTCGCCGCCGCCCAGCTTGCGCTTGGCAAGTCCGGCAGCGAGCGTGGCGAGGACGCGGCGGTGATTGTCGACGCGGCTGCCGCAACCGCTGAGTAATCGCAAGAAACACAAAACGGCCCCCTCTTCCGGCTTTTTGTTACCCGAATCGGCTGGTTACGGTAACAAAAGCCGGATGGGAATGCCGTTTTTGCGATTAGACGGGGCGATTAGACCGGCGCGACCAGACCGACGGCCTCAGTCAGCGGCGCCGTCGGGGGTGACGGGCTCGGCGGACTCGACGGGGGCGGTATGGTCGGTCAAATCCAAACGGAACGGCTGCGCGGGCAGACCATCGTCGTTGAACAGCGGAGCCGGACCCCAACTGCGCCACGCGTAACGCATCGCCACCGGCTCGGGCACATCAGGAGTCGCCAGCGTGATCGTGCCGATGCTGCGGCTGTTGATTGAATGCCGAATTCCGTGGCGTTGTAATCGACCACGTTCACTCTGGAATTGACGAGATCATCGATGTCGCAATCCACGAAAATCGCGGCGGTCGCCGGGTGGAACATACCGTCGGAACCGGCCAGTTCGAAGCCGGAACGTTCCGGCACGCGCACCAAAAGTCGGCAGCTGGCCATCGAAATCATCGTCGCCGCTGCCGGGCGTGGTGCCTTCGAAATGCAGGCCGTGCGCATAGCGGAAGAACAGGCGTACGCGGCCGTTCGGGTCGCATCGGAAGCCCAGCACCGTCGGGCCGTGCACCGGAACGCGATCCATGCCGTAGATTTGCCGCAGCGCGCAATTGGCAAGACGTTCGCCGGGCGTGCGCTTGTCCAGCGGGTGGATGTTGTCGTATTCGCCGCAGTCGATCGTGCAGATGGCGTACACGTTGTCTATGGACTGCGCGGCGTCCCATTGCGCCTCACGCAGCACCGGCCAGCGCATCGGATCGTTGCCGTCCGCAGCCGTCTTGCCGTCGATCCATTGCGGCAACTGCACGATGAGGAACGGCAGATTTTCGCTCCACAGCGCACGCCATTCGCCGATCATCATGCCGAGCAGCTCGCGGTAGAAACCGCAGTATTGCTCGTCTTCCTCGCCCTGATACCACAGAAAACCGGCCAGCGAGTAGGGCATGATACGTTCCAGCATGGCGTGGAAGGGGCCACACGGACGCCATTGCGATGGGGGTGAGCGGCGGCGGCCACGGGCAGGTGCCGCACTGTTCGCTCAACTCACTGCTCGTTGCGTTCGGATTGGTCTGACGCACCGTTTCCACAGCCGCGTTCCATGCGTCCATCTGCGACTGACCATTCGCTGGTTTCCAGCTCGAACTGCTGTTGCGTCTTGCCTGCGATCGCACGCTGGTAGCGCGTCAGATAGTCGCGGCCGGCATCGCTGGAATTGAGTGCGTCCTCGCTCATCCAGCAGCTGATCGACGTGCCGCCGATATAGCAGTCGACAATGCCGACCGGCAGATCGGGGTCGAGTTCGGAGCGCAGCTTGCGTGCGAAATAGTAGGCGACGGCGCTCATCACGCCACTGTTTTCCGGCGACGATTCCTGCCAGCTCGACGTATTTTCCGCATTGCGATTGATTACACCGGTTTTGGGCACATTGTAGAAACGCAGCAGCGGATCGGCGCAATCCTCAAGTGCTTCGTCGGCATGCTCGCTGTTACGCAACTCAAGTTCCATATTGCTTTGGCCGCCGGCGAGCCACACTTCGCCGATAAGCACGTCGTCGAATTCGATGGCATCATTGCCCGCGACGATACGAAGAGTGTACGGACCGCCTTCCGGTTGCGCGGGCAGCATCACGCGCCACTGCGAAAAGCCGTTGACCACGTTCTGCGAAGAATAAGCATGTTCCTGCGCGATCAGGGGAGCCGTCAAAGTCGTGTATTTCCGCCACAACCTCCATACCGGCGCAATCGGCAGCCAATGCGCCGAACACCGCAATGGGCTTGTTGCGTTGCAATACCATGTGCGAGGCGAAAATCGCGGCGATATGCAGCACGCCCGAGACATTACGCTCCTCCACCTGCTCCATCTGCGCCGTCATTTCGGAACCAGGCGCAATCCCCGTCGCAGTGACCATTGCTTCAGCTTCCTCATCAAACAATCCTATGTGCCTATCCTAAGCCACTTTCCTACCAAAATGCGTGAAGCGTCACCACTAAATAAGCACATGCTTGCCCACACAAACGTCATTTTCAGCGATTGAAACGTCGCTTCGGTAGGGGCTTAATCGCAATTCCCAACGGAAACAACATTCCAACGGCCCGAAACGTCGCTTCCGTAGGGGTTTCGCAGGAAAGGTATCACGATTGCGCCGCGACGAATTTTTTACGATTTCGCGGCTCACTTTGTGGACTGGATACGTACCAAAACGGCCGCTCCGGTAGGATGGACCCCAGTTTGCAGGACAAAATCCATGCACGAAACCACGAATTTCATCTGCGAATGGTAGAAACCCGAACGCTTTCCAAGCGTTCACCCCACTACACAAAAGGAGTGCCAAGTACAATGGCTGCACAAATCTGGTATGAGAACGACGGCGATCTCTCGGTCCTCGAAGGCAAGAAGGTTGCCATCATCGGTTACGGTTCCCAGGGCCACGCCCATGCGCTGAACCTGCGCGATTCCGGCGTCGACGTCGTCGTCGGCCTGCGCCCGACCTCCAAGTCTGTCGAGCACGCCAAGGAGCAGGGTCTGGAAGTCAAGTCCGTTCCGGAAGCCGCCGCCGAGGCCGACATCATCATGATTCTGGCTCCCGATCAGTACCAGCGCACCATCTGGGCCAACGACATCGAACCGAACATCAAGCCGGGCGCCGCCGTCGCCTTCGCTCATGGCTTCAACATCCACTACGGCTACATCAAGCCGACCGAGGACCACCCGGTCTTCATGGTCGCCCCGAAGGGCCCGGGCCACATCGTGCGTCGTGAGTACGCCAACGGCCGTGGCGTCCCGGTCGTCGTGGCTGTCGAACAGGATCCGCGCGGCGACGCTTGGGACATCACCCTGGCTTACGCCAAGGCTCTGGGCGCTCTGCGTGCAGGCGCCATCAAGACTACCTTCAAGGAAGAGACCGAGACCGATCTGTTCGGCGAGCAGAATGTGCTCATGGGCGGCGTGAACAAGCTCGTTGAAATGGGCTTCGAGGTCCTCACCGACGCTGGCTACCAGCCGGAGATCGCCTACTTCGAGGTGTGCCACGAGCTGAAGATGCTCGTCGACCTGATGAACGAAGGCGGCCTGAACAAGGCCCGTTGGTCCTGCTCCGACACCGCTCAGTACGGCGATTACACCAACACCGTCATCAACGAGGACTGCCGCAAGCGCATGCAGTACCACCTGGGCCGCATCCAGGACGGCTCCTTCGCCAAGGAGTTCATCGACGATCAGGATGCCGGCGCTCCGAAGTTCAAGGCTCTGCAGGAAGAATACGGCAATGTGCGCATCGAGTCCGTTGGCCCGAAGCTGCGCGCCATGTTCTCCTGGAACAACGGCAAGGACGACGACGCTGACATGGCCACTTTCACCGGCAAGATCGCCCGTGGCTGAGTAACGTCTCGCATTCATTGCGATTAATCGCATTAACTGCGATTGAAGGCCGCCGCCCAAGTTGGGTGGCGGCCTTTCGTTATGCCGGAACGTACGCAACCGTCGCACGCACGACGATATGCAAAAAGCGCCGTCCGCATGAAGCGGGCGACGCTTTCTAATTCGCTAAATAGCTTATGCAGCTAGCGAAGCAATCTCACTGAACCTGGGTACGAGCGATCTTGCCGTTGAAGGACTCGGCCATATCGGCATCGGCGTCCACCTGGTTGTTCCAGGAGAACATGGCGCGCAGCTTCGGGCCAACGGTCTCCAGGTGCGGGTGGCTGTACTCTTCCTGCAGCTTCTTGAACTTCGGAGCGCCAGCGGCCTGGTCATCCATGAACTCCTTGGCGAAGGAGCCGTCCTGGATGCGCTTGAGCTGGTACTGCATGCGCTTCTTGGTCTCCTCGGTGATGACCGTGGAGGTGTAGTCGCCGTACTGGGCGGTGTCGGAGCAGGACCAACGGGCCTTGTTCAGGCCACCCTCGTTGGCCAGGTCGACCAGCATCTTCAGCTCGTGGAACACCTCGAAGTAGGCGATCTCCGGCTGGTAGCCAGCCTCGGTCAGCACATCGAAGCCCATATCGCACAGGTGGTTGATGCCACCCATGAGGACGTCCTGCTCGCCGAACAGATCGGTTTCGGTCTCCTCGGTGAAGGTGGTCTTGATGGCGCCTGCGCGCAGCGCGCCAGAGCCTTGGCGTAAGCCAGGCACAGCGGCCAGGTCTTGCCATCCGGATCCTGCTCGACGGCCACGACGACCGGGACGCCACGGCCAGCGGCGTACTCACGACGCACGATGTGGCCCGGGCCCTTCGGGGCGACCATGAAGACCGGATGATCCTCGGACGGCTTGATGTAGCCGTAGTGGATGTTGAAACCGTGGGCGAAGGCCAGAGCAGCGCCCGGCTTCAGGTTCGGCTCGACGTCCTTCTTGTACACGGCGGCCTGGTACTGGTCAGGCAGCAGGATCATCACAACGTCGGCTTCGGCAACGGCGTCAGCGACAGGCTTGACCTCAAGGCCCTGCTCCTTGGCATACTCCACGGACTTGGAGGTAGGACGCAGGCCGACGACGACGTCGACGCCGGAATCGCGCAGGTTCAGCGCATGGGCGTGGCCCTGGGAACCGTAACCGAGGATGGCCACCTTCTTGCCATCGAACACGGACAGATCGGCGTCCTTTTCGTACCAGATAGTTGCTGCCATAATTGGCGCTCCTTTATTGTTTTTTGCGATTCGGAACTTGCTTTTTCCGAACAAACTCGCTATTTTCTATTCTTTTTTCGGTTGTTATCACGGCGAGTGATTCCTAGGATGTTGCTCCCCCCGGATTGTGTCCGAGGAACCACTCCGCCTCTCCTGCGGAACTGTTCTAGTACCGCTTTCTTTATGATGTCTGTTGGCGTTCACATAGTGGCTATATTCACGTCAAACGTTTTTTCTAAGGCTCCGAGCCACCCCAAGCGAAGCAGCCCGGCAAGCCGGTCGGCGTCACTTGGTGAAGTCGACGTTCTTCGTTTCCTTGCAGCTCAACACCGCGATGAGGCAGCACAGGGCCATCACACCGAGGTACAGGCCCACGGAATGCACGCCCCAATGATGGGACAGCCAAGTGGCGATGGTCGGCACGAAGGCCGCGCCGACGATGGCAGCCAGGTTGTAGCCGATGCCGGAGCCGGAGTAACGCACGTTCGCGTCGAACAGTTCCGGCAGGAAGGCGCCGATCGGACCGAACGCGGTACCCATCAGAGCGAAGCCGATGCACAGGAACAGCAGGTTGGTGGCGAAGTTGCGCTGACCGACGACCGCCGGGTCAAGCAGGAACGGGAACAGCAGGGCGAAGGCGATGAGGCAGCAGGAGGAGATGATGATCACGCGCTTGCGGCCGAACTTGTCGGCGTTCACGCAGGAGATCACGATGAACGCGGCGAATACGCAGACGGCGATCATCAGCATGAGCAGATACTCCTGGTTGGTGAAGCCCAGGTTGCCGCCACCCTGCTCGACGGTCTTGGTGCCCCAAGCGAGGGACCAGGTTGCCAGCGTGTAGAACAGCGTGTAGGTGACAGCCACCAGGAACGTTGCCTGGATGACTTCCTTCCAGCTCTTCTTGAACACTTCAGTAAGCGGAGACTTGACGACCTTCTTCTGCTCCTGGGCCATACGGAAGATTGGGGTCTCCTCCATCTGCACTCGCACGACGAGACCGACGATTACGAGAATCGAGGACAACAGGAACGGCACACGCCAACCCCAGGCAAGCATCGCGTCATTGTCGTTGAAGGTTTCCAGCAGGAAGTAGGTGCCGTTCGACAGGAAGAAGCCGATCGGCGCGCCCAGCTCCGGGAAGGAGCCGTACAGCGCGCGCTTGTCTTCCGGAGCGTTCTCGGTGGCCACCAACGCGGCGCCGGACCATTCGCCGCCAAGGCCGATGCCCTGCACGAAGCGGCACAGGCACAGCACGGCGACGGCCGCGACACCCCATTGGTTGTAGGTCGGCAGGCAGCCGATCAGGAAGGTGGCAATGCCCATGGTGAGCAGGGAGACCACCAGCGTGGTCTTGCGGCCCATACGATCGCCGAAGTGGCCGAAGATCAACGAGCCCAGCGGACGGGCGATGAACGCGATGGCGAAGGTCAGCAGGCTGGCCAGCAGCGCGACGGTCGGATTGGTGGTGTCTCCGAAGAACACCTTCGGGAAATAATTCGCAGCGGCGGTGCCGTATGCGTAAAAGTCGTAGAACTCGATGGCGGTGCCGACCATGGATGCTGCGATCACGGTTTTGACCGAATCGCGGACCATCGCCTGCGCTTTGCCAGCGGCCGCTTCGACTGTACTCATTGATGTACTCCCTGTACGTCCTGCTACCGGCTCCCAACTTCCGCCGATAACGATGTTGTTTGTAGTTTTTCTGTTTTCTGTTGTGCGCTATGCCGGCCGGCTTCAAAAGGTTTTCGCTGCGTCTGCCTTGTGGGCTGCAACAAAAAGACCCCGCATCATGCAGGGCCATCAACGTGTGTGTTACGCGCGCCTCAAACCCTGCCTTCGTTGGCGAGGGATTGAAGCCGCTATGCTCGAATCAGTCCGCCAACGAAAGCGGAATAATAATTCGTGCGGACAGCAGTACGCGTGCAACCATTCCGTTCATCGTGGCGAACCTCCTTTCGCAAAGTCATTTCCCCGGGCGGGATTTCCGCTCGAACTAAGCCGTAAACATAGGCGCGTCCATCTCCCCTATCCACTAAAGGTTCACTATGTGGACGCGCCGTTTCGCTTTATTTTCCAATCATTGGCGATCTAGCACTGTCATAGTAGCCGTCATTGTTGCGATTTCAACCGCAATGTCAGCAGACCCGCCAACAGCATCGAAACAGTGGCGACAGCGAAGATCAGCACGGTGGCACCGGTCGCCACAATCACCGCGGCGCAGGCAGCGACGCCCAGTATCGTGCCGAACGTATTGGCCAGACTATAAGCGGCAAGCGATCGGCCCACGGAACGCACATCCGGCAGCATCGCAAGATCCAAGCTTTGGCTGGCGCCATCGAACACCACGTATGCGAAGCCGGCAAGCAGGGCGTACAGCGCAACCGCCAGGAAACCGTCGTCCATCAGCAACGGCAGCAGCGCAGCGACCATGAACAACACGGCGGACGCGACGGCCGGAATACGCAGATCACCAAACAGGCTGACGACACGGCCAAGCAGCAACGCCGCAATCAAAGCACCGACAAACGTGCAGATGGCCATGACCACAACCACCGATCCGGCACCGGCAATGCCGAACAAACCGGCCTCATCGGTATTGCCGACGATATTCGGCGCCAGATACCACTGATATACGGCGATTCCGGCTGTGGCCGCAACGGCGAACATGCGGGCCGCGAATGCCACAGAAAACTTCGGCGCGTTCTGCGGCGGACGGGTATTGAGAAGAAATCGCCTTTTTCTCAACATCCCTACGCGGCAGGTAGCTGCTGGCCCCTTCGGAACGGCAGTACCAACAGCGTAACGACGGCCGCGACGACAAGCCAACCCGCGAATACCAGCATCGCGAAACCCGTAGTGCCATCCCAACCTTCGCCACCGGCATGCGGCGTCAGCGCAACAGCCACGGCGACGCCGACCAGCTGGCCAAGCGCCAGCCCCTTGCCGTGCCAGGAATCGGCGCGGTCGCGGAACTTGTCACAGGCACGTTCGCCGAACGCGGCGGCGAACAACGGTATGGCCGCCATCGCATACGCAGCCTGCGTGGCCAGCCAGAAGAACACGGCCCACGGGAGAAAATCGCATGCGGAAAGAATCGCCATGCAGATAGCCGCCAATACGCTGCCGCTGACGATCCATGGCGTACGGCGCCCGAACCGGCAGTAGGAATGGTCGGAACCGACGGCGATGCATGCGTTCAGCAGGAACGTCATGATGGCACCTGCGATGACGAGCATCGCCAAATCCGTGACGCGGTTGATTCCCGACAAACGGCTGACGGTTTGCGGAATGAGCACCGTGTTGAACGCCGCCATCGGAGCGGACAGCAGCATTGAGCCAAGCGCAAAACCCGCAACGAGCCGGTTGGCCTGCATTGCGGTCGGCTTGGTGCCGTCCGGAGCGGTCATCGGGTCGCGCAGGTCGAGGAAGGACGATTCGAGGTTCGGCACAGCCACGTCAAGATGCGCGGCCGCGGTTAGGGGCGCTCCACCTTCCGATGCGATGCGCGCGGCCTGGGTTTCCGGACGCTCGTTGGACGCTTCCGGAATACGCGGATGCTGCTGCACCGACAAAGCCGGCGCATGGCCGCCTTCGCTTCGGGAGTCAGGGTCTTCTCATAATCGGGGCGATCGTCGATGCCCGGGCGGATGAACACCTGGCCAGGCAGCGGCTGCGGTTTGAATTCGTTATTCTGATTGTCTTCGGTCATATCTGCTGTTTTCTTGGCTTATCGCGTTTTCTGCTTGTCGCGTTTCATGTGCTTCGATACTCCACGCATGCGCCCGCCCGCTACGAGCGACACATACGAAAATCGCCCGGACGCATTGCTTCAGCGCATTCGGGCGATTCTTCAACGCAACTTACGATACCAACACGTGCGGCCACTGCCGTCCGCCCGACGGGACCGGGTGCGACGGACCGGGTGCGCGACCGCAAGGTGGAACGCAATCGCAAGGCCGTACGTAATCGCAAGAAAATACGTAATCGCAAGAAATTTTCCGTCAGGCGACGACAGGCGGATTGGCGATCAGATCATCCGAACGGTGGTCTCCCGCGGAATCCTCCCATTCCAACATGGCGACCGGCGTAGTGTTGTCCACACCGAGACCGCGCTTCGGCTCGAACGTCAGCGTGGCCTGGCTGGTTTCGCCGCGCCAGGTGAAGCTGATGGACGTGTCGTCATCGGTGGTGTACGAGAACGTGCCATCGAACGCGTCAAGCTCGTTGCGGAACTTGGCCAGGGCGTTCAGGGCCTTGACGACCGGACGCTTGAGATTCTCATCGATTTCGGCGGTGGAGTAGTAGTGGCGGTTGATGTCGCGGCCGTTGTTGGTGCGGCGCAGCAGTTCCATGTCGTTGCGGCCGGCGAGCGCGCCCACGTAGTAGACCTGCGGCACGCCCGGCAGGAAGAACTGCACCGCGCGGGCGGCCAAGTAGTGCTGGTCGTTGCAGCCGAGGGCCGAGTAGTACGTGGAGTTGACCTGGTAGAGGTCGAGGTTGGACGCGGCGGCACCGGTGGCGGCCTGGGATTCGCCGTGGGTGTTGGCGTGGATGGTGTTGACGAGATTGTCGACGTCCTCATCCGGCACGAGACCCTTGAGCGAGCGGTCGAGCTGGTCGGAGCCGATGTCGATCACGCCGATGCCGTCGTGCGTATCGAGCACGGTGACGGCGTTGTTCGGGCGTATGTCGGTCCAGTGGGCGACGGGCTCGACGTGGCCGGTGCTCAGCGCGTGCAGCAGCAGCGGCGGCAGGGCGAAGTCGTAGACGCGGTCCACCTTGGATGCGATTTCGACCTGCTTCTTGTAGTAGGAGTGCACTTCGATGAGGATCTCCAGGCCGCGCTTGACGCCCTCCTCGCGCAGACGCGAGATGAGCTTAAAGGTCTTGGGGGTCATGAAGCAGCTGGTGCCGGCTTCCTTGGCGCCGTAGCCCACGGCGTCGAGACGGATGTAGCTGACGTGGGAAGCCGCCATCTGGTCGAAAATCGACATGAGGTATTCCCAACCCTTGTCGGAATCGGTGTCGATGTCCACCTGCTGCGGGGTGAAGCTGACCCATACCAAACGGGTCTTGCCGCCGAGGTTGTAGTGGGTGAACGGCAGGCCCGGGCGCGGGCGGTAGATGCCGGCCAGGTCCTCTTCGGTAGCGCCGTTCGGGAAGACGGAGCTCATGGTCAGGAACATCGGGTAGTACTCGGACTCCTCGCCCTTGGCCAGCACGTCCTGGAACTGCTTGGATTCCCAGCTCATGTGGTTGACGATGGCGTCGACCATGATGTTGTGGGTCTTGGAGTTCGGCGACGTCGTCCCAGCTGCCGAGACGTTCGTCGACCTTGGTGTGGTCGATCGGGTCGAAGCCTGCGTCGGCGCCGTCGAACGGGGTGAAGAACGGCAGGATGTGAACGCCGTCGTACACGCCGTCGAAGCGGGTGCGCAGAATGTCGGTCATCGACTTGATGGTGCCGTCGCCAAGGCGGTCGGCGTAAGTGATGAGCTGCACCTTGTTTTTCATGGAGCCTCCTTCGGTTCCAAAAAGTCGTTGCGAGATTCTTTGCGGGAGTCCTTACGGCCATTCCCACGGTTGTGTCGAACCGGTTCGATATTACCGCAAAATGGGGCTCGACACCAAAACCGCAACCGGTGTTCGGGCGTGTCGAACCGGCTTTCGGCCGAATCGCGGCGCATGTCTCCGGCGCCCGATTCGAAAGCGACGGACATGCGGGGGCAGCCGCGAGCGCAGGGCCTTCAGCCTTGGGCACAGGACTTCAGCTGCGGGCGCAGTCCGTAAGCTGGCCGACCTGCTTAAAGTAACGGTCGGGTTCGAGGCCGTCGACGGTCGCCACGTTCGTCATATGCACGCCGTCGAGGCCGCCGTATTCGACGATCTGGTACATCACGTCCGCCTTGAGTTCGTCGGGGGACTCGTCCACATAGCGGCGCCCGAATCCGGCCAGGTCGCGGTACGCCACATGCGCCCCGACCATTACCTCCCGCGACGCCGCGTATGACAACGTTCTCAGCATGACGGACGGTCGCCCGCATGGAAGCCGCACGCCACGTTCGCGCTGGAAACCACGTCGAGCAGCGCCTCGTCGTCGCCGAGCGTCCAACGACCGAAGCTTTCGCCCATATCGCTGTTCATATCGATTCGCATATCCGTCTGCCTTCCGTCTGTTTCCTGCACAGCCATCGTTTCCATTCCTTCCGTCGCCTTTCCGTCGTTCTACCGTCGCAGCGTTCTTCAGCCGCGACGTCCCTTCTGCCGCAGTCGCCGCAGCACGCATCTCATGCCGCGCATCGACACGACCATCGTCGAATGGAACGCGCCGGCCGAACGGCACTCGATCGACGTGTCGTACATCGGCACGTTGCGGCCTGCCGTGATGTGCCGCACCGGCACGCCCGCCTCCATCACTTCCAGCAGCGGGCAGGGTTTGGGATTGCGCTGCGCGAACAGCAGAAAATCGAATGCCTGCTCCTTGGGCAGAATCATCAGATTCGCCTGCGCGTAGCCTTGCGCGATGCCGCAGGTCGGGCGGACCAGGCCGTCACGGAACGCGGCGCGCGCCTGTTCGGGCGTGCTCGCCGCGCCAAGTTCGGTTGTTCCCATATCGGACATCCCATCCACCATTGCGCTCACCTTTCCCGTCGGCCGCCGTCCGGCCTTTTCCGAACGAACTGCCGACGAACCCCGAAATCCGATTCCGCAGAAACGGACGTTCAGAGTCGCTTTCCCTCACCTTGGTCGCCGAACGTTACGGGAGCCGCGCGATTCATGACGCGTATGTTTCCGCATTGCAAATTGGCGGTGCCAAGTGGAAACAAACCATGGTTAGGTTGGACGCCGAAGACGCACGCGAACGCTGACGCAACACAACAGCGCAACAGCAATAAAGCGGCAATCAAAAGACGCGGAGCGCGGAAGAGAGGTTCCCATGAGTTCGATCGTTCTGGCAGTCGGTAACGGGCAAGACGCTATTCGGAGGCTCAGGCGTGGCGCCCGACGCGGATCTGGTTCGTTTCGTCGATCCGGAAAGCCCCATCATCAACGCGTTCGATTTGTGCGCGCTGCGTGGCGACGGCATTTTCGAAGCGACCACGGTATGGAAGGGTTTCCCGGTTTCGTTGAGAACCATCTGAAGCGTCTCGCCAATTCCGCCCGTCTGGTGGACATGCCCGAGCCGAACATTCCCGCGCGCTCACCCGCGCAGTCCAGCTGGTCATCGACCAGTACGACGATCCGGAACCCGGTCCGATGCTGCGCATCATCGTCTCCCGTGGTCTCGATCCGGACACCGGCGTGGGCAAGGCGGCCGACCGCACGCCGACCGTCTACATCTTCCTTGACGCGAAGGGCACGCTGCATTCGCTGGAGCCGATCACCATGGCTTCGATGACGCGCGGCTACCCGTCGGACATCACCGCACGCGCCCCGTGGCTGCTCAACGGCGCGAAGACGCTGAGCTACGCGTTCAACTGCGCCGTGCACCGCGAATGCGCCCGCCGTGGCGTCGGCGACGCGATTCTGTTCACGGAGGACGGCTACACGATGGAATGCCCGAATTCGTCGATTGTGGCACGCTATGGCGATACGTTCGTCACGCCCGACCCGCGCATCGGTATTCTGAACGGCACATCACAGCGCGAAATGTTCGCCTGGGCGCTCGAAGAGGGCAAGAAGGCGGAGTACAGGAAGCTGCCGATCGCCGAGCTGCGCGAAGCGGACAGCCTGTACATGACGCACGGCGGATGGTCGATTCCGATCAGCGAGATCGATGGACGCGCGCTTGCCGTGGATGCGGCGGAGATTCAGGCGATCAACGATGCGATCCATTCGGGCCGCACGCACGAGGACGCGTTGGCGATCGGTCCGACCGGCGATTACGAATAAGGCGAAACGACCCGCTTAGCAGGTAAAACGGCCCGTCCAATGATGGGCGATACGGCCCGCTTAGCGGGTGGTATCGCCCAGTTTGAGCGTCACGGGAATCAGCACGTCCGGCTCGTACGGCTTGCGTCCCGTGGCGCTTGTCGTATCTGCCTTGGCATCCCCTTCCTTGGCGATCGCACGAACGATATTGCCGACCGCGACCTGCGCGATTTTGTCGAAATTCTGCGCCACCGCGGTCATTTTCATACCGGCCAGGTCGGTCAGATACGTGCCGTCGTAGGCGATGATCTGCAGGTCGCGCGGAATCGAAATATGCCTCCGCATCGCTTCGCGCACGCAAAGCGCGGCACCGATATCGGAACTGACCACGGCATCGACGCCGTCCACCGGCATACTGTTGAGCACAGCATTCACCGCGTTCTTATACCCTTGGAGATCCTCCACATTGCCGGCTTCGACGTACTCGTACCGCACGCCGGCCGCCTTCAGCTCCTGCTCCAGCGCAAGGTAGTAGCGGACGGTCGGGAACGTTGTCTTGTGCAGGTCGAAATCGTCCGGGCTGTCTCCGTTGCGCGCCGCCAAATCGAAGAACTGGTCGCGCGGGCCGCCGATCATCACCACGTGGTGCGCGCCGGTGTTGACCAGCATGTGCGCCATAAGCCGGCCGCCCTGCTCATGGTCGGAGCCGATCGACGCGATGCCGCCGCCCAGCACACGGTCGAAGGCGACGATCGGGCGGTGGATGGACGTCCAGTAATCATTCGGATGGGTGGTGTGCGAGCAGACGATGATGCCGTCCATCATGTGACGGCGCAGCATGTCCACGTATTCGACCTCGCCGTTTTCCGCGTCGGCGGTGGAGCACAGCATGGTGCGCAGTCCTTGCGCGGCCAGCTCGCGTTGCAGATGCGCGGTAAGGGTGGCAAAGAAGGGGTGGCGGATGGTCGGCACGATCACGCCGACAAGGTTCGTGCGGTTCTTGTACAGGTTGCGTGCCAGCTCGTTGGGCACGTAATTGAGCTCTTTCATGGCGGCTTTGACGCGCGCGCGCATGTCGTCGGACACGTAGCCCGTCTTGTTGACCACTAGCGAAACCGTGCTCAGCGAAACCCCGGCCTCTTTCGCCACGTCACGCATGCCGACCATTGCCCAACACCTCTCCCCCGCATCGTCGGGATGTTTCCTTACAAATCGCGATATTATGTGTTATTTTACATGCATCTGTAACGTTTCTTTGCAATCGTTCGCACAATATGAACTATCAATTGACGAAAGACGCCCCTCCCTCTTCAATTCCCCCGAAAAATCCACTTTTTCACCCGTGAACGACGTATGTTTCACGACGCGTTCCACGCATCTTCCACGCACGCTCCGCATGTACTCCACACGCGTTCCACCCGCAAAAGAAGGGCGGTGCGACACTTGCGATCATCTCGCTTGCGTCGCACCGCCCCTTGCGTTGCGTGGCCTGGCCGTCAGCCGTCACGTCCGGTCATCACGTCAGTCCGCACCACGGACGAACCGACCGTCATGCCTTCGGTACGGAACCTTCCTGGGAGTGGTCGAAGACCGGCTTTTTTGTTGTCGGCGTCGTACTTATAGACGCCGATGGAAGCCGAGCTCGGATCATGCGCGTCGTTGAACGCGCCGATGCCGGTCTGGCCCTGGTACTGAATCTCCTTGCCGTCCTTCAGCAGGGCAACGCAGGCCTTGTAGGAATCGCACTTCTCGCCCTTGGTGGATCCGGAGACGGCCGCCATATTGGCCTGGATGGTCTTTGCCATCGGCACTGCCGCCGCCCTTCTGTGCGGCGAGCGCGGCGAGGATGATGCCATCATAGGTTTTCAGCGCCGTAGGTGGTGGTGTTTTTCAGGTCGACGCCGGTGGATTCGAGGCGCTTGACGAAGTCGTCGGACGGATTGATACCCGGGATGGTGCCCTTCGAGCCTTCCAGCAGGCCCGCGTCGAGTTCGCTGGAATAGTCGGAGGTGTTGCCGTCCACGAAGTACAGCTTCTTGGTGTTGACTCCGGCGGAGGCGAGCGCCTTCAGCAGCGGTTTGGTCTGGTCGAAGGCGATGACGAGCGTCGCGTCGGGGTTGGATGCCTTGATGGCGGTGGCGATGGATGAGAAGTTCGTTTCGGTCGGGTCGAACGTGTCCTTTTCGCCATAGATGATGTCGACGCCTGCCGCGGATGCGGTTTTGACGATGGTGTCGCGCAGGCCGGTGCCGTATTCGTCGTTGAAGACCGCGATGGCGAGCTTCTGCACGCCGTCCTGGGCGATCAGGTTGCCCATGACCGCGCCCTGCACGGTATCGGGGGCGACGGTGCGGAAGAAGTAGTCGCTAAGGCCGGAGAAGCCGGCCGAGGTGGCGCCCATCGACAGCATCGGAATGTTTTTGCGAGGTGATGGACTTGTAGGTGTTCTTGACCACGGAGCTGGAGGCCGGGCCGATGATGAACGACGGGTTCTTGCTGAGGACGGATTGGGCGGCGGAGGTGTTCTGGTCGGCGTGGCCCGCGTCGGAGGTGTCGGCGTCGACGGTGGTGATTTTGTTGCCGAGGACGCCACCAAAGCATCGTTGATGTCCTTGACCGCGAGCTGGCGGCCAGTTCCGGCGGTGCCAGATAGGCCAAGGAGCCGGTTTCCGGCCACAGTCCGCCGAGCACGAACTTGGTGGTTTTGGCGCCGGATGTGAGTCTGGAGCCGCTTGACGAGCTGCTGGAAGAACTGGACGAGCCGCAGCCGGCGAGCGCCATAACCGCGGCGGCCACCATGGCAGTGGCTGTAATACCGATCTCCCTCATGCTCTTCATATTCTTCTTCATTTGAATCACCGCTTCCTCTCTTGGCTCTGCTTACTGCTGAACCTTTTTGGTGACAAATTCTTTGGGATCGATTATCGAGATGAGTTGCTCGAATATCTTGAATCGCACTATAAGCGGTGAGAAAACCAAATGTGTATGCGTGAAGTTAACCGAAGATGAAGCCCGAAAACTGTTGGAAACACAAGGATTTGTACCCATTTTCAAGCATGCCAAAACCGTCGGCGGAGGGTATTCCGTCGACGGTAAAAAGCGGTACTCTATCTGCCTTCCTCTTCCACTTCCTCCTCAAGGTTGCCCAGGTAGAGGGAGACGACTTTCGGATCGTTCATCAGGTCGCGGCCCTTGCCGGAGTAGGCGTTGCGGCCTTGGTCGAGGACGTAGCCGCGGTCGCAGATCTGCAGGCAGCGGCGGGCGTTCTGTTCGACGATGACCACGGATACGCCGGCTTTGTTGACTTGGCGCACGCGGATGAAGGTCTCGTCCTGGAGCATTGGGGACAGGCCTGCGGAGGGCTCGTCGAGCAGGAGGACGGATGGTTTCATCATGAGGGCTCGGGCCATGGCCACCATCTGACGTTCGCCGCCGGAAAGCTGGCCGGCGAGCTGGTTCTTGCGCTGGCCGAGTTTGGGGAAGATGGAGCACACGTAGTCGAAGCGTTCGTTGAACAGTTTCGGTGCTTGGAACGCGCCCATGTGCAGGTTTTCCGCGATGGTCAGGCTGGGGAAGACGTTTTTCGGTCTGCGGCACGAAGCCGACGCCACGGGAGACGAGTTTGTCGGCGCGCAGGTTGGTGATGTCCTCGCCTTTCAGCAGCAGCTTGCCGGAGTGGATGTGCACCAGGCCGAACAATGATTTGAGCAGGGTGGATTTGCCTGCGCCGTTCGGGCCGATGATGCCGACGATCTCGCCTTCATGCAGGGTCAGGGATGCGCCGTTCAGGATGTTCACGCCGGGAATGTATCCGGCCACCAAATCGACCGCGTCGAGCAACGGTTCGCCTTCGGGCTCGCCCATGTGGATCTGCGCGCGGGTCAGCGGCTCGTCGGCCACGCTTGCGATGTCGCTCATTTCAGGCCTCCTTCAGGTCTTCCAGCACGGAATCGTCGCCCAGGTCCACGTTCGCGTGGGCGCCCAGGTATGCGTCGATCACGGCCGGATCGTTCATCACGCTCTTCGGTTGGCCTTCGGCCACGATCTTGCCTTCCGCCATCACGGTGACCCAGTCGGCGATGTGTCTCACCATGTTGATGTCGTGTTCGACGAACAGCACTGTGGTGCCTTCCTCGCGCAACGCCATGATGTGGTCGAGCAGCGACTGTTTCAGCGCGGGGTTCACGCCGGCCATCGGCTCGTCCAGCATGACCAGTTTCGGGTCGGACATCAGCGCTCGTGCCATTTCCAGCAGCTTGCGTTGGCCACCGGAAAGCGCGCCGGCGTAATCGTCCTTCTTTTTGATCAGCAGGAAGCGTTCCAGCAGCGCCTCGGCTTTTTCGATGTTCGCCTGCTCCTGCTTCCTCCACATGCCGGGGAACAGCGCGCGGAACATGCCTTCGCCCGGCTGCACGGGGGCACCGAGGAGCATGTTGTCGAGCACGGTCAGACGGCTCATCACCTTGGTCAGCTGGAAGGTGCGGACCATGCCCATGCGCGCCACTTTTTCGGGCTGCACGTGGGCCATGTCCTTGCCGTCGAACTGCCAGGTGCCGGTGTTCGGCGTATCGAAGCCGGTCATCAGGTTGAAGAACGTGGTTTTGCCGGCGCCGTTCGGTCCGATCAGCGCGGTGATGCCGTGCCGTTCGATTTCGAAGTGGCTCACGTCCACGGCGGTCATGCCGCCGAATTTGCGGGTCACGTTGTCGGCCACGAGGATCGGGTCGGGCTTGTGCACGCCCGGCTTGTTTTCGACGAATTTCAGATCGTCGGTGACTTTGTCGCGATAGGCGGTGGAGATGAGGGTCTCGCCTTCCGGAGCTTTGGTGGCCCATTTGGTGAGGTCCTGGAATGGTACGCCGGGCTGCACACCGGATACGGGTTGCACGCCGGTTGCGGGTTGCGTGGCCGGCTGCACGCCAGTGGTCGGAGAATTCGTTGGTTCAGGCATGGAAAGCCAACTCCTTTCGGTCGCCCAACAGGCCTTGTGGTCTGAAGATCACCAGGCACATCAGCGCCACGCCGACGATCACCCAGCCGAGGGCTTCGATCTGGTTGGAAGAGATGAGGGTTTCGGGAACGGTGTTGCGCATGACCTCCTTGACGAAGGTGAGCAGCACCCACAGCACGCAGGAGCCAAGCACCGGGCCGAGAATCGTGGCCGCGCCGCCCAGCAGCAGAATCGTCCACACGTAGAAGGTGACGGTGCGGCCGAGCGAATCGGGCTGTACGGAACGCGGCAGGACGAAGATGATGCCGGCGATCGCGCCGAACAGGCCGCCCAGAATCAGCGATTCCATCTTGTATCGCGTCACCGGCTTGCCGAGCGAACGGATCGCGTTCTCGTCCTCGCGGATGCCTTTGAGCATGCGGCCCCACGGCGAGTGGAACCAGCGCCAGCACAGCAGCGCCGCGATCACCACCAAAACCCATGCCACGATGCGCAGCCACCAGGAGTTGGCGATGTTGTTGCTGTACGTCCACAGCAGGAACGTGGTCGAACCGTCCGGCAGCGGCGAAAGCGATTCGAATTTCTCGGTGAAGTCCTGCGGTGAGATGCCCGCGGAACCGCCGGTGAAGTTCGTCATGGCCGTCGATCTGCCGATGATGCGGATGATTTCCGCGGCGGCCAATGTGACCATGGCCAGATAGTCGGGTCCGAGTTTCAGCGTCGGAATGCCCAGCAGCAGCGCGTAGATGACCGCGAGCGCGAGCGCCGCGCATACGGAGGCGAACAGGTTGCAGCCCATCGACTGCGTGATGGCGAATCCGTATGCGCCGAGGAGCATGAAACCGGCCTGGCCCATGTTCATCAGGCCCGTCATGCCGAAGTGAATGTTCAAACCGATTGCGGCGAGTACGTACGCCGCTGTGGTCGGGGCGATCAGTTCGCCCGCCGCGTTGGAGATGATTGTCATGATGTCCATGGATCAGCCCACCCTTTGCTGCTTGCCGAAGATGCCCTGCGGGCGCACCAGCAGAACGATGATGAGGATTGCCAGCGCGCTGGCGTAACGCATATCGTTGGGGATGACGAGCGAGCTCATGTCCGCCACGATGCCGATGACCAGCGAGCCGATCAACGCGCCATTGGCGGTGCCGAGGCCGCCGAGCGTCACCGCGGCGAACATCAGCAGGATCAGGGTCGCGCCGGTGTTCCAGGAGATGCCGTTCAGGTAGACGCCGAGCAGCACGCCGGACAGGGCTGCCATCGCGCACGAGAGGATCCAGACCACGCGGACCACCTGGTCCACGTTGATGCCGGATGCCGCGGCGAGCGCCGCGTTGTCGGACACGGCTCGTGTGGCGCGGCCGAGTCGCGTCTTGTAGAGGAACAGGGTGACGCCGACGATCACGCAGATGGCGATGAGCGCGGAGACCAGCGTCGGCATGTCGGTGGTGATCGGTCCGAGCTGGAAGCTGTCCGGCACCGATTTGACGATGCCTTTGATGTCGCCACCGAAGAAGAACTGGAACGTGTACTGCAACGCCATGGACAGGCCGATGGTGACGATCATCTGCTGCATGGTGCCGACGTGGCGTCTGCGTAGCGGCCCCCAGACGATTTCGTTTTGGATGAAGCCGGTCAGCGCGCCGATGACGATGGCGAAGATGGCGGAGGCGATGAGCGGCATGTGCAGCATCTGCGTGCCGACGTATGCCATGAGGCCGCCGAGCGTCACCTGTTCGCCGTGTGAGAACGACTGCAGGCCGGTGGTGCCGTAGACGAGGTTCATGCCGACGGACATGAGGCCCAGCATCAGGCCGAAGATAATGCCGGAATACAGTTGCTGCCAGATGCGTTTGCCGACATTGGAGCCGTCTTTTTTGACTGGCGATTGCGTGGCCGCCGTCGATCCGGATGTGCCGGTCGCGCCTTTCGTGCCGTTTGCCGAGCCGGACGATCCGGATGTGCCGGACGTGCCGCTGCCGGTGGAATCGCCAGCTTGGTCGAAACGGACAACGCCGCGCTGCTTGTCGAAGCTGGCTTTCCCGATCGTCACCGTCGCGCTGCTTGCCTTCAGGCCGTGCTCTTTCGCAACGGACGCGTCGATGGTGACGGTGTAATCGCCGTCATCATCGGCAACGGAGAAGGCCCATTTGCCGTCCGCCGCGGTTTTGGTTTCCGCGGTTGCCTTGCCGGACAGCGTGATGGTGACGTCGGCGATCGGCTTCTTGTCGGCGTCCTGCAGGATGCCGTTGACGCAGCCGTTGCTGGCGGTCGGATTGCATTCATCGACGGCCTGCGCGCCGGAATCGGCGGCGGACGCGATGGCGGGAGGGAGTACGAAAAGCATCGAGAGAACGGCGACAATCGAACAGAGTATGACGATTCCCGGTCGACGATGCCGTGTGAGATACGTTACGGCTGTCATAGGTTTTTCCTCTCTTGTTGTTTTCACAACGTAGGAGAGGAAACAGCGCGCGCGGTTGCGCTCAGATTTCCTGAACGTTACCCGATGACCGCCCGTGTAACGTGAAAATTACGCGAGGCTGAGCCGGTGACAGCTATGCGTGGCCGCCCAGCATGGCGATGCCGAATCCGAGCGCCACGCAGGCGAGCGGCACCGCGACCGTGGCAGCGCCATAGCCCAGGGCCATGGCGAAACGGCGTTTGCGAATCAGCGACAGCACCTCGTTGATCGCCGACGAGAATGTTGAGAATCCGCCGAGGAACCCCACAACGAACGTCATTACCGTGCCCATATCAACCGACTGCGCATAGTACGACATCATGGCGATGCCGGCGCACAGGGGAGGCGACGCCGTTGATGACGAGCGTGGCCAGGGGGAAGCTGTGGTTGCCGTCACGGTTCCAGCTGCGTTGGATCGACACGTCAAGCACATAACGGGCCATGGCGCCGATGCCGCCGAACAGGCAGATCATCAGGTCATCAGCGCACCTCCCTGTGGTCGGGTCGGCGACGAGCGGGATTTCCGCGGTGACCGGCTTGGGTTCGAAGCTGGGCAGAGGTGCGACGGGTTGCGATGGCTGCGGCTGCGATTCGATTTTCGGCACCTGCCCGGTCTGCGCGACCTGCTGGGCGACCTGGGCCGCCTGCTGTGCCCGCCTGCGCGGCCTCCAACGCGGCCTGCGCGGCCGAATGCGCCGCATCCGCCACCTTCACGTGGCGCACGCCCTGCGCGTCCGGCACGTTGTTCTGCACATTTTGCGCGGCCGGCACGTCCGATTCGCCCGAATCGGCCATGGGGACCGTCTGCGTAACACTCTGCGTAGCCGATACTGCAGTGTCGGTCATCTGGACGTCCTGCACGATGCCGTACGCGTCCGAATCGCCCGAATCGGACATTGAGGATACGGAAGCCGTGGAGGCATCGGCGATCGCGTTACGGACCCGCTTGCGTGTGCCGCGCGCCAGCAACGCCTGCATCAGCGCCACGCCAACCGCGGCCGCGATCAGACCGCCAGCGAAACTTCCCGCAAGATAGCCGAGCGCGCTGCCGAAACGCTGCTCGCGCATGCCTTCCATGGTTTCCAACATCACGCCGGACATCGTCGACAGTCCGCCAAGCAAACCAAGCCCGACGCCACGGCTGACGACCTGCCGCACCCTGCGGCGCAGCCACGACGCGGTCGCCATGTATTCGGTCAGCATCGCAAACAGGAAGCAGGCGAGCATATTCGACACGAACGTGCCCACCACGAACGGCGAACCGTTCACCGACGGCAGCAGCAGGTCCGTGGCGCGACGGAACCCGACGCCGACGAAGCCGCCGACGAACACCACGAGATACATCAGACCATCGGCAAGAGGGTTGAATCGCGCCTGCATGCGTTTCATCGGCGCGAGCGGAATCTGCGGCGGATGCTTGGATGCGGCGGCACCGGACGGGCGCACATCCGCGCGCGCCACTTCGGCGACGTCGATCGACTGTGTGGCGGGATTCGGCTCATCACCCGCGTTTGGCGAGTCTGCCGCCCGTTGTTCTTGCGATTCCATCACGTTCCCCTTGTACTTGGCTTTCCGCGGACAGCGTCGTTCCACCCCAGCCATACGGCAACGAGCTGGCCGCAGGTGCCGTCTTCCTAACCTTGTACGAGTCTACACGTGCGTTGCAACCAAACATCGAACATGTCCGATTCGGTGGATAACTGTGGATAACTTCGGGTGGCCCTAGACGTCTACGAATGGTTATGGAAGACGGTAAGGCCGCGTCAGACGGACACGTCGCACAGCCGCCGCATCGCATGCCGTGCGTCGCTTTCGTCCTCGCCGCTGAACAGCACGACCAGATAGTCGCCGGCACGCAGCCGCGTATCGCCATGCGGCACGATCTGCCGTTCGCCGCGACGCAGGCCAATCACCAGACAGCCGTACGGCCAGCGCACGTCACGCATCAGCTTGCCGTCCGCGGTCGCGCCCATTTCCACAGGCAGTTCCATGATGCCGTTGTCGATGCGATTGGCGATTGCCGTCGTGCCGCCTTGCGCGCGCATGTACCGTTCCAGCAGCTCGCCGTAGATCGGTTTCGTACGCAGCAGGTCGGAGACGAGCAATGCGATGAACGCGACGGCGGCGACCGGCAGCATGTGCGTCAATGTGCCGGACATTTCCACGGCCAGCAGAATCGACGTGATCGGTGTTTTCACGGACGCGGCCAGCGTGCCCGTCATCACGCATACCGCGAAAATCGCCACGGAATCGGACGGCAGGTTGCCGAACTGGCGCAACGTCTCGCCGCAGATACCGCCGGCGAGTGAGCCAACCGCGAGAATCGGCATGAAAATGCCGCCGGGAGCGCCTGAACCGAAGCTGGTGGAGGTGAACAGCACTTTCGCCACGAACAGCACGCACAGCATGCCCAAGCCGACGCGCGCATGCTCGGCCATGGCGATCAGGTTCGAGCCGCCGCCGAGCACGTCAGGCAGCCAAATGCCGATTGGCAGCGCGAGTGCGATCGCGATCAAAGGGCGGCTCCATGCGGGAAGCTTGCCGTACAGCGTTTGGAAGCCGAGCAGCGAACGGTTCATCAGCGAACCAACCAAACCGGCCACCAATCCCAGCGGAATCAGCCACCCGTATTCGCCGAGCGGCAGTTGGCCGATGGTGCCGAAGTCAAGCACCGGACGCAGGCCGAAACAGTATTTCGATACGAAATCGGCGGTCAGGGACGCGGCGGTGGCGCCCATCAGAATCGCGGGCGAAAAACTGCGATGCACCCCTTCCAAAGCGAACATCATGCCGGACAGCGGCGCGCTGAACGCGGCGGACAAGCCGGCCGCGGCACCGGCGGTGACCAGATAATGCTCCTGCATGTCCTCACGTTTCTTGCCGCGCAGCCGGTGCGATAGGAACTGCGCGCCCGATGCGCCGATTTGATGGACGGTCCTTCGCGGCCGAGCGAGAGGCCGAAGAGCGATCCGAGCAGGCCTCCGATGAAGCGAACCGGCAGAATCGTCTGCCAACGCATCTTCAAGCCGCATATCACCACGCCGTTGGTCTGCGGGATGCCGCTGCCACCAGCCATCGGCTCTTTTTGACCATCCATGCGATGGCGAGCGCGGCTGCGATTGCGGCGACCGCCCACGGTGCGACCAGCCACGGGGTTTCGCGGATGCGCGCGTAGATCCAGCGCGCGGTGTCGGTGCCGTATTCGATGCCGAGACGGTAGAGGACGACGAGGAAGCCGGAAATCAGGCCGACGAGAATGCCGGCAGCGGCCATCTTCCATTTCAGGTGGTCGAATCGCGGGACCAGTTTGCTGAACCTGTCAAACCTGTCAAACCTGTCGTTAGGCGGCATTGCAGTCATCGCACTCCCCTTTTCCGTTCCTCCGCCGCGCACCCCGTCGGTGTGTATGGCGGTGTGCGTCATACGCGCACGCCATCGCACGCACCATACGCAAAGTGCCGGCAGGCACAGGCCCACCGGCACTTGTCATTGACGTTCGTTACCGACGTTCATATCGACGAATCAGCCGAATCAGCTTCAGTCGATCAGCGAGTTGATCTGGATGATGGGTCGCGCTGCGGGCCGGTGCCGATCACGGAAATGCGGCAGCCGGACAGTTCCTCAAGACGCTTGACGTAATCCTGGCAGGTCTTCGGCAGATCGTTGAAGTCATGGACCTGGGAAATGTCCTCGTCCCAGCCCGGCATGGACTCGTAAATCGGCTTCGCGGCGGCGAATTCGGCCTGGTCGGTCGGCATATCGTCGCGACGCTCGCCGTTGACGTCGTACGCCACGCACAGCGGGATTTCCTTGAGGCCGGTGAGCACGTCGAGCTTGGTGAGCACGATGTCGGTCAGGCCGTTGACCTGGGCCGCGTAACGGTTGACGACCGCGTCGAACCAACCGCAGCGACGCGGACGGCCGGTGGTCACGCCGTACTCGTGGCCTTGGGCGCGCAGCCATTCGCCGTCCTCGCCGAACAGTTCGGTCGGGAACGGGCCTTCGCCCACGCGGGTCACATACGCCTTGGAGACGCCGATCACGCGGGTGATCTTGGTCGGGCCAACGCCGGTGCCGGTGCAGGCGCCGCCGGCGGTCGGGTTGGAGGAAGTCACGAACGGGTAGGTGCCGTGGTCCACGTCGAGCATGGTGGCCTGGCCGCCTTCGAACAGCACGGTCTTGCCCTCGTCGAGCGCCTTGTTGAGCACCAGGGAGGTGTTGGCAACGTACGGCTTCAGGCGTTCGCCGAGCTTGAGCAGCTCCTCGGTGGTCTCGTCCACGTCAATCGGACGACGGTTGTAGAGCTTGACCAGCATCTGGTTCTTCTGGTGTAGGCTGGCCTCCACCTTGTCGTGCAGATGGTCGGCGTTGAACAGGTCGTGCACGCGGATGCCCACGCGGTTGATCTTGTCCGCGTAGGCCGGGCCGATGCCACGGCCGGTGGTGCCGATCTTGTGCTTGCCAAGGAAGCGTTCGGTCACCTTGTCGAGCACGCGGTGGTACGGGGCGATGATGTGCGCGCTTTCGCTCACCAGCAGTCGGGAGCAGTCCACGCCACGGCTTTCAAGGCCGTCGATCTCCTGGAACAGCACTTCCGGATCGACGACGACGCCGTTGCCGATGACGGGGGTGGTGTTGGGGCTGATGATGCCGGACGGCAGCAGGTGCAGTGCGTACGATTCGTCGCCGACGACCACAGTATGGCCAGCGTTATTGCCGCCGTTGAAACGGGCGACGTAGTCGACCTTCGTGCCGATCAGATCCGTTGCCTTACCTTTGCCCTCGTCTCCCCACTGGGCACCGATCAAAACAATTCCAGGCATGTTGTTGCACCTCCGTGCGTACGCGATTCTGCCTTAAGCCTTGCGCCTAAAGCCTTACAAAGGTTACTCTTCACCCTCTACCGGGTCTGAGGGATGCTCACGGCTCCGGACCGACCGTAATCGGATTGCAACCGGTCCGAAAAACAGACCAGAAAACGCCCGAAAACAGTTCGAAAGACCGTTGGCTAGTTCAGCGCGCGCCCGGCACTGCCGAGCTGCTTGCATGCTTCGACCACACGCGCGGCCATCGCGGATTCAGCTTCACGACCCCAGGATCGCGGATCGTACAGCTTCTTGTTGCCCACCTCACCGTCGATTTTGAGCACCGAATCATAGTTGGAGAACATGTGACCGGCCACCGCACGGCTGAATGCGTACTGCGTATCGGTGTCGATGTTCATCTTCACCACGCCGTAGCTCACGGCCTGCGCGATCTCCTCCGGCGCGGAGCCGGAACCGCCGTGGAACACCAGGGCGAACGGCTTACCGGGAGCGACATCCAGCGAGTGCGCGGGGTCGGGCATTTCGCCGGCCCTGATCGCGAGCGCGACCGTGGTCTGGATTTCGTCGAGCAGTTCGGGGCGCAGTTTCACCACGCCCGGTTTGTATGCGCCGTGCACGTTGCCGAAGGTGAAGGCGGCCATGTAGCGTCCGCGCTCGCCGAGGCCGAGTCGTTGCGCGACGGTGATGCCTTGCGCGGGCGTGGAATACAGTTTGTCATTGATTTCGGCGCTGTGCCCGTCTTCTTCGCCACCGACCGCGCCGATTTCGATTTCCAGCACGGTGTGCGCGGCTTGGGATTTGTCGAGCAGTTCTTCTGCGATGTCGAGGTTTTCATCCAGCGGCACTGTGGAACCGTCCCACATGTGTGACTGGAAGGTCGGTTCCTGACCGTGCTTCACCTGTTCGACTTCATGGTCGAGCAAGAGGCGCACCCATTCGTCCAAATACTGTTTGGCGCAGTGGTCGGTGTGCAGGGCGATGGTGATGTTGGGGTATTTCGCCGCGACTTCGTGCGCGAAGGCTGCGAAGGCAAGCGAGCCGGTAACGCGGTCGTTGACGCGTTGCCCGGAGAAGTAGGCGGCGCCACCTACGGAGACTTGGATGATGCCATCGGATTCCGCCTCGGCGAAACCCTGGAGTGCGGCGTTCAGGGTCTGCGTGCTGGTCACATTGATCGCGGGATAGGCGTAACCGCCGCGGCGTGCGGCGTCCAGCATTTGCGCATAACGTTCCGGCGTTGCAATAGTCATGCCTCCATTATCGCCCAACCCTATCCCACTTGTCATGTGACAACATTCGCCATCTTTCCTTTCCGTTTTCCCGACCGTCCGCTCCATATCCAGGTCGCCCGCCCCACTAGAGCCATATGCCGAGCGTTTTCGTCTCATATCCCGACACTTGCGGGACCGACCAATAAACATGGCGAAACCATTGCGATCGTTCCATCGGAAGTCATAGAATGTCCACCGGATCGCGCGACGAAGAGCCCAACCGGGTGTTCCCGCACGGGCATGCCGCCGCACGTAGATGTTGCGACCAATACCCGCGAGGAGGCTTGATGCACCAGGTTTTCGCCATCTTCCTTCGAGACGTGAAACGCATTCTGAAGAACCCCGTGGCGCTCGTCGTCACGCTGGGTGTGGCCATCATCCCATCACTGTACGCATGGTGCAATATCCTCGCCAACTGGGACCCGTACGCGAACACGGGCAACATCCAAGTCGCTGTGGCGAACGAGGACAAGGGGCACAACCTCCACGCTGGTCGGCCATCTCGACGCTGGCCAGCAGACCGTCAACCAGCTTAAGAAGAACCATCAGCTCGGCTGGCGTTTTCGTTCCCAAGCAGCAAGCCATCGAAGGCGTGGAATCCGGCAAATACTATGCGGCGATCGTACTGCCGGAAGACTTCAGCTCCAGACTAATCGGCACCGTCACCGGTAAAGGCGACCGACCGTCGATCACGTACTACATCAACGAAAAGCTGAACGCGATCGCGCCGAAAATCACCGATACGGGCGCGACCACGATCGACGAGCAGATCAACACCACTTTCGTTTCCAGCGTGGCCGACGCCGTGGCAAAGGAAGTGAAGGAGGCAGCGGGAGAAACCACCGGCAGCGTGAAAAGCGCGCAAAGCGACGTCGTCAACGATCTGACCGACACCATCAACCAGCTCGAAACCGTCCAACAGCAGCTGCGCGACACCCGTTCCACGCTCGACAAGGCCCTCACCACCATCGATTCGGCCAAACAGTCCAACATCGCGCTCGCCTCGGAAATCACCAACTCGCTTGACACCGTCGGCAAGGCGTCCGACTTGCTGAGCGAGACGCGCACACAAACCGAACGATTCTCGAACACGCTGGTCGGAGCGCTCGACAACGGCAGCACGCAACTGTCCGGCCTGCAGGTCAACGTGAGCAATGCCACCGGCACCGTGCTCAGCGGACTGAACACCACGCAGGACGCGCTCGACCAAGTGTCCAGCACCATGCATCACGTCAACACCACCACCGGCAATGTGCTCGACGACGTGGAGAAGGCGTTGCAGGCCAGCCAGCTGGATCCGAACAGCCAAACGTATAAGGATCTTTCCGCGCAGCTCGCCGAAGCCCGCAAACAGCTGACGTTCCAGCAGCAGCGCATCGACGCCTTCGATCAGGACACCACGGCTGCGATCAACGCGGGGAAGAACACCGCGAACGGGTTCAACGACGATGTCACCACGCTGGCGAAGAACGGCACGGCGTCGATGGCGAGCGCACGCACGACCATCACCGGCACGGTCATGCCGAATCTCAACACCGGGCTCGATACACTCAGCCTGGCCAATGGGTCGCTGTCCGGCACGCTTACCACGCTGCAAAGCACGCTGGAACAGGGCAACGGGCTGCTCGACCAGTTGTCGCGCACCGTGACCCAAACGAACACCACCATTGCTGGCACGCAGACACAGCTCGCCAATCTCGCCAAACAGCTCAACACCACGCGTACCGATGTGGCCGCGTTGAGCAGTTCGGCGATGTTCCAGCAGCTTTCCCAAGCGCTCGGACTTGACGCGAGCGAGGTCGGCTCGTTCGTGGGCGAGCCGGTGCATTTGGACGAACAGGTCCTCTACCCGGTCAAAAACTATGGTTCCGCGGTCACGCCGTTCTACACGAATCTTGCGCTGTGGGTCGGTGGATTCGTGCTCGTCGCGATCTACAAGCTTGAAGTGGACCGCGATGAGAAGATCCGCATGTACACGCCACGCCAAGGCTATATGGGCCGTTGGCTGCTGTTCGTCACGGTCGGATTCCTGCAGGCGATCATCGCCACGATCGGCGATCTCGCGCTGGGCATCCAATGCGAGCATCCGTTCCTGTTCATCCTCGCCGGCATTTTCGCCTCGTTCGTCTACGTGAACATCATTTACGCGCTCGCCGTGGCGTTCCGGCATATCGGCAAGGCCGTCGCCGTGATTCTGGTGATCATCCAGATTCCGGGCGCGGCAGGCCTCTACCCCATCGAGATGATGCCGGAATTCTTCCGCCGTCTGAAACCGTTCCTACCGTTCACCTACGGCATCAACGCGATGCGCGGGCCGATCGGCGGCATGTATGCCAACCATTATTGGATCGACATGCTCTCGCTGTTCTGGTATCTGCCTGTGGCGCTGTTCATCGGCTTGGTGGTCCGCAAGCTGGCGTTGAACCTCAACCGCCTGTTCGACAACCGTCTGGCGGACACTGATCTGATGATCACCGAACATAACGAAGGCACGGTGGAACCGTTGCGGCTCACCGAGACCGCGCAGCAGATCGCCGAGGAGTTCCCCGAACTCGCCCGCAGACGGGCGATTCATTTCTTCCGCCTGTACCCGCGCCTGGTGCGTTGGGGATTCCTCGCGCTGGCGGTACTGCCGTTCGTGTTCCTGCTATTGCTATTCATCACGCGCATGAAGCTCGCCATGCTGCTCGGTTGATCATTTCGATCATCGCCATCGACACGTATCTCATCGTGGTGGAGTATCTGCGCGAACGGTATGCGAATTATCTGGGCGAGGAAGCGATGAGTGCGGAAGAGTTCCGCAGCGCGATCCTGCACGAGAACCTGCTGTTCCGGCCGGGCATGCATTACAAGCCGATGCATGCCGTACGTACGAGGCTGTATGAGGGCTGCGCATGGTGGTTCGGCCGGACATGCGCCTGAACATGCGGCTGAGTATGCGGCTGGAAACACGGACGGAAATGCTGGCAGGAGTCTGCGTGAGGAGGGGAACGAACAGTGAAAATGATCTGGGGCATCTTCAAGCGGGACATGTGCCATGCCACCCGCAACGTGATCCGCCGTGATCGTCTCGGATGGGCCTGGTGGTGGTGCCGGCGCTGTACGCCTGGTTCAACATCGCGGCCAGCTGGGACCCCCTTTACGGCAACACCAAAGGCATTGAAGGTCGCCGTGGCCAATAACGACAAGGGTTACAAGTCGGATCTCATACCGGTGCGCGTCAACGTGGGCGAAACCATCATCAGCACACTGCACGCCAACGACCAGCTGGACTGGCAGTTCGTGAAAAGCGACAAGGCAATCGACGGGGTGAAATCCGGCGAATACTATGCGGCGATCGTAATTCCGAAAGGTTTCAGCGCCGACATGATGACGCTGTTCTCCCCCGACATCAAACACGCGCAGCTCAAGTACTATCTGAACGAGAAAATCAACCCGATCGCCCCGCATATCACCGATCAGGGCGCGACAACCGTGGTCAACACGATCGACAAAACCTTCGCCAAAACGATTGCGCAAGTCGGACTCGACCTGGCCTCAAGCATCCTACACTATTCGCAAAGCCCGCAAATGGCCGAATACATGCGCAACCTCAACGGCAATCTCACCACCATGGCGGATACGCTGAGCGGCGCATCGCAGCAGGTGACGTCGTATTCGCAGCTGCTCGGCTCGGCGAACGACATCGTGGATTCCACGGGCAAACTGCTCGCCTCGGCGACCAAGGCGGGCAAACAGGCCCAGAACGCGTTGAAGCAAGGCAAATCAGGTGCCACGTCACTCACTTCTGCAGGTGCGAACGTCACCTCCTCGGTGAACACCGCGCTCGACCAGGTGTCAGGCGCGTTCGACCAAGTAGCTGCCAAGGTGAACAAGGCGTTCGACGCGATCGGCAAGGACTCAGACACCGCAGCCAGCCAGTTGGCAACGTTGAGCGAACAAATCTCCAGCGGCGAATCGCTGTACGACACGTACATCACAAGCCTCAACCACATGCGCGAATCGGTGGAACAACTACCGGACAGTGATTCCGCGAAACAGGCGCTGCTGGAAGCCATCGACCGGGAGATCACGCTGCTGGAAGCCGCCAAAGGCGATTCGCAGAAGCTCGCGCAGCAGCTGAAAGACGCTTCCACGCAGGTCACGCAGGATACCGCAGCCGCGGAACGCTCCCGCAAGGGAGATCCTGAACCGCATCACCTCCGCGAAGCAGTCGATCAGCAATGTGCGCGACGATTACGCCACGAACGTCAAGCCGAAAATCGACGCGCTCGCCTCCACAGTCAGCACGCTGATCTCCCAAACCGACAGCATGATCACCCAGCTGAGCGGCACCGCCGACGATCTGACGATGTGACGGGCGATGCGGGGACGAATGTGACGTCCATCCGTTCCACGCTCGGCGCGATCGCGAAGAAACTCGACTCGTCGGCAGCGACGGTGAAGGAGCTGATCACGAAGCTGGAGACGGGCGGGAACGCCGGTGACGGCAACAGCGATGGTGGCAATGGTGGCAACGACGCCAGTTCGTCCGATTCGGGTGAATCGGACGAACGTACGTGCACTGGCCACCGCCAACGCGTCCACACTGTCCACACTGATTTCCGCGCCCGTCGCACTGCATCGCGTCTCGGTATACCCGATTGCGAACTACGGTTCGGCCATGGCGCCGTTCTATACGATCCTGTCAATCTGGGTGGGTGCGATCATCCTGTGCGCCATGCTGAAAGTGACGATTTCGGACCGCGAGAAGGCGCATGTGCTGGGCTTGGGCGACACGCTGCCGCGCATCGCCGGCCCGTCCGGCCCGGGGAACGCCTCACGTTGGGGACTGCGCCTCGACCACGAGTATTTCGGACGGTACGCGATCTTCGCACTGCTCGCGTTGCTGCAGGGCACACTGGTTTGCCTGGGTGACACGTATTTCCTTGGCGTGCAGGCGAATCATGCGCTGCAGTTCCTTGCCGTGGGGTGGCTTGCCGCGCTCGTGTTCTCGAATATCGTGTATACGCTGACCGTGTCGTTCGGCGATATCGGCAAGGCCGTGGCCGTGGTGCTGCTGGTGATGCAGGTCGCCGGTTCGGGCGGTACGTTCCCTATCGAGACGCTGCCGAAGTTCTTCCAAATGCTCTACCCGTTCCTACCATTCCCGCACGCCATCGATGCCATGCACGCCGCGATGGCCGGATCATACGGCAATGAGTACCTGCTTGACATGGTGTATCTCGCCTTGTTCCTGATTCCTTCGCTGCTGCTGGGATTGGTGTTGCGCAAGCCGGTGATCCGGTTGAACAACTGGGTGAGCCGCAATCTGGAGTCCACCAAGGTGATGTGACGAGGCGGATTTGAACGGGCTGGTTTGAGCCGGTTTAGATCGGTTTCGGCTGGTACACGTGAACGCGCTGCCCGCCATCATCGACGACCTGAAAACCCAAAGCCACGAATTCGTCACCATCGACCAGCCGGCAAAAACCTAAGCTAGCGTGGAGGCGTAGGGCATTGTCCTGCCCAGTCACTTCCCTTACGTACCGCTGCGCCATCCCGGCGCTCCTCTGCGCCGCCACTACCCCACATGTCGCCTCCTCACGCACCAACAAGTGTCCGACCCCCCCCCGAATCAGCCACCCACGCGTCATCCGGTCACCCCCAGGTTGTCCGATTCGGGAGAAACGGACACTCAGGGGCACCGTGCAAACCACACGTTGATCAGAGAACCGGCAACCACCAGCACAACACCGATCCAGAACGGCATGCCCAGCGCCACGCCCAACAGAAGCGTGCTAGAAGCCGTGGAAAACAGCGGAGTCGCGTACGAACCAATCGCAAGCGTTTCCATACTGCCGTGCAACATGCCGTATCCCCAGCACGCGTAGCCGCCCGAAATCGAAGCGGCGCACGCAATCAGCGCAGCATATCCACCGATGCCGGGCGCCGTGTCCGGCAAACCGTCTCCCGAAACGAAATGGATGGTCCACAGTACAACGGCCACACAGCAGAAGAAAATCGTCGTGCCGTCGTAACCGCCGGACAACGACGGCGTAAAAGTCGCATAAATCGCCCAAATAAAGGCGCCAACAAACGCGAGCACATACGGTAGGGGGTTACTGGCGATATTGTGGACCGCTTCCTGCATATCAAGGCTTTCTCCGCCAACCGCCATCGCCACACCGATGGTTGCGATCACCGCGCCAGGAATCGCTTTGGCGACCGCACCGTTTTGTGCGATACCGCTGCGGTCATCAGCACCAGCAGCGTCGGCCACAAGTAGTTGACAAGGCTGACTTCCACGGATTGCGCGTTCGTTGTGGCCAGGCCGATCGACAGCGAGATTGACGCCTCGTATGCGATGAACATGAGTCCGCCTGCGATGAGGTACTTGCATGGCGCTTCGCGGATTGGTTTCGGACGGCGCACAATGAACAGCATGACACCACCGACGGTGTAGATGAGCGCCGAACCGAGCGTGGCGCCGAACGATTCGGAGACCAGTCGCACGAGGCCGGCCATGAAGCCCCACAGGACGATTGCGAACAGGCCGATGAGTGTCGCCGCGTGTGATGTGGCATGGCCGAGTAGCGGATTGCAGGAGTTGCCGGTGGGGTGGTTTGCGCCGGAATCGGAGGGGGACTTCTGGTTCGTGTTCACGGGCTCCAGCCTACCCATCGCCCTCCACGAGTGTCCGATTCTGCAGAATCGGACACTCCTGCAACCTGCGATGCCGCGAACCCGATTACCCCCGGAACCGCACCAACAGCAGAGTCAACCACCCCATCCGACGCTGCCACACCAGCCGTATCGGCAGCCAAGTCCATGCGTCCCGCATCCACACAGCCCACGCGTCCCGCACCTCCACGGCCCGCCGACGCGCACACGTCGCCCATGACCAAATCATCCAACGTCACACCGAACATGTCGCAAAGCATCAGCAGCTTGTCACAAACGTCGCGTTCCACGCCACCATCTTGCGGTTGCATTGCGATTCGCAACCAAATTTTGCGACGCAACCGACAGTTGCGCGACGCGAAGTTGGCTTCACGGGTCTTTTACGACAATAGAAAAACCCTTGAAATTCCAACGATTCCAAGGGTTTTGAGTGGAGCGGATGACGGGAGTCGAACCCGCCTTTAAAGCTTGGGAAGCTTTCGTTCTACCGATGAACTACATCCGCAAGGTGTGCCTTTTGGGCACGAGCCATTAGTCTAGCACGCCATTCCCGCTATATGTGGCAGATTGTCCGGTTCCGCAAAATCGATTTGCGCTATATGTGGCAGTTCTCCGCGGGCAAGAGCTGTTAGAGGGTACGAAATCGAAGGTATGGGGGCATCTTCACGAAGGAAAGTGCCACATATAGCGGAAATCACTTTCTCGGCAGTCTCTTATCTGCCACATATAGCGATTTTGGGAGTCGTCAGCACAGCAAGTATGCGTCCGCAGCAACATCAGTACCGGAAAAGGCTGAAAGTCGGGAACCAGCGGCGCGGGAGGCTGTGGGGGCGTCAGCGCGACCCTCTTCTGCGCATGGGGCGTTGCGAATAGTCGCGCGAATATCCACCGGTCGAACCCGCCGAACCCGAACCGTACGAATCGTAAGCGGAACCATACTGCGAGCCGAACTGCGGCCCGTCATAACCGCCCTGTCGAATGTCGATCGCGGCAACGCCGGTCGTCGCATAACCGCCGGCCAGGTAGCCCGACTGCACGCCCTGCTGCCGCATCTCCTGGCCCATCTGCATGAGCCGCGCAATGCGGTCCTGAATCGGCGGATGCGTGGAAAACAGGCGCGAGAAGCCCTCCGCAGAGAACGGACTGGCGATCATCATCGCAGCCACCGACTGCGTGCCGGCGGTCTTCTCCATCGGCATCGCGGCTGCGCCGCCGGAAATCTTGCTCAACGCGGAAGCGAGCGCTTCCGGATCCTCCGTCAACTTGGAACCGTCTTCGTCGGCGTCGTATTCGCGTGTGCGGGAGATTGCCATCTGTATCAGCGACGCTGCGATCGGCGCCAGAATCGCGCTCAGCAGCACACCCAGCAATCCCAAGCCGCCGGACGCCGAATCGTCGCGGTCGTCACGCGAACGGCCGCCGCCGAAATACATGAGCGAGTAGCCGAGGTACGAGATGACAGTGGCCATGGCAGAGGCGATTGCGGAAGTCAGAATGTCGTGGTTGTAGACGTGCATGAGTTCGTGTCCGAGCACGCCGCGAATCTCACGTTCGTTAAGCGTCTGTAGGATGCCTTGCGTGCAGCAGACCGCCGCGTGTCGTTCGTTGCGCCCCGTCGCGAACGCGTTGGGGCTCATGGTGGGGGCGATGTAGATGCGCGGCATCGGCTTACCTGCCTTCGCCGATAGCTCGCGGACGATCTTGTATAGTACGGGGGCTTCCTGCTCGCTCACCTGTCGAGCGTGCATGCTGGCAATCGCCAGTTTGTCGGAAAACCAGTAGGAGACGAACGTGGAGCCCAGGCCGATGAGAATGTAGTAGCCGAGCGTGCTTTGACTGGCGCCGGTCGCCCACCAGATGAGCATGATGACGCCCCACATCAACGCGAACAAAAGCGTTGTTTTCAAGCCATTGCAATGGCCGTGCACCTGCAATTTGCCGTTCATGGCCACCAGCCTAGGAATTCAGGCTGGGATTTTTGCTGTATACAAGCTGAAGGGTGGATTTGCAACATCTAGAAACATGCCACGCAACGACGCTACAGCATCGGCCATAGACCTATCTGCGGCACGGCGAGAGTCACCCCAACTTGAAACGTATTACCCCCGCATATCCCCTGAATGCACTGCGTCAAGCGTGCCGATCAGGCTGGTCAGCAAATCGTTGCGGTCGCACGCGTTCGTCAGCACCGCCAGCACGTACGTGCCCGACTGCGACATCACCAGTCCGGCATCGTTCAGCGCGTACAAACCGCCTTCGCCGTTGATCCATCCGGCCTTCGTGTACACGGTGTCCGCATCGCCAAGGGCCGCGTGGATGCAGGAGTTCAGCGAATTCGTCATGTCTCCGGACAGCCATTGCAGCGATTCGGG
>VOFK01004262.1_pt1 | contig 37288 bp, 43 predicted proteins | sample 5384121 | NCBI WGS metagenome assembly VOFK01 (sample SAMN12384730, study PRJNA508395) | human gut metagenome | isolation source: healthy gut J | host: Homo sapiens | reverse complement strand
CTCTGTTGTACTTCGTTCAGTTACGTATTGCTCTCTACGAAGCGTTGCTGCGCGCCGTGCGGCGCGGGTGCCGCGTGCTGGTGATGCTGCCCGCACGCAGCGACGTGTGGCTCGCCCGCCGTGCCACGGACGCCTATCTGGGCGAACTGCTCGGTGCGGGAGTCGAGATCTTCCGCTTCCGCGGCGGATTTCTCCACGCCAAACGGCTCATCGCCGACGAGCGCGTCGCCTCGGTCGGCACGGCCAACTTCGACTACCGAAGTCTGGAATACAACACCGAGGCGACGGCGCTGCTGCTCGATTCCGCGACGGTGCGGCAGGCGATCCGGCGCTTCGACGAAGACCTCGCCTCGTGCACTCCGATCGATCCCGAAGCGTGGCGGCGCCGCTCGGTGCACTACCGGCTGGGCGACCGCATCGCACGGCTCTTCGCACCGCTGCTGTAACAAACGGCGACTTGCATAGGTTTCAGAATAGAAAAAATTACGATGAACGATCTGATAAACGCCCGCTGCGGCTGGGCCGGTACGGACGAACTCTACGTCAAGTACCACGACGAAGAGTGGGGCAAACCCGTCGACGACGACCGGATCCTGTTCGAGTTTCTGGTGCTCGAAAGCGCGCAGGCGGGACTGTCCTGGATCACGATTCTCCGCAAACGCGAAGGATACCGCAAGGCCTTCCACCGTTTCGATCCGGAGCGGGTGGCGCAGATGACGCCGGAAGAGGTCGACCGGCTGATGCGATTCGACGGAATCGTCCGCAACCGATTGAAAATCACCGCTGCAATCAACAATGCCAAGCTATTCAGGGCAATTCAGAAAGAGTTCGGCAGCTTTTACGAATACGTGCTCTCCTTCTTTCCCGGCCGGCAGCCGATCGTCAACGATTTCAAGAGCCTGAGCCAGATTCCCGCCACCTCGCCCGAATCGGACGCAATGAGCCGGGACATGAAAAAGAGAGGATTCAAATTCTTCGGATCGACGATCTGCTACGCCTTCTTGCAGGCCACGGGGTTCGTGAACGACCACCTGACGGGCTGCCGCTGCAAAGGCGGCCGGCAACAGACGGCCCCCTGAGCATAACCCCTCCGCACGACCGTCACGACCGCCGGGAACGATCCGCACGTCAGGGGCGGACGATCATCGCGTCGCCGAAGACCTCGCGCATTCGTTTCTCGCCCAATACGCTCAGCAGATACCGTTCGATGTCGCACTGCAAACGGCGGAACAGGAAGCAATCGGTATAGTTTTCGTTGTCGAGCAGCACGTCGCGGATCGATCGCAGCGAATTGGTGTAGTTGGACATCTCGTTTTTTGAGCGCCACCCCCTTTTTCGAAGAGGCCGTGATCTTGGCGATCGACAGTTCGCGCAACTTCTCGCAGACGGTGTTCAGCAGCACGATCACCACATTGTCCATGAGCGTATGGCCGTGCATGAAAAGATAGGTATTCTCCGGCGTCACGCCCCGCCGGAAGAGTTTTTCGGCGAAAGCGCGTTTCGGTTCGATCATCTCGGCATGGCGTTCGCGCAACGCCTGATCTCGGCGTGCGACATTGCGGCGCAGCCACGCCAGCGTCCGCAGCCCGTTGTGTTCGATTTCGAGGAAGTTGAGCCGCACCGACGCACGGAAATCGGCCAGCGTGAAGATGTGTTCCGACTCCTGCTGCGCCGAGTAGGCGTACCACAGAAAGAGCGGATAGATGATGCGCGAGTAGTCGGCCATGAACCGCACGAAGTCGAAGATGCGCGTATCGTTCTTCGTGGCGCGCACGCAGACGTTGTGCAGCGACGGCGCATAGCAGAGGTAATTCTCCGTGGCGTAGGCGTAGGTGTGGAACATGCGGTCGCAAGAGAGCAGTTCGCGCGACTGTTCCGTCGAGTTATGAAACAGGTAGTCGAAATCGGAATCGACGCACAGCAACAGTTCGTCCGACGCCTGCGGAATCATTCCGAGCAGCACCTTCTTGCCCTTGGGCAGGTCTTCGCGCGAAGGAACGGAGATTTCGAAACGCAGATAGGGGTTGGTGAAGCGGTCGAAGACGCCCCCGCCAGAAAGGCGACGTCCTCGTACCCCTCGACGAACACCCGCACCAACCGTTGCGACGAATGGACGGGCAGCGCCTTCGGCAACTCTTTGCACCGGGAACCGAACGGATTCAGCCGCCCCAGCTTATCAACGAATTTTCGGCTCATACTGTGGCCAAAGATAATATTTTATTACTTTTGCACAAAACAAAACCGCCCGAAAAGACGTTCGGATCGGAGATAGAGGACAAACCCGCGACCGTTTCCGACAAAACCGGAGAAGGGAAGGCCGAAGGGCGGCGAATCCCGCCTGCGGAAGAACGGGCCCCGCGGCGGACGACGATGACACGCCCCGAACCGCGGAAACGGACCGATGCAACTCGGCCGATCCGACACCGAAAAAAGCCCCGCCCTTTTCAAAGGGCTGGGACAGAGGGGAGGGATTGTCGAAGTCCGCGAAGCGGCTATGCGCGGCTGGCGCGATGCCTCGCCCCGAACAACGGAAACGAACCGACGAAAACGAACGTTTTCGCTAAGCCAAATGGGCAGAGCCGCGCTTGCGCGAGCTATGCCGAGGCGAAAAATGGAAGAATGAAATTCAACGACATGAAACAGCACGACGCTAACGATTGGAAATCGCGGTTGGGAATGGTCTATTCGACCGATCCCGACTTCCGATACACCACCGACGAGAGGTAGAAGAGCCCGAAACCCTGCCGCCCGACAAACAGACGCTGCGCGTATGGCTCGACCGCAAGCAGCGCGCCCGGCAGGGTGGTGACGCTCGTGCGGGGATTCCGCGGCACGGCGGCCGACTTGGAGGCGCTGGGGCGGATGCTCAAACAGCGCTGCGGCGTCGGCGGGTCGGTCAAGGAGGGCGAGATCATCGTCCAGGGCGACCATCGCGACCGCATCGTCGAGATCCTGCTGCGTGCGGGCTACGGCTGCAAGAAGGCGGGAGGATGACACGGATCGCAAACCAGACGACCGGCCCGAACCGCACCGGACCGGCTAAAATCCGTGCGATCCGCCGGATCGCACCACCCGCAACCTCCGGCGACGGAGATTCGCTTCGCCCGCATGGCGCAGACCGCAGCCCCGCAAGGCGAATCGGGACAACCACTTAAAAACAAACCTGTTGACACGCACCATCCGACATACGCTGCTCGTGGCAGCGCTGCTGCTCGCCGCGACCGTCGCGCGGGCGCAATATTACAGCTGGGGGGCCGACGCCGCCTCGCTGCGCTGGCGGACGATCCGCACCCCCGATGTGCAGGTAATCTTCCCCGACACGGCCGGCGCGATCGCACGGCGCACGCTCCATTTCATCGAGGCCGCACAGCCCTCGATCGGTTACGGATTCCGCCACGGGCCGTTGAAAATCCCGTTCGTCATGCACCCCGAGAACTTCCGCTCGAACGGGCTGGTGATGTGGCTGCCCAAGCGCGTGGAGTTCCTCACCTCGCCCGCGATCGACAGCTACTCGATGCCGTGGTACAAGCAGCTCGTGGCGCACGAATACCGCCACGCCGTGCAGTACAACAACCTCAACCGCGGCGTCATCAAGGGGTTGAGCTACGTGCTCGGACAGCAGGGTTCGACCGTGGGGCTGCTGCTGCTGCCCATCTGGCTCATCGAAGGCGACGCCGTGCAGATGGAGACGCAGATGTCGTCGTTCGGCCGTGCGCTGCAACCGTCGTTCACCATGGAGTACCGCGCCCTCGGCGACGCCGTGCGCAGCCGCCGCAACATCGACCGCTGGTTCTGCGGCTCGTACCACACCAACGTGCCCGATCACTACCACCTGGGCTACCAGATCGCCGCCTACGCCGACACGCGCTACCGCGAGAACATCTGGGACAAGGTGGCGTGGTACGGGGCCCGCAACCCCTACATGATCTTCACCACCTCGATCGCGCTGAAAAAATTCTATCGCACCGACGTGGGTACGCTCTTCGCCGAGACGTTCGACGGGCTGAACTACTACTGGAACGCCCTGCCCGCCCGGCGCAATTCGTCGCGCTATCTCTCGGCGGAGCCGGTGGAGAGCTTACACGACCTATGCCTTTCCGCTGGCCGTCGACGCGCAGCGGGTCCTCGCGCTCAAAACCGACTACGACCGCCCGACGCGCTTCGTTACGATCGACACGGAGTCGGGACGCGAACGCGCCGTGGCCTACACGGGCAGCGTCTCCACGCGGCCGGCCTACGCCGACGGGCGGGTCTGGTGGACGGAGTACCGGCGTTCGACGCTCTTCGAGCAGCGGGTCAACTCGCAGCTCTGCTACATGGATCTCGACCGCGGCAAAGCCCAAAAGCCGTGTGCGGGCGGCGCCATGCGCTCTACCCCACGCCGACCGACCGCGGGCTGGCATGGGTCGAATACTCGCCCGACGGGCGTTTCGCCGTCACTGGCGAGACGGGTGTGCAACACTGGGAGGCTCCGGCGCAGACCGAACTGCACGGACTGGCGTGGGACGACCGCACCGCGCGGCTCTACTTCCTGGCCACCGACGATTCGGGCATGTGGCTCGGCCGCATCGAACCCGACGGGACGGCCACTCATCTGACCGAAGGGGCCTACATCACGCTGAGCGACCTCACGGCCCGCGACGGGCGGCTCTATTTCGATCGATCGCTTCGGGCTACGACGAGGTGCATTGCTACGACCTGGCCACGGGGCGCCAGTACCGGCTCTCGACCTCGACCTACGGCTCGTTCTCGCCGTCGGCCGACGGCGAGGGCAACGTGCTGATGACCACCTACGACGCCGAAGGCTACCACGCCGCACGGCAGCCGATCGACACGCTACGCCCCGTGCGGCCGTCGCGCCTGCCGCGCAACGTCGTCAATCCGCCGCGCCGCAAATGGCCCGTGGCGAATCTCGACACGGTGCGTTTCACGGCGGCCGACTCCGTCTCGTCGGCCGCACGCCACCGCGCGCGCCGCTACTCGCGGCCGCTGCACCTGTTCAAGGTGCACAGCTGGATGCCCGTGGCCGTCAACCCCTTCAAGATCATCGACGAACACGACATCGACGTGCAGTTGGGCGTGACGCTCGTCTCGCAAAACCTCCTCGTCGGCCGAGAGCTACCTCGCCTATGCGTGGAACCACGCCGAAGGGTCGGTCGTCAAGGGCAGCCTGCGTTACAACGGGCTGGGCGTCGAACTGGAAGCAGCCGGCACCTACGGCGGCAATCAGGTGATCTATGCGGCGGGACAGGCCCAGCCGCAGCCCATCCCGGACAAATACTACTCGCTCTCGGCGGGCGCCACGCTGCCGCTGGTCTTCGCCGCAGGTTACCGCACCCGCATGCTGAGCCTCTCGGCCGCATGGAACTTTTCGAACGGGCTGGTGGCCAACGTCGGGAAACTCACCTACGACGAGGCGACGCACAGCTTCACCAATCTCCAGCACATCGGCTACCGCGAAGGGCTGCACAAGCTCACCTTCGGCATCGGCTATTCGAACTCCGTGCAGCTCGCCCACCGCGACTTCATAACACCGCGCGGCTACGTGCTGAGCGCTTCCTATGCGCTCAACCCCACCAACGACCATTTCAGCGACCTTATCTCGGTCTACGGCAAGCTCTACACGCCGGGCTTCGCGCCGCACAACTCGCTGACGGCGGCCGCCACCTACCAGACCTCGATCGGCGGGTTCAAAAACCCGGCGGGCGAGTCGTTCCTCTCCTACAAGTCGGCGCGGCTGATCCCGCGCGGCTTCGACTCGAACGACATCAACAGCCGCAACTACTTCGCCGCGTCGCTCGACTACCAGCTGCCCGTGTGGTATCCCGAAGGGGGCATCCCCTCGGTGCTCTACTTCAAGCGCATCCGGCTGAACCTCGGCGCCGACTACGGGCAGTTCGACGCCTTCGACTACCGGAAAGGACGTACCGAGACGCGGCGCATCCACTCCTTCGGCGGCGACCTCTACGTCGACTTCAACGTTTTCCGCCAGCCCGCGTCGGCCACCTCGACGCTGCGGCTGTCGTTCTACGCGCCGAGCAAGGGCGGTCTGTGGTGGTCGGCCTCGCTGGGACTGCCGTTCTAACCGAACCGAAACCGAACCGGACATGAAAAGAATCCTCCCGCTGCTATTCGCGCTCTGTGCCGGCAGCGCCCTGCCGCCCCTGTCGGCACGGAACCTGCCGGCCGGCGAAACACCGCAAACGACCGTCCCCGCCGCGAACGAAGCCGAGCGCTTCATCCGGCATTTCTATACGAACTGCGTCTTCGGGAATGCCGCGTGCGGCCCGATTCTGGAAAAATGCTGTACGCAGCGTCTGCTCCGAAAACTGCGGGCCGATTACGGCTACGACGGCGAAGGGTATGCGGTATGGCTCTTCCGCACCGGTGCGCAGGACGGGCCGGACGACGTGTCGGAGATAAGAGAGGTAGCCGCGCTGGGCGACGGACGCTACCGGGTGGACTTCGTCGACATGGGCACGGAAGGGCGCCGAATCGTGAAAATAGTCGATGAAAACGGCGCAATGAAAATCGACGCCGTCGAATAAATCAAAAAATTCGTACCTTTGTCACTCGACAAAAACCGCTGACGCAACGTGAAAAAGAAGACGCAGGGCGCACCTGCCCCCAACTATGTGAAATGGCTGTGGTATGCGGCCCTCACACCCTTCGTACTGCTGGCCGCGATGCTCACCCTGACGGCGCTGGGAGCCTTCGGGCACATGCCCTCGTTCGAAGAGTTGGAGAACCCGCGCAGCAACATCGCCACGGAGATCTACTCCGAGGACGGCAAGGTGCTGGGAACCTTCTTCGTGCAGAACCGTTCCTACGTGCAGTACGAGGAGCTGTTCGCCTCGGACTCGGTGACCCGCACCTCGATCAACGGCCGCGAAGTGCCGCCGATCGTCGCGGCGCTCATCGCCACCGAGGACGCCCGCTTCGACTCGCATTCGGGCATCGACATCCCGTCGCTCATCCGCGTAGGGGTGAAGACGATCCTCTTGCAGAACCGTTCGGCAGGCGGAGGATCGACCATCACGCAGCAGCTGGCCAAGAACCTCTTCCCGCGCGACACGGTACGCCGCCAGAGCGCGCGCTGCGCAAAGGCAAAGCTCGTGCTGGCGAAATTCAAGGAGTGGATCACGGCGCTCAAACTCGAATACAACTACACCAAAGGAGGAGATCGCCGCGATGTACCTCAACATCGTGGAGTACGGATCGAACGCCTACGGCATCAAGTCGGCGGCGCACACCTTCTTCAACAAAACGCCCGACCAGCTCAACTTGCAGGAGGCCGCCGTGCTCGTAGGCGTGGTCAACGCACCGACGCGCTACTCGCCGGTGCGCAACTACGACAACGCCATGGCCCGTCGCAACCTCGTGCTCGCGCGCATGGCCGAAGCGGGGCGCCATCACGCACGCCGAGCGCGACTCGCTCTCGGCGCTGCCCATTACGCTCAACTACCGCCCCGTCTCGCACAACGACGGGCAGGCGACCTACTTCCGCGAGATGCTGCGGCAGGTGATGAACGCCCGGCCCCCCAAGCGCCGCAACTTCTACACCGAATGGGATTACGAGCAGGCCGTCAAGGAGTACGAGAACAACCCGATCTACGGCTGGTGCCACAAGAACACGAAGGCCGACGGCACGCCCTACAACATCTACAAGGACGGGCTGAAAATCTATACCACGATCAACTCCACGATGCAGCAGTACGCCGAGGAGGCGATGCTCAAACAATTGCGCACGGTCATCCAGCCCAAGATGGACGCCCAGTACCGTTCGACCAAGGTGCTCTTCCAGAACACGTCGGCCGAAGAACGCGAGAAGATCGTACGGCAGGCGATGCGCTACTCCGACCGCTACCGCGCCCTCAAAGAGGAGGGGCGCAGCGAGGCCGAGATCGACCGCATCTTCCGCACGCCCTGCCCCACGCGGGTCTTCACCTACCGCGGCGAACGCGACACGATCCTCTCGCCGCGCGACTCGATCCTCCACCACAAACGCATCATGCGCGCCGGATTCGTCGCCATCGAACCGCAGACGGGCCGCGTCAAGGCCTACGTCGGCGGCCCCAACTTCCGCTATTTCAAATACGACATGGCCAAGCAGGGCAAGCGGCAGATCGGCTCGACGATCAAACCCTTCGTCCATACATTCGCCATCGACCACCTCGGTTTGACGCCCTGCACGCCGGTGCCCAACCTGCCGGTGACGATCGATACGAGCAACGGCACGCCGTGGTCGCCCAAAGAGGCGAGCAAGGTGGTCTACGACGGCGAAATGCACCCCCTGAAATGGGGTTGGCGCGCAGCCGCAACAACTACTCGGCGTGGATCATGAAGCAGGCCAAACAGCCCGAGGCGGTGGCCGACTTCATCCACAACATGGGCATCCGCTCGTTCATCGATCCGGTCTACGCGCTCTGTCTGGGCACCTCCGAGTCGAGCGTCTTCGAGATGGTGAGCGCCTACTCGACCTTCGCCAACGGCGGCGTGCATACCGACCCGATCTTCGTGACGCGCATCGAAGACCGGCAGGGCAACCTGATCGCCACCTTCATTCCCGAATCGCAGGACGCCGTATCGGAGCGCACGGCCTACACGATGCTCACGATGCTGCAAAGCGTCGTGACGAACGGAACGGCCGGCCGGCTGAAATGGCAGTTCGATCTGGGCGACGCCCAGTTGGGCGGCAAGACCGGCACCTCGCAGCGCAACCGCGACGCATGGTTCATGTGCGTGGCCCCGAAGCTGGTGGCGGGCGCATGGGTCGGCGGCGAAGACCAGTCGGTACACCCGACCTACGGCGGCGAGGGCAGCATCATGGCCCTGCCGATCGTGGGAGAATTCTTCTCGACCGTCTACAAGAATCCGGCGCTCGGCATCTCCAAGCAGGACCGGTTCCGCCGCCCCGACCGCGTGACGGAGTACGACTGCGAGGAGGAGATGCAGCAGTCGCAGTACACGGAGGGAGGAAGAGGGATTCTTCGACTGATCCCGCCCCGGACAACATTCCGCAGCATGACAATCCGCGCCCCGAAACCCGAAGACGCCGCAGCCGTGGCAGCGCGCTACAATCACTACGTGCTGCACAGCACGGCCAGTTTCGAGACCGAACCGCTCGATGCCGAACAGATGCGGTCGCGGTTGGAGAGTGCAACCGCCCGCCTCGTCTGCGAACGGGAGAGAGCGATCGTCGGATTCGGCTATACTCACGACTGGAAGGAACGCGCAGCCTACCGGCACACGCAGGAGGTGACCGTCTACGTCGCCCCCGACAGTACGGGACTCGGCATCGGCCGGCGGCTCGTCGAGCGGCTCGTCGCCGAATGCCGCACGACGGAGTGCCATGCGCTGGTCGCCTGCATCACCGCGGACAACGACCCGAGCCGCCGGCTCTTCGAATCCATCGGATTCCGCCGCGTGTCGCATTTCGAACAGGTGGGGCGTAAATTCGGCCGCTGGCTGGACGTCGTCGACTACGAACTGCTGCTCTGAGACGCCCGTTTTTCCGCCGCAGCGGGCCGAAAAATCCGGCGGACGGCGGAAAATCGCGCGGATTTTCTTACTTTTGCTGCGGGAGGAGCCTCTTTTTTGACTCCCCCGAAGCGTTCAACCACACTTAAAGAAGATCGACCATGAAAATCGCAATCGTCGGCGCGAGCGGCGCCGTAGGTCAGGAGTTCCTGCGCATTCTCGAAGAGCGTCCCCTGCCGGTGGACGAACTGCTGCTGTTCGGATCGGAACGCAGCGCCGGACAAACCTATATGTTCCGCGGGGAAACCCGTCACCGTCAAGCTGCTGCGACACAACGACGACTTCCGCGGCGTGGACATTGCCCTCACGTCGGCCGGAGCGGGCACGTCGCGCGAATTCGCCGAGACGATCACCCGCCACGGAACGCTGATGATCGACAATTCGAGCGCCTTCCGCATGGAGCCCGACGTACCGCTGGTCGTGCCCGAAGTCAACGGACGCGACGCGCTCGACGCTCCGCGCCGCATCATCGCCAACCCCAACTGCACCACCATTCAGATGGTGGTGGCGTTGCAGGCCATCGAGCGCGTGTCGCACATCCGCCGCGTGCACGTGGCCACCTACCAGTCGGCCAGCGGCGCAGGGGCGCAGGCGATGGCCGAACTCGAACGGCAATACGCCGACCTGGCCGAAGGCCGTGAGCCGAAGGTCGAGAAGTTCGCCTACCAGCTGGCATATAACGTAATACCCCATATCGACGTCTTCACCGACAACGACTACACCAAGGAGGAGATGAAGATGTACAACGAGACGCGCAAGATCATGCACTCCGACATCGAGGTGTCGGCCACCTGCGTGCGCGTACCCGTGATGCGTGCCCACAGCGAAAGCATCTGGCTCGAAACGGAGCGTCCCGTCTCGCCCGACGAGGCGCGCGCGGCGTTCGAAGCGGCCGAGGGATCGTCGTGATGGACGATCCGGCGCAGAAGGTCTACCCGATGCCGCTCTTCATCGCCGGCAAAGACCCCGTCTACGTGGGGCGTATCCACCGCGACGTAACCAACCCCAACGGACTGGCGTTCTGGTGCGTGAGCGATCAGATACGCAAGGGTGCGGCGCTCAACGCCGTGCAGATCGCCGAGTGGCTGCTCAAAAACCGGTAACGGGCTTTCGGCCGGAAAGCCGCCGCCCCACGCAGCCGAGCGGAAGAGAGTTTAATTTCCGACACTTCATTTTAATTGCAAATTGCACTATCTTTGCGGCGGGATTGCCTGCCGTGCGGCGGGCGAACGATCGGAACTATGAAAAAACATTTGGGACTTCTGACGGTACTGGCCGTCATCGCATTGACCGTATTCTTCTATTTCCGCTTCTTCTTCGTCTTCGGCGAGGGGGTCAAGAGCGGAGAACTGAACTACGTCGTCTACAAGGGAGTCCTTTTCAAGACGTACGAAGGCAAACTCATCCAGACCGGCATCCGCTCCAAGGAGGCGGGATCGATCCAGTCCTACGAATTCGAGTTCTCGGTCGAAGACCCTGCGCTTGCGCGGGAACTGATGCTCCAAGGGGGCCGGACGCTCGAACTGCACTATAAGGAGTATTTCGGGGCGCTGCCCTGGCGGGGCTTCACGAAGTTCGTCGTCGACAGCATCGTCACCATCGGGCCGCCCGTCCGCCGGGGCGTGGAGCTGCCGCCGGTGCAGTGACAGCGGCCGAACCGGCCGACAAACGAAAGGCGTGACACCGCAACGGTATCACGCCTCTACTTTACAAAGGCCGGAGCGACCGACGGGGATTATTTCCCGCCGAGCAGAATGCGCGCCTGCGTCATCGCTGCCTCGGTGACTTCGCTGCCCGAAAGCATCTTGGCGATCTCGGTCGTCCGTTCGTCGGGAGTCAGGCGGGCGATATGCGTCTCGCCGTCGCGTTTGTAAACCACGAAGTGCGTCGATCCCTTCGAGGCGACCTGCGGCAGGTGGGTGATGTCTACGACCTGCATCGTTTCGGCCAGCGTGCAGATGATCTCGCCCATCGCGTCGGCGATGCGCCCCGAAACGCCCGTGTCGATCTCGTCGAAGAGAATGGTCGGCAGCTGCATCCGCCGCGCCAGCAGCGCTTTGAGCGCCAGCATGACACGCGACAGCTCGCCGCCCGATGCGATCCGTTCGACGGCGGCGGGCGGCGTGGTGCGGTTCGCCGAGAAGCGGAATTCGACACGGTCGCGGCCTCCCTCCGTCAACGCACCGCAGTCGACGACGGCCGCCTCGAAACGTGCGTCGGGCATTCCCAGCCGCACGAGCGTGGCGACGATCTGCCCGGCAAAGGCCGGAGCTGCCTGTTCGCGCGTGCGGTGCAACTCGGAGGCCAGCAATTCGGCCTCGTTGCGGACGGCTCCGATCTCGGCCTGCAAGGCGGCCAGTTCCTCGTCGGAGTGCGTAATGGCGTCGAGCTGTGCGGCATAGCGGTCTCTGAGCGCAATCAGTTCGCCCTCGTCGGCCGCACGGTGCTTCTGGCAAAGCGTATAGAGCGTATTGAGACGGTCGTCCACCTTCTGCAACCGTTCGGGGTTGGTCTCGATGCGTTCGCCGTCCTCGGCGAGCGTCGCGGCGATGTCTTTGAGCTCTTCGAGCGCCGAACGCAACCGCCGGGACAAGTCTGCGGCGTGGGGATAACTCCCGCCCAGCCGTCCGATCTCCACCTCGGCGTTCTTGACCTGCGCCAGCACCCCGATTTCGTCCCCGTCGAAGGCGTTGCGCACGGCCGTGATCGCCTCGCCGATCCGATCGGCATTGGCCAGCACGGCCTGTTCCGCTTCCAGTTCGGCGACTTCGCCCGCACGCAGGCGCGCAGCCGTCAGCTCCTCCGCCTGGTAGCAGAGCCACTCTTCGTCGCGCCGGGCCGCGTCGGCCTCCGCACGCAGGCGGGCGCAGGTGCGCTGCAACTCCTGCAAACGCTCGTATTTGGCGCGATACGCCGCCCGCAGCTCGCCGTTGCCGGCCACGGTATCGAGCGCTTCGGTGCGGAACTCCTCTGAGGCGAGGATCAGGTTCTGATGCTGCGAATGGATGTCGATGAGCCGGCTGCCGAACTCGCGCAGCTGTGCGAGCTGCACCGGCAGGTCGTTGATGTAGGCGCGGCTCTTGCCGGCAGGAGTTAGGATGCGCCGCACGACGGCTTCGTCGGCGTAGTCCAGGTCGTTGGCCTCGAAAAAGGGCGCAGACCGTAGGCGGCGATGTCGAACACCCCTTCGATCACGCAGTTGCGCTGCGTGTCGCGCAGCGCAGCACTCCCTCGTTCTTGTTGCCCAGCAACAGCCCCAGCGCCCCCAGCAGGATCGACTTTCCGGCGCCTGTCTCACCCGTGATGATGTTCAGGCGGGGATCGAATTCGATTTCGAGCGAATCGATGAGGATGTAGTTGCTGACCGACAGACGGCGTAACATGGCGTTATTCGTTTATCAACGTTTCGATTTTATCGGCGATGCGGGCGGCCACCTCGCGTTTGGCGAGCAGCGGCAGCGGTTCGTTGCCCGCCTCCGAGACGAAGGTCACCTTGTTGGTATCGCCGCGGAAACCCGCTCCGGCGTCGCGCAGCGAATTGAGCACGACGAAGTCGAAGTGCTTCCGGCGGAGCTTCTCGCGGGCGTGCGCCTCCTCGTCGTCGGTTTCGAGCGCGAATCCCACCAGCACGCGGCCGCCCTTGCGGCTGCCCAGTTCGGCGGCGATGTCCTTCGTGCGGCGCAGGCGGATCGTCAGCTCGCCGTCGCCTTTCTTCAACTTGCGGTCCGCACAGGTCTCGGGAGTGTAGTCCGCCACGGCGGCGCACATCACCGCGCCGTCGGCACGGTCGAAGGCCGCAGTCGCGGCACGGTACATCTCCTCGGCCGAGAGCACGTCGCAGCGCGTGACGCCCGCAGGCGTCGGCAGGGCCGTGCGGCCCGCGACGGGGTGACCTCGGCGCCGCGTGCCGCCAGCTCGCCCGCAATGGCGTAGCCCATCTTACCCGACGAGTGGTTGCTGATGTAGCGCACCGGATCGATCGCTTCGATCGTCGCGCCCGCCGTCACGACGAAGCGCTTACCGCACAGCGTCTTTTTTTTTTCGGCGAGAAGCCGCTCCGCGAAGGCGACGATCTCGGCCGGCTCGGCCATGCGGCCCTTGCCGCTCAGGCCGCTGGCCAGTTCGCCGTCGCCCGGTTCGACGACCTGCACGCCCGTGCGGCGCAGCATGTCGAGATTGGCCTGCGTCGCGGAGTGGGCGTACATATCCAGATCCATCGCCGGGGCGACGACCACCGGCGCCCGCGACGAGAGGTAGGTCGTCAGCAGCAGGTTGTCGGCCACGCCGTGGGCCATTTTGGCCAGCGTATTGGCCGTGGCCGGCGCGATCAGGTAACAGTCGGCCCACTCGCCGAGCGCCACGTGGGAGTTCCACGCGCCGTTTTCGGGGTCGAAAAAGTCGACCAGAATGGGATTTTTCGACAGCGTGGCCATCGTCAGCGACGTGATGAACTGCTTGGCCAGAGGCGTCATCACCACGCGCACGTCGGCGCCCGCCGTCTTCAATAAACGACACAGCACAGCCGCCTTGTAAGCCGCTATGCTGCCTGTGATTCCCAGTAGAATGTGTTTGTCCTTCAACATGGAAGCGGGTGGCTTACGCCCTTTCGGGTCAGTTCTCCGTCTTCGCGCCCTCCTTGAAGAAAAGCTCGCCGTCGAGGAACTCCTCGGTGGCGATGATCGCCGGTTTGGGCAGGCGTTCGTAGTAGCGCGAGATTTCGATCTGCTCGCGGTTCTCGAAGGTCTCCTCCAACGTGTCGGTCGTCGTCGAGAACTCGGCGAGTTTGCGGTTGAGCTCGGTCTTCAACTCGGCCGATATCTGGTTGGCGCGGCGGGCGATGATGTTGACCGTTTCGTAGATATTGCCCGTTTCGCGATCCAGATCCACCAGCTTGCGGGTGATGGTGTTGTTGGGGATGTTCTTTTTAATTTCCATCTTGCGTATCGTTTTTTTGATTCTTAGCCAGATAATCCTTCGCCTCTTTGGCCATGCGGTCGACCTCCTTGCGGTGGGTCGATTCGGGGAACTCGGCGATGAAGGTATAGTAGGAGTCGAGCATCGAGAGATAACGGTCGGTCTGCTTGCGCTGCACCGAGTTGTGCGCCAGCTCGTAACCCGAACCGACGATCAGATACATCAGCTCTTCGCGGTGGGGCGTCTCGGGATATTTCCGCAGGGCGTTTTTCAATGCCACGATCGCCGACTTGTGCTTGCCGATCTTGTAGTAGGTGTAGGCGTTCAGGAACTCCTTGTCGTGGAGCCGCCCCGTCAACTCGTTACGCATCTGCTCGAACTGCCCGTACTTCGCTGTCGGGATAACGCGACATGAACTCCGAAATGGCGACGATCGCCTGGCCGGTGACCGTCTGGTCGCGCTGGGGCGACGGCGAGAGGTAGTAGAAGCACATGGCGTACATCCCTTCGGCATCTTCGATGAAAGGACTGCGGCCGAAGGTGCGGCGGTAGGTGTCGAACAACTCCGAGGCCGTGTCGTAACTGCGGTTCTTGAAATGGGCGCGGGCGATGTAGAACGAAAGCGTGTCGGCCTTGCTGGTTCCCGAGTAGTAGTTTTCGACGTTCTGCAAAAGCGTGATGGCCTTGCTCCATTTTCCGGCATCGTACAACTCGACGCCCTTGGCGTAGATCGCTTCGGGATCGCCTCCCTTGATGAGGCGGTTGATGCCGCTGCACCCGCTCAGGGGAGGCGCTCAAAGCCACGATACCGAGCAGGTAGAATAAGATTTTTTTCATCCTTTGGTTTGTTTCCGCGTGCAATACTCCACAGTCGTGCAAAGTTACGCATTATTTAACGAAAAACAAAACGAAAAATTGTCCGGCCCCGAACGAACCGGAGCGGGCGGCGATCGGGAATCGTCGTCCGGACGCGCATCGGCCGCGGAAACGACGGCTCCGAAAACGGCGCTATTCGTCCGCCGGCGTCTTGTCAGGCACGGAGATCAGGTAAAGCAGGTGTTCCAGTTCGCGCATGTAGTTGCGCTTGTGGTTCTTGGGCGAATAGACGTAGCAGTCGATCGTGAAGACGCGCTGCGTAGTCGTATCGACGGTCGTGTAGCTCACGAACGGACCGCCCATGAAGTCGTTCTTCACGTCCCAGAATCCGCGCAGCTCGACCCACAGCCGCCCTTCGAGCCGGAAGGTGCGCAGGTCGGGCTCGTAGACGTCGGCCGTAATCATGTAGGAGCCTTCCGACGGACCGGGAATGCGAGCCGCGAACCGGTTGCGCGCCTCGGTCAGCGCTTCGACCGTCAACGCCTGTTTGCCCGTGTAGGGGTAGGCAGTAGATGAAAAATCCCTGGCTGGCCTGCGGAAATTCGTAGGAGATCCACAGGAAATCGTCGTCCTTCGCACGGAGCTTGTAGCCCTGCGGCACGGAGAAGTCGACGCCGAACTGCTCCTTGACCAGCCCCGCGAGAAACTTGTCGGGGAATTTGCGGCCGAAATCGATCGTACGGTCGCGTTCGGCCTTTTCCAGCACGTAGAGCAACTCCCCGCGGTGCGCGCCGAGGTAGTCGACGAGCGACTGCTGGGTCGGCCCCTGCAACGTCACGACGATCTGCGGCTGGGCATAGAGGTCGTACTGCACGGCCGCTGCCGGCTCTTCGACCTCCGCGTCGACGAGTACCTGCAATACGTTGCGGTGACGCGTGACGAGATTCTCGAATCCGCTCGGCAGCACGCGCAGCACGTCGAAGAGCGGTTCGCGCTGGTTGAGTCCCGCGACGGGTTCGGTCAGAATGCTGCGCAGCGTATCGCCCAGCGCACCCTGCCATTCGGGCTGGTCGCAGACCACGATCAGTTCGTAGGGCGCACCCTGCGCGTTGATGCGCTGTTCGCCCAGCGTGCGGAACGCCTTGCAGCCGAAACACGACGCTGCGACGGCAAGCACGACGGCCAGTTTTACTACTCCTTTCATCGGTTCTATACGTTTTTGTGCGAGGAACGTGCGGACGCCGGTGCCGGAGACCGCCCCGTCCAGACGGAAATTCGTTCGCTGCAAAGATGGTGCAAGTCCCGCACGGCGTCGGATGCGATCCGCACGACCGGCCGCGCCGCCGCCTCTGCACGCGGGCTTCCGCCCTTGCAAAGATAGTATTTTTTGTCTACATTTGCACGGTCATTGTCTTCTAACCGCACATGCGTCTCAAACCGCCGAAATTCATCCGCTGGCTGATGCCCGACCTCATCTGGGAGATGAAGGACCGGTCGGCCGTCTACCTCACCTTCGACGACGGCCCCACGCCCGGCATCACCGAATGGATTCTCTCGACGCTGGACAAGTACGATGCCAAGGCGACCTTCTTCGTGCTGGGCAAGAACGCGGAGATGTATCCCGACCTCTACCGCCGCATCCTCGACGCCGGCCACCGCATCGGCAATCACACCTACTCCCACCAGAAGGGATGGGGCATGAGCCTCGAACGCTATATCGAAGACGTCGATTTCGCCAACGACCTGCTCCACACCGAACTGTTCCGCCCACCCTACGCCCGCATCACGCCGGCGCAGGCGCGTGCGCTGGGCAAACGCTACAAGCTGGTGATGTGGGACGTCCTCTCGCGCGACTACAACCGTGCGCTGTCGCCCCGCACCTGCCTGCGCAACGTCACGCGCTACCTCGAAGGCGGGTCGATCGTCGTCTTCCACGATTCCGAAAAGTCGTTCCGCAACATGAGCTACGCCCTGCCGCGCACGCTTCAAGCCGTCCGCGACATGGGACTCAAATGCAAGGCACGATCGACCTGTAAGCTGCACGCGCCGTCAGGCTGCGGGCGGACGCCGGGAAGCGCTCGTGCGGAAGTCCCCGCCCTGCGAAGCCCCCGCTCTATCCTGAAAATTACGGGGGCGTTCTCGCAAAGCGAGAACGCCCCCGTACGGATTATCGCCGCAACGGGTTATTCGCCCGAATAGTAGGTCAGTTTGCCCGTGTAGGTCGCCGTCACGTTGCGCCCCGCACCGTCTTTGAGTTTGAGTTCCAGCGTGTAGATGTCTCCCTCGCGGCTCACGTCGACCATTCCCGAAACGAGGCGCGCTTCGACCTGGCGCCGCACCGAATAGAACCAGCAGCCCCAGTAACCGCCGTAGGAGGCGTCGTAGATGCCGGCGATCATCGTTCCCGCAGGCAGTTCCTCGGCGGTATTGGCGTCGAGAAGCGTATAAGTCCCGTCGGGGATGTAGTCGCCGGCGCCGTGCGTGACGTTGAACGCCAGCTGCACGGCGTCGCCCTGACCGTAGTTGATGTCCAGATCGTAGTCCGCCTCGGCCAGCACGACGTTCCACGCATCGGAACCCATCTCGTAGATGTCGCCGTAGTAGATCGCCATACCCTGCGTGAAGGTCAGCTCCACGTCCTCGGTCAGATTGCTCATGTTGCCGTCCAGCGCGCGGTTGTAGAACGCCAGCGGCCCGTAGTATTCGAAGTCGCAGACTTCGTCGTTTTCGAGCAGAAGCGAGCAGGTCACTTTATAAAGGCCCTCGATCATCTCGACCTTGGCCGAACCGCTCTGCGCCTCGGAATAGGTGAAATCGCCCTCGTCGTCGTGGCGCGCCAGATAGGTATCGCCGTCGCCGTTGAGCGTTCCGGCCGGATAGCCACTCCCGACATTCATCGGATAGTCTCCTGACGTCCAGCGCCGCGAAATCGGGGTCGGCCGCCAGCGAACCGTTGAAATCGAGGCAGAGGATATAGTAGCCTCCGGGATCGTTCTCGTCTTCGACGGTGAAGTTGATCCAATAGTTGCCCGTCCCTTCGTCGTGATAGTCGCCCTTGTAGTATCCTTCGGCCCTCACGCCCTCCGTCAATGCGGGTGTGTCGGGAGTATCGGGTTCCCCGGGTTCTCCGGAGTCGTCATCTCCATCTCCCTCCCCCTCTCCCGGCGTTCCGGGCGTTTCGTTCTGTTCGGGATCGGTCGCAGGATCGTCGTCGCTGCACGCAGGCGCCATGCAGACGAGGCAGAGGGCAGCCGCTGCCAGCAAAAGTTTTTCGAATCTCATATACTAACTAACCGTTAAAATTATAGCGCAAATGTATAAAAAAATATTCTTTTTGCGACGATCGTGTCCGGATTCGCCGCGTATTTGTTAATTTTGTCTCCGCCTATGAAACTGATCCTTGCCGTTACCGCCGCCAGCGGCGCCGTCTACGCCCGCCAGACCGCCGAGCGCCTCGCCGCACTCGACTGCGTGGAATCCGTAGCACTCGTTTACAGCGACGTCGCGCCGACGGTCATGGCGCACGAAGGCGTCGCACTGCCCGACCACCCGAAGTTCGTCCGTTACGACAACCGCGACCTGTTCGCCCCGCCGGCCAGCGGTTCGGCGCGCTACGATGCGATGATCGTCGTGCCGTGTTCGGTCGGTACGGCCGGCCGGATCGCTTCGGGCGTGTCGCAGACGCTCATCGAACGGGCGGCCGACGTCATGCTCAAAGAGCGGCGGCGGCTGATTCTGGTCGTGCGCGAGACGCCCCTGTCGCTCATCCACCTGCGCAACCTCACGGCGCTGGCCGAGTGCGGCGCCGTCGTGCTGCCCGCCGCACCGTCGTTCTACGCCCGCCCCGCCGACATCGAATCGCTCTGCGCCACGGTCACCGAACGCATCGTCGCGCTCGTCTGCCCCGAAGCCGAGCATTACGAATGGGGGGCGGAGTCTTAGGCCGCAGACGGCCGGCATCGGTCGCAGCCATACGAATCGACGGAGCGAACCCTCCGCACGAGCGGCGGATACCGAACCCTCCGGCAGTTCGGGTGGATGTCTCCGCTCGCGGACGCACGCCCCTTCGGCAGGGAACTTTCGGCCCGGAATCTTGTATTTCCGATTTTTTTTGTAATTTTGTGCGCTATCGATCAATCACGTAAACAAAAACGATATTTTTATGGCAACAACCGCTGATATCAAAATCGGTGCTTGCATCGAGTTGGAGGGCAAGACGTTCCAGATCGTCGATTTCCAGCACGTCAAGCCCGGCAAAGGTCCCGCTTTCGTGCGCACGAAGCTCAAGAATCTGGAAAACGGCCGCGTGCTCGACAACACCTTCTCCGCAGGTGCGAAGGTGGAGTTCGTCCGCGTGGAGCGCCGTCCCTACCAGTTCACCTACGAGGACGACCTCGGAGCGCACTTCATGCACACCGAGACCTTCGAGGAGATCAACATCGACAAGGCGCTCATCACCAACTACGACCTGATGGCCGACGGCCAGATCGTCGAGGTGATGTTCCACACGGAGAAGGAGACCGTCCTCTCGGCCGAACTCCCTCCTATCGTAGACATGGAGGTGACCTACACCGAACCCGGCGTCAAGGGCGACACGGCGTCGACCAACTCGCTCAAACCCGCCACGGTCAACACGGGCGCCACGGTGCGCGTGCCGCTGTTCATCAATACCGGCGACAAGATCCGCGTCGACACCCGCACCCGCGACTACGTGGAGCGCATCAAGTAGCGAACGGCACAGCTCACGGAAAAAAGGCGGCCGTCCCGACGATCGGGACGGCCGCCTTTTTCCGTCATGCAGATTCAGGCCGTGAGGTTGGCCCCATATTCGACGAGCGTCCTGCGCAGCTGCCCGACATCGATCTCCGCTACGCCGACGCCCGAGCGGACGCACTGCGCCGCCGCGGCTCCGGCCGCCTGCCCCGGCCCCATGACCGAAGCCTGCACGCGCACCGATGCCGACGCGACCGCATCGGCCGAAAACGACCGGCCGGCTACCAGCAGGTTCGGGAAACCGGGGGCGATCAGGGCAGCGGTAGGGAATGAAGGCCGCCTCTTTGAGGAACTCGCACCGCTGTCCGGTCGACGAGGCGGCGTGGATGTCGACCGGATGACATCCCCGCGAAACAGCGTCGGGAAAGTCGACGGCATAGAGATACTCCTCGCCCGTGAGCGTGTGGAAACCCCTGATGCGGCGCGTCTCGCGCACGCCGGTCTGCGTGGCGGTAGCGAGCAGCGAGGCGTTGCGGAAGGCCGGCACGTGACGGCGAAGCAGTTCGGTGAAGAGGTGGACGTGTTCGTGCAGCAGGCACTCCGCGGCCGTCGCCTCGCGGTTGTCGGCCATATCGGCCTGCGTGCGCGTCATGTTGACGAGCACCACCCGGGCGTCAGCACGCCGCAGTACCACGGCCCGCCGAAGAGGGGTACCTCCTCCCGCTCGCGCAGCGCTTCGAGCGCCTCGCGGATGGCGAGGTCGTGGTAGTTGACACCCTGCCGGCTGTGGCGCAGCATCGGCAGCGCGTCGGTATCTACGCCGCCGAGCATGAAGATGAGCGAGGCCGGTTGCAGCGTCGTGCCTGCGGGCTGCATCGGGACGCCCGCCCGCAGCGCCAGGTCGGCGTCGCCCGTGGCGTCGATGAAGTAACGGGCGACGAGCGCCTCGGCGCCGTTCTTGTTCTCGATGACGACGTGCGAGATCCGCCCCTCCTCCGTCCGGCAGCCGGTCAGGTAGGAGTGAAAATAGAGCGTCACGCCTGCTTCGAGCAGCATCCGCTGGGCGACGAGCTTGTACTTCTCGGGCGAGAAGGTGATATTGCCCAGCGGCTTCTCCTCCTCGGCGCCTCCGATTCCGGCGAGCCGTTCGACGAACTCCCACGGGATGCCGCCGACGATGCGGCGGCCGTTGTAGTTGAAGACGCTGATCGGCGCCACCAGTTCGGCGGTAGCCATGCCGCCGAGGAATCCGTAGCGCTCGACGAGCGCCGTACGTGCCCCGCCGCGCGCGGCAGCGATCGCAGCGATCAGGCCGGCCGGTCCGCCGCCGCAGACCACGACGTCGTACGAACCCACGACCGGAACCTCTTTCGTCTGTGTGATGAAATCCATCGTATCGAATGTTATTGAACGTACTCCGCGGTATTATCCGACGATGCGTTTTCGCTTCGCCTCGCAGAGATAACAGACCGCGAATACGACCGCCGACCGGCCCGTAAAGATGCCGCCGATTACCGGTGTAGAAACCGTTGCGGGAATCACACGCGACGGTTGCGGACGCCTACTTCTTGCGGACGATACGCGCGGTGGACTGGGTCGTCTGGCGGACGAAGACTTTCGGCGTATAGCCGTACTTGGCCAGCAGCTCGTCGGTATAGCCCCGGATGGTGAGCAGCTCCATATCCTCGACCTTCATCACGTCGAAGCCCTCGTCGCGGAATTCGGCCACCGCTTCGTCGATATGCCACGAATTGTCGACGCACAACCCCAGATTGACCGCCGAATTGTGGATCAGATTGGTCTTGATGCGGTAGCGTTCGAGCAGCGAGAAGATCGTGGCGAACTTCTCTTCCAGCACGAACGAAAAATCGCGCGACCGCACCGTCAGGAAGACCTGATCCTTTTTGAGAATCAGAATCGGGACGGTCACGGGCGCCGACGTGCCGCGGATCACCGTTCCGGGCTTGCGCTTGTCGCCGAACGGGCGGACGTAGAGCGGGATATTCTTGTTCTGCAACGGCTTGATCGTCTTGGGGTGGATGATCTGCGCACCGCTGTACGCCAGTTCGATCGTATCGAGGTAGTTCAACTCCTTGATCTGCTCGGCGTCGGGGAAGGTCTTGGGGTCGGCGTTGAGCACACCGTCGACATCCTTCCACACCGACATCGACTCCGCGCCGAGAATATTGGCCACCACGGCCGCCGAGTAGTCCGAACCCTCGCGGCCGAGCGTCGTAGTCGTCCCGTCGGGCGCGCCGCCGATGAAGCCCTGTCCCACGAAGATCGTCTCCGCTGCACCTTCCACTTCGGCCAGCAGGCGGAATGCCGAGGCGTCGATATCGACCGAAGCGTCCTTGTGGCGCTGCTGCGTGACCAGTGCACGGCGCATGTCGACCCAATGGTTGGCCACTCCCGCCGAGGCGAGGTACTCCGAGACGACGGTCGTCGAGAGCAGCTCGCCGAAGGCGACGATCGTGTCGTACCACAACTCGGCGTCGGCCGCACGGTACTGCGTCTCAGCGGCGACGCGATCCAGTTCGGCGAACAACGCCTCGACCCGTTCCAGACGGGTCGGGCCGTGCCAGAGGTCGTCGATGATCGCGGCGTGATATTCGCGCAACCGTGCGATCTCGGCAGCGGATTTTTCGCGGTCGCCCCGCTGCACCCCCTCGAACACCCGTTCCAGCGCATTGGTCGTCTTGCCCATCGCCGAGACGATGATGAAGAGGTTCTGTTCGTCGTCGATGATATTGCGCAGGTTGCGCACCCCCTCAGCATTGCGGACCGATGCTCCGCCGAATTTATAGACCTTCATATCCTTGTTTCCCGTTTTACCTTATTCGAGCCGTCGTGCTGCTCCACTGCGCATGGCCGCTGCGCGGATACCAACATTCCCTCCCTCTGTCCCTCCCTTTGATAAAGGGAGGGGGCTTACGTATCGGCCTTCACCTGTTTCATCCTGCACCTCGGCAGTCAGCCGACAGGTATCCCGACGCTCTCCTACTCTTTAAAAGTACCTTACCCTTGTTTCCCGTTTTACCTTATTCGAGCCATCGTGCTGTCCAGCTGCGCATAACCACTGCGCCCCTTTCCGGAGTTCGCACCTTTTAAATAATATCCATCCGCCCCTTCCATCCACGGTTCGATACCCGCTCCGGTACAGCACGAACAGGGGCGGTCAATCAGCCTTCGCCGACCTTCAATTCTCCGGCGCCGATTGTCCGTACGTCGTCCCCGTATTGTAGAACAGGAAAGCGTAGCTGTCGGCCGATTCGGCGATACGCTTCGAGAGCGGTTTGCCCGCGCCGTGGCCGGCATTCCGTTCGATGCGGATCAGCACCGGAGCATCGCACGCCTGCGCATATTGGAGCGTCGCAGCGAATTTGAACGAATGCGCCGGCACCACACGATCGTCGTGGTCGCCCGTCGTGACGAGCGTCGCGGGGTAGCAGACGCCTTCGCGGATGTTGTGCAGCGGCGAGTAGGCGTAGAGCGTGCGGAACTGCGCCGCATCGTCGCTCGTACCGTATTCGGTCGCCCAGCCCCAGCCGATGGTGAAAAGGTGGTAGCGCAACATGTCCATCACGCCGACCGCAGGCAGGCAGACGGCGAACAGGTCGGGGCGCTGCACTTCGCAGGCGCCCACCAGCAATCCGCCGTTCGAGCCGCCGGCGATGGCCAGCTTTTCGCGCGAGGTATACTTCTCGGTGATGAGGAATTCGGCCGCCGCGATGAAATCGTCGAAGACCTGCTGCTTGCGGTCGAGCATACCAGCCTTGTGCCACCGCTCGCCGTATTCCGAACCGCCGCGCAGGTTGACGTTCACCACCACGCCGCCCTGCTCCATGAAGAGGATGTGCTCGGGGCTTGAACGCGCAGGGTGATATTGATCTGGAAACCGCCGTAGCCGTAGAGGTAACAGGGATTGCTGCCGTCGAGCCGCAGCCCCCGGCGATGCGAGACGAACATCGGCACGTGCTCGCCGTCGGAGGATTCGAAGAAGAGCTGTTCGGTAGTGTACTGCGCCGCATCGTAGGCCACCTGCGGCGTATGGTAGCAGGTAGTGCGGCCCGTGGGAATGTCGTAGCGGTAGACGGTCGGAGGCGCGGTGAAGGTGTTGAGCGAGAAGAAAATCTCCTGCTCCCTGTCCTTGCAGCCGAAACTCGGCACCGAACCGATGGCCGGCAGCGGCACGTCGGCCTGCCGGTTGCCCTCGTAATCGTATTTTGTAGATCTTGTTCTGCGCGTTCCGGAGGTATTTCACCCACAGGTATCCCCGCCCGGAGCGACCGCTTCGAGCAGATCGTCGGGGTGCTCCGCGATGACGGTCTCCAACCCCCGGGGTTCGAGCAGATCGATGCGCGCCAGCCGATAGTTGGCCGCACTGTCGTTGGTCACGACATAGAGTTTGTCGTCGCGGCACTCGACGGGCGCATAGTCGTTGGCGAAGCCGGCCAGCAACGTACGGAACGGCTCCTCCTTGTCCGCCGGCCGGAAGAGAACTTCACTGCCCGACGTACCTTCCGACGCGAGGACGAAAAGCCAGCGGCCGTCGTCGCTCTCCCAGCCGCTGAAATAGCGCAGCGGATGCTCCGGATCGCCGTATATGAGAATGTCGTCAGCCTGCGCCGTACCCAGACGGTGGTAATAGACCTTCTGGCATTCGTTCTTCGACGAATAGACGTTCGCCTTCGGCGCGTCGTAGGCGCTGTAATAGAACCCTTCGGAGTCGGGGGCCCATGTCGCGCCGGAGAACTTCACCATTCGATCACATCCTGCGTCAACTGACCCGTCGCGGTATCCACGACATGTATCCGCACCCAATCCGAACCGGCTTCGGCGGCGGCATACGCGCACCAACGGCCGTCGTCGGAGAACGAGACGTCGACGAAGCGCCGTAGTACCGTCGGCCGAAAGGGGTATTCGGATCGAGGAACAGTTCGCCCTGAGCCGTGAGCGAGCGCTTGCGCCACAGCGCCGACTGGTTTTGAAGGCCGTCGTTGAGGAAATAGTAGTAATAGTCGCCGTGCCGCTCGGGCGCGCCCTCCTTCGGATAGTCGTAGAGCGCCGTCAACCGGTCGTAAATGGCCTGACGGGCAGGGAGTCGTCAGTCGAGGTAGTCGCGCGTGACGGCGTTTTCGGCTTCGACCCATGCGGCCGTCTCGGCCGAATTGTCGTCTTCCAGCCAGCGGTAGGGATCGGCGACACGCGTACCGTGGTAGTCGTCGACGACGGTCGTGTCGCGCCGCGTGTCGGGATAGGGTAAATGGCTTATTTTCATCTTTCTGTTACAACCGGGCATCAAACGCGACCACTGCGAGGGTCGCCGCCGTCCATACGAATCGTCTCATCGGTCTGCTTTTGTATTGTTGCCGCCGGACGGAGAGGGTGTCTCGCCGCTACCGCAATCGTGCGGGCTACGGACGAACGTCTCGCTTCGACCGGCGTTTATGCGGACAAAGATACGAATAAGCGAGGGCAATGTCAAATTTTATTCGAACATTGCCGAGCGGGAGTATCTAAGGCGCAGCCAAAGATACGAATAAGCGGGGGCAATGTCAAAATTTATTTGAACATTTGAACATTGCCGAACGCGGGTATCTTCGGCATCGGCCGAAGATACGAAAAGTCGAGCGCAGAAGCAACCGTTCGTCCTATTCTGCCGTAACAAAGCATTCAAGGCGGAGCCAAAGAGTAGGAAAAGAGAGAAGATTTGCGTAACTTTGGCTGTCATAAAAACGGTAAAGATTATGTACGACGAACTCCGAACAACCGTCGAACGGGCGTGGGACGACCGCAGCCTGTTGCAGGACGATACGACCAAAGCCGCCATCCGCGAGGTGGTGGAACTCATCGACAAGGGGCTTCTGCGCACGGCCGAACCCGTCGACCTCGCGCGCAGCCAGTGGCAGGTCAACGAGTGGGTCAAGAAGGCCGTGATCCTCTATTTCCCGATCCAGAAGATGCGCATTCTGCGCGCCGGCGAACTGGAATGGTACGACAAGATGGACATCAAACGCGACTACGACCGGCTGGGCGTGCGCGCCGTGCCCCATGCAGTAGCCCGTTACGGCGCCTATATCGCCCCGGGAGCCATTCTCATGCCCTCGTACGTCAACATCGGCGCCTACGTGGGCGAAGGGACGATGGTCGACACGTGGGCCACCGTCGGGTCGTGCGCCCAGATCGGGAGCCACGTCCACCTCTCGGGCGGCGTGGGGATCGGCGGCGTGCTCGAACCCGTGCAGGCAGCGCCCGTCATCATCGAGGACAACTGTTTCGTCGGTTCGCGCGCGCGATCGTGGTTGAGGGGCACACGTCTGCCGCGAGGCGGTGCTCGGCTCGAACACGGTCATCACCGGTTCGACGCACATCATCGACGTCACGGGGGCCGAACCGGTCGAATACCGGGGCTACGTTCCGCCGCGTTCGGTCGTAATTCGGGAAGCTTACGCCAAGAAGTTTCCGGCCGGAGAGTACAGCGTGGCCTGCGCGCTCATCATCGGGCGGCGCAAGGAGTCGACCGACAAGAAGACCTCGCTCAACGACGCGCTGCGCGATTTCGGCGTTGCGGTGTAAAGGGAGGCATGCATCTCTTCGGCCTGGCCGAAGAACGAACGGATAAATTCTCAATTTCGCCATGATCTATCATATTGCGGAGACGACTTCGACCAACGACCTCGCGCGTGAGGAGCGTTACGGCCACGGCGACGTGATCTGCGCCGAACGGCAGACGGCGGGACGCGGGCAGCGGGGACATACATGGACGAGTCCCGAAGGGGTGAACCTTCTCTTTTCGGTCGTGCTCTGTCCGACGTTCCTTCCCGCAGGCGAGCAGTTCCTGCTCTCGCAGGCCGTGGCGCTCGCGCTGGTCGACACCCCCTCGGCACCTGCGGAATCGATGCCCGCATCAAATGGACGAACGACATCTACGCCGGCGATCGCAAACTGGTGGGCATCCTCATTGAGCATCACCTCGCAGGCGGGCGGCTCGCCCGCACGGTGGCCGGCATCGGCATCAACGTCAACCAGACGGAGTTCGATCCCGCGCTGCCCAATCCCACCTCGATGGCGCTCGAAGCGGGACGCACGTTCGACCGAGAAGAGGTGCTCGACCGGTTCCACGCCGCACTCATGCGACGGTATGCCGCGCTCGAAGCGGACGACAGGGCGCCGCTTGCGGAGGAGTATCGCCGCCGCATGTACCGGATCGACGCTCCGCAGGCCTTCCGGCTGCCCGACGGAACCCGTTTCACGGGCGTGATCCGCGGTGTCCGCGCAGGGGGCGCGTTGCAGGTCGAACACCCCGACGGCACGTTGCACGACTATCTTTTCAGGGAGATCGAGTTCGAGGTGAAAAAATCGCCGGAGGAGTTGGGAATGAAAAAATAAGACGTATCTTTGTGTCGCCGGCGCTTCAAGCCGCAGGAATTCGGGACGCGGATCATCCTGCCGGACAGAAGGCCGGAACGGCGCGACCGGTGCAACCGGCGGAACGGCCTTCGGGATCGCACCGCTGCGACGGAAACGGATAGTTCCATGCAAAAAAGATAAAATATGAATGTTCCTTCCAATTTGAAGTACTCCAACGACCACGAGTGGTGCCGTATGGAGGGAGACACGGCCTACGTCGGCATTACGGATTTCGCGCAGAGCCAGTTGGGCGACATCGTCTTCGTCGATGTGCCCACCGAGGGCGCAGATCGTCGCGGCAGGCGAGGTTTTCGGTACGATCGAGGCGGTGAAGACCGTATCGGACGCATTCCTCCCCGTATCGGGCGAGATCGTCGAATTCAATGCAGCCGTCGACGCCGACCCTTCGATCGTCAACAAGGATCCCTACGGCGAGGGCTGGCTCGTAAAGGTGCGGGTGAGCGATCCCGCTGAGTACGATACGCTGCTCACGGCCGAGCAATATACCGAGTTGATCGGATAATCCGATCGCTGCCGGATAATGGAACCGCCGCCCCGAGAGGGGCGGCGGTTCCGATTTACGATACGAACGAGTTCTTACATCGGCCCGCCATCCCGAGGAGGAAATCCGAGAGGATTCCGACGCGAGGGCCGATTGCAGACCGTCGGGAATATGTAGTTGTATTATCGTCTGTCGGCCTGCGGCCGGCGGAGAATGCTTCGACCGTCTGTGGCGGAACGATGCAGCCCTCCGCATGGGGTGGCTGCGGGCTGCCGCTCTCCGGCCGCAGTCGAAGAGCGAATCTTTTACAATCGTTAGTTTTAGCAGAATCGGAGTGTGAAAGCGTCGGAAACATCCTGAATGTATATCCGGAAGCATCCCGCACCTCCGATTGGGCGTCTCCTGCGAGGAGCAGTTTTTACCACCTTTTGTCACCGAAAGGTGGCGCCAAAAGTGTCCGCAGGGCACCTCCGTCGGGATCGGACGGAGGGTTCTCACTGAGCGGGCACAAAAGACTGCGCTGTTTTGCACGCCCGCTCCGGGCGCTCGAACCTCCGTCCGATCTGATTCCTCCTCCGGTGCAATGCGGAATTTGCGGTGCGCTGCGCGCAACGATGATTATTTGCTGGTCTCCTGTTTTAACAGGTCTCCGGCCTGCCGGATCGCACTGCGAAAGTAGCGGATGAAGTGACGGCACCGGGTGAACGCCAAGAGTGGGTGTGCAAAACGACGTTCAGCAGGCGAACGCAGAGGCCGCTTGCGGACTTTGCCGAGCCGCCGCAGTCGAAGCGGCGCAAAGGATTACGCCGCAAAAGCGAAGTCTTTTGTGCCCGCTCAGTGAGCGCAGGTGTCGTCGCCCGTTACTTTCGCCGTGCTTGATCTTTTGGTGCTTTTGGATCAAGACAAAAGCACAAGAAGAAAAAAATGCACGACAGAAGAAATCGATTCTCCGGAAAGAATTCCGACGCCAAGATCGGCTGCGTCGTATCTGCGGGCCGAAGGCCGTGGGACACGCCCACGGTGGCGGGCCTCCGCAGGCGGAGACTTCAACCCGCACGGCGCAAAGGCCCGCAATATTTCAAGCCGGATTGTGGGGTTTCGCAAGGCCGAAACCTGGCCTGCACGGCACGTTGCTCCGTGAATTCCCGAAAAGTTCGTTCAAGCAGGAGATTTCCGCCCGTCCCGCTCCGTTCCGACCGGCACGATCTCCCCCGACATCCCTGAAGGCGCAACAGACATACCGAAAGGAAGGGCACACGGCCCCCCCGACAAACAACGGGAACCGTTTCCTATGAAACGATTCCCTGTTTTCTTTTCCGCGGCGTATCCCGCCCGATCCGGCTTAGAGTGCGTTGACATGCAGTTGGAGCGCGCCTTTCAAGTTACCGGCCTTGTTCTTGTGGATGATGTTGTGCTGGCCAACTTGTCCAGCATCGACGTTACCTTGGGCAGCAACGCTTCGGCAGCGCTCTTCTCGCTGGTGTTGCGCAGCGCCTTCACCGCATTGCGCGCCGTCTTGTGATAGAGACGGTTGTGCGCACGTTTGGTAACGGTCTGGCGAATCCGCTTCTTGGATGACTTATGGTTTGCCATAATTTTTTTTTTATTTTATTTCACTTTTTCGTCAATAAGCAAAACGGCCGTAGCCGCCCTCGGATAGGTCGCTAAACCCGCTCCTGCAACGTATCACCCGGAAAGCCGCCACTCCGCCGATCCGTATCGGGCGAAACTTGTTCCGTCCCTCCCGCTTCCGGCGGCCCGGCAGCCCCGCGGCCTCTCGTTTGTAGCCCATAGCAGAATCGAACTGCTCTTTCAAGAATGAAAATCTTGCGTCCTAACCGATAGACGAATGGGCCTACTCACTGCTATTTCCGCCTCGCAGCGTACTTTAGCGGTGCAAAGATAAGCAAAAAAGCGATCGAAACAAAAAATGGAATAAAAAAATTGCGAAATAAACGCATTTTAAACTGCAATCTCCCGATAATCAACGCACTGCAAGAACAAACGCAATCTATTCCGCAGTCACCTCCGCACCGTTACCGTGCGCGTCGAGGCATCGAAGGCCACCGTCCCGTTGTCGTCGAAAAAGCCGTTCGATATGGCCGCTGCGAATCATTTCGTCGGTAGGCAGGAGGTGCAGCCGCGGCGGATCGATCAGCGCGACGGCGTCGCACAGCGTCAGCGCGATGTCCAGTTCGTGCGTCGAAAAGAAGATGCCCCTCGTCGCGCCAGCCGGCGCAGCAGCGTACACAACTCGTAGCGATTGGGCATGTCGAGAAAAAGCCGTCGGCTGTCGAGCAAGATCACCGGCGTGTCCTGCGCAAGCGCACGCGCGATCATCACGCGCTGCGCCTCGCCGTCCGACAGGCGATCCATCGGCTTGTCGGCGAAACCGCCCATCCCCACCAGATTCAAGGCACGGTCGACGACCGCACGGTCTTCGGACCGCAGACGCCCCAGCCAGTCGGTAGGAGCCCGCCCCAACCCCTACCACGTCGCGGCTGGCGAGGTTGGCGATGCGCACCTTCTCGGTGGTGACGAAACTCACGACCTGCGCGAGCTCGTGCGCCGGCGTCGCACTCAGCAGGCGCCCGCAGAGCCGTATCCCGCCCGACAGCGGCGCCTCGAGCCCCGCGACCGCACGCAGCAGCGTACTTTTTCCCGTGCCGTTGCGTCCCAGCAACGCGACGAGCCGTCCGCCGCCGATAGCCGCCGAAACATCTTCGAGCAGCACCGGTGCCCGTAGCCGATAGTGATATGCTGCAATTCGACGTGTGTCATACGATATTCTTATTATGCACCACCACCCACACCACGATCGGAATGCCCATGAGCGCCGTCAGCGTATTGACCGGCAGCGCCAGCTGTTTCGAACAGAGATCGCAGACGAGCAGCATCGCCGCACCGAGCAGCAACGAGGCGGGCATGAGTACGCGGTGGTCGGCACTGGCGAAGAGCATCCGCGCCAAGTGCGGCACGGCCAGCCCCACGAAACCGATCGGGCCGCAGAAGGCGGTCACGGTACCCGACAGCAACGTCGTGGCCAGAAAGATCAACGTGCGTGTACGGCCGACATTCAGCCCCATCGTGCGGGCGTAGCGCTCGCCCAGCAGCAGCAGATTCAACGGTTTAAGAACGGCGAACGTCAATCCCGTACCGACCGCCACGGCCGGCACGAGCAGCGTCAGCTGCGGGATCGTCACGTCGCCGAGCGATCCCATCGTCCAGACGACGAACGATTTGAGAGCCGCCTCGTTGCTCATGTATTGGAGAATCTCGACGAGCGCCCCGACGGCCGATCCGAACATCATTCCCAGAATCAGAATTACCATGATGTCCTTGATACGGCGGCTGACGGCCATGATCAACAACAGGATGAGCGCCGACCCGATCCATGCGGCGCCCGCCGTACCGACGCTGGCCAGCAACGAATGCCCTGCGATGCCCAGCAGCGGCGCCCCCAACAGGAACAACGCCACGCCGAGACTCGCGCCCGAGCTGATACCCAACACGAAAGGGCCCGCCAGCGGATTGCGGAACAACGTCTGCATCAACAGGCCGCTGGCCGCAAGCGAAAACCCCGCCAGCACGGCGACGACGGCCTTTATCAACCGGATTTTCAGAATGATGTCGCGCGCCATGGGATCACACGGCCCGCCCGTCAGCAAGGCCCACACCTCACGGCCGCCCACGCCGACCGATCCCGATGCGAGATCGAAGGCGAAGAGCACGACGACGACGATCGCAAGGAGGCCGAAAAGAATTCCTCGGCGGATTTCGAGGGCGGATTTCACTTTTTACGAAAATTATTCGGACAAAAGTAGTAAATATTTCAGAAAATAATTATCTTTGCACCGCAAAACCGACCGAGGGTTTGCACCATACGCCATCGGGGTGTAGCTCAGCCCGGTTAGAGTACACGTCTGGGGGGCGTGTTGTCGCAAGTTCGAATCTTGTCACCCCGACTAACCGAGAATCCTTGATATTCAACCGAATATCGAGGATTTTTCTTTTATGCCGTATGGCCGGAAAATGGCGGTGGTACACAAGTGGTACATAAATGGTCGCTATCCGGAAATTTCGATATTAGCCGTTAAGTATTTAGTTGTCGGTTAGTTGCCGCATTTGGGCCTATACAGTCGCTCCGAACAGGCGGATAATGAATTTTATCGGGTCCGCGGTTATATGAGTTGTAATCGCGTCGCAGTATCTTATGCGGGGGGCGACGAAGCGACCTGCCGGATGGATTGCGGCAGGCCGGGACGACTAACGACGGTCGGGATGAATATTCGAAAAGGATGCGGATAACGACTCACTGCCATGGGCTTTATCCGCGGCTGCAAGTACATGCGAGACCACCAAAAACTACAATATTGAACACTTCGCCCTCCCCTTGTGGTTCCACAATTGGCGGAGATTCTTCAAATATAACGATAAGACCCATTTTAAAATAGGTATTCAGCCTCGGCATCGCCGGCTGCACCGGCGGTTCGCCGCTATCCGACGCAGCCTGCACTCGCAAAAAAATGCGCGGCACCGACCGCAGACGGCGGAACGAGCGGAACATGCAAAACAAAACGAACAGGAGTATTCGGACGGACAAATACCGATATCGCCATTTCGAGCGGACACCTCGGACAACGACCCCTTCTCCTCGGAGGGGGGTAGTGCCGTTCGCAAAACGGGACGATTGCAATACGGAAGCCAATGACTCCGCAATATCATTCGCACGAATGTCGGAGATTTATCTTCGGCAGAAAAAGGTATCGCAACTTACACGAGTCACCGAAGAGAACGACGACGCCGGCGTCGCGGGACGAGTCAGAAATCGAGCCGGAAATCAAAGGGTTTCGCATCTCGGTCGGACACCGGCATACGGCGATACGCGCTCAACAGCGCCCCCGAGACCTTCATGCCGCCGGCCCCCCCCCGGAACCCTCCGTACGGAGCAATTCCAGCTCCGGCAGCAATCCCCGCACGCCCCCCCGAAACAATATCCCGCGACTTCATGCGCAGAAAAACTCCGGCCGGATGAAACGAAAATACCAAAAACGACAACCAACCGCATGAAAATTTATTCGTTCCGTATTTTGCAAATTGAAATTTTTTATTTATTTTTTGTCTAAATGCTTCCCCTTAATGGAGAAGCGACCCGACCACTACCGACCAAAACCGAACCGGATGGGAACCTCGACCATCGTCTATACGATCTTCGCTCGCAGGATGCGGCACGCTTCTACGCGCCGTAGCGAGGGAATAATTCCCCCCCCCGGTATTTAGATCGTAACCCACTAACACACGTACGATTACACGTGCGCGCATTGTTTTCTGCAATGTGCGCTCCTCTTTTTGCATTCCGTTTCCGGCCGCATCCTGTCCCCGCAGAATTCCTAAATCCCATATACTATGCTTCAAAATCTACTAAGAACCTTAAACTCTTTCAGCAAAACGACAGTATTGCTGATCTGCTGTTGCTGTCTGGGGTGCGGCAACGGTGAAAAGAAATCGACGACCCCGACCGTCCCGACCGACCGGACGGCGACGAATACGAGGACATCGAGGTGGTGGACGGCAAAGTGCGTTTCTACCTGTCCGAGTCGGAAAACGGCATCCGCCGGCCGATGGGCGTCGGCGAGCGGGTATGGAATGAGTCGAAGGTAACGGTCAACGGCAAGCCCTATGCGATTGCGACCGATGAGAACGACCGCCGCTATATCGACGTCGCGGCATCGAACGCCGGCACCTACAACGCCACACTGACCACTACGGAGTCCGGCAGTTGGTATGACACCTCGGTCTACACCGATGTGAAACTCCCCTACTCGCAGTTCTGGACGACGACCGCCCAAGCGCTGCAATCGTACCCGATGTACGGTTCGTACACCAAAGAAAACGGCAACAAGCTGATTTTCGACGACGCTTTCGCCGTGCTGGACGTGGCGCTGACGGGATCGGCCGAAATCGCTTCGGTGAAGGTCGCGTCGCCCGACGAAGAAATCGTGGCCGGATTCGCCAACTACCTCCCCTCCCGCGGGGGCTTCTCGATGACCGAAGGCGTCGACTTCGCCGTGCTCAACTGCACCGACGACGGCCGCTGCGTGGCGCTGGACAAGGGAACGCCGAAACATTTCCACATCATGCTGGCGCCGGGCGACTATCCGACGGGGTTGGAGATTACCGTCGGCGACGCGGAGCACCGCGCCATGAAACATACGCTGGCGTCCCTGCAACTCGCCGCAGGCGAAGTATACACCGTCGATCTGGCCTATACGCCCGACGCCGACCTCGTCTTCTACGAAGGTTTCGACAACTTCGTCTGGGGCGGCGACATCATGGGCGGACAGGAGGCGTCGGGCTACGCCCCGACGGCCGAAACCGTTACGACGGACTCGGGAACGGACCGCGACGGTTATGCGGACGCCTTCGAACGGGTCGCCTACAACAACCCCGGGTCGGCCTTCATCCAGTCGAATACGTGGGATGAAGTCAACGGCAAGACGGTCGGCACGTCGCATCAAATGTCCGACTCCTACGTGGCCAGCCGCAACATCGCCGACTACACCTTCATGTTCCGCTGTCAGGAGTATCAGGGTTATCTCGCCTGCGGCACGGGGAACACGGGCCGCGGCATCTTCCAGACCGCCGCGCTTCAAGCCATAGAGGGCATCGGCTCCGTGCGCGTCGCATTCGACTTCTGCTACCAGTACGGTTCGACGGACGTCCTGCTGTTCCAAGTCCTCAACGGAGGAATGATCGCCTCGGCGACCGTCGACGGGCACTCCGTCACGCTGACCGACGAGAATTCGGGCTACTCGGGTGCAACGGGAAAATACATCGTCGAGAAAAACTACGTGACGCTCCCGTCGAGCGAGTCGGCCGTCAAGGAGTGGCACAACGTGGAGGTCGTCGTGGAAAAACGCGACCGACGGCACGATGCTCTACTGGGCCGGCAACGACGTGAGCAGCGGCGTCCACGGCTTCTATCTCGACAACATCGAGGTGCGTTCGCTCGGCGAAGCGGGAGCGGGGCGAGAACATTCTGCGCGTGCTCTACTGGAATATTCAAAACGGCATGTGGTCGGATCAGGCCAACGATTACGACAACTTCACGGCTTGGGTGAAGAAGTACGACCCCGACGTGTGCGTATGGTGCGAATCGGCGACCATCTACAAGGACAACACCAATGCAGGAGCGCCCGCATCCGACAAGTTCCTGCCCGACGGCTGGCCGGCACTGGCAGCGCGCTACGGCCACTCGTATACGGCCGTCGGCGGCTGGCGCGACAACTATCCGCAGACCATCACGTCGAAATATCCGATCGAGACGCTGCTGAAAATAACCGATTCGGACCAGGCGGGCAAGCCCGTGTCCCACGGCGCCGCCATTCAGCGGTCACCGTGAAGGGCCATAAAATCAATGTCGTGACGCTCCACACGTGGCCGCAGGCCTACGCCTTCGGCGTCACCGGCTCGGCAAATCAGGCGGCGAGCGCCGCCAACAACGAAGGCGACAAGTACCGTGCGTTCGAAATCGGGTACATCTGCGACAAGACGGTCAACGATCCGGCCTACGCCGCACAGGAGGATTGGCTGATGATGGGCGACTTCAACGCCCGTTCCCGCGTCGACAACTGGTTCTACAACTATCCCGAGAACGACACCCGTCTGCTGGTTCACGATCACATCCGCAACAATACCGATTTGGTGGACATCATCGCCGAGCGCAACCCGGGACGCTTCATCTCGTCGACCTACGGCAATGCCCGCATCGACTTCATGTACGCCTCGCCCTCGATGTACGGACGTGTCGCGAACGCGCTGATCGTCATCGACAAGTGGACGACGGCAACCAAGAGTCCCTACGTGTCCAACTTCTACGACCCCTCGGACCATCGTCCGATTTTGGTGGATTTCGAGTTGAAATGACCGTTGGGAACGAATCTCCGACCTGAAACCAATACTACTACTGTTAACCTTATCGACTTATGAGAAAAACATTTCTGACGGAAAGTCTCGCCCGCTTGCTGCGGGGAGCGATCGGAATCGCGTGCCTGGCGGCGGCCTGCGTGTCGTGCGAAACGCACTCGAACTCCGACCGCAGCGAGTCGATCGCGGTCTACGCGGACCCGATCGAAAAGAAGCCGGTCGACGCCGTATACGTCGGCGTGCAGGGCGGGCAGGCGAAAATCTATGCGGAGGCGAACGTCGACTTCGTCGCCTCGTGGGAGGACGACGCCGACATGCCCTGGGCGGCAGTCCTGGACGACACTGCGGTCGACCCGCTGACGGGGTGCCGCATAGTGACCCTCGACGTCCAGCGGCGTGTCGAAACGGGCTGTTACTACACGCGGCGCACGGGTATGCTGATTCTGGCGGCGACCGACGGGACGCTGAACTACAACCGCATAGTGCCCGTACACCAAGGTTCGACAGCTCGCGTGAGCAACGATTTCTCCTCCATGAAGTACGGCAAAACCGATCCCCGCTTCACGGACGACGAGACGCCCATCGACGACTGGACGACCGCCCAGAAGGATTACGGCTTCTCCTCCACGACAATCGACGGCGAGGAGCACGCCCACTGCTACGGCAAGAACGGCTATCTGAAATTGGGCGACGACGAAGGACACGGCGCCGACCTGATTTCGCCCCTACACCAACACGCTGCGCAGCGACTCGATGCTCATGGTCTCGTTCCGCGCTGTGGCGTATACCGACTTCTACACCGGAGCCAAGGACGACAACAAAATCAAGGTCGAGGTACTCGACGGGGCGTAATCGCCGATTTCGCCGACACGGGCAAGACCTCGATCGAGCTCGAAGCCGCCTACTACGACCCCCGGAGCGACGAGTTCCCCGAGAACATGTGGGAGGGAAGCGACCTGCTGGTCTTCGTGGTCGGAACGCAGCTCAATCCGATTACGGTCAACACGCGCATCCGCATCAGCTGCGGCTCGTTCACACAGACGTCGCCGGTCAACAACCCGCATCTTCCTCGACAATTTCTACATCCGCCGCCTCGAAGCGGACGAAGAGAATTACTTTTTACCGAAAACAACGGCAGCGGCAAGGACATAATCCTCGGAGCGCCTCTCGAGGAGGGTCAGGAGTAAGCAGGCCGGAACAAGTCGTATCACCTAAAACAACCTGAAATGAACAAATTTCTTCACACAATGAGCGTTTTCGCCCGTGCGATGTCGCTGGGGGGCGATTCTGATAATGCTCGCAGCATACACGGCACCGGCGAAGGCTCAGGAACAGCCGCAGGCGGTTCACGGCATCATCTTCGACTCCGAAGGCAATCCGCTGGTCGGAGCCACAGTCGTCGCTGGCGGAGTGCAGGGCACGACGACCGACACAGCAATACGTAACCGGAACGAAGTACAATGA
>VOFK01003572.1_pt1 | contig 37312 bp, 63 predicted proteins | sample 5384121 | NCBI WGS metagenome assembly VOFK01 (sample SAMN12384730, study PRJNA508395) | human gut metagenome | isolation source: healthy gut J | host: Homo sapiens | reverse complement strand
CTGGGTGGCTGGTTTCGGTTGCATTGCTTCTTAACATGACCTTTCAAATAATTATATTTTATAAGCATGTGATAAAATAGTTTTAATAATTGAATCTATAGCTTCAAACAGATACTGTTGGCATTTAACCTCATCATATTTTTAACTAATCCCTGAAATAAAATTTTTAACTTTTTTTAAGACTTTTAGATTTACAATAATAAATTAGCAAAATTTTAAATAATTATTATTGCCAAAAAAACTAGATTAACGCGTTAACCTTTAATATAAAATTTAATAATTATAAAAGTAAAAAAATTAATATAACGTAATAGTGATTTAAAATAAACAATAACATTTTTAAATTGCATTGTTAACCAATTAAACTAACTTATCAGATAAATAAATATTAAGGATTAACATTATGAAAATAATCAGACTTATGTAAAAAGACTTTAACGCTCTGCTTTTAGGATAAAATAACCAATATAAAATTCTCTTATAAGTACGGAAATAGCAAAATAAGTAAAAACCTTATATTAACAAACCTTCAGAATCCGCAATAAATCAATATAAATATTTTTATTTCAATTTCAGCCTCTTTTTAAAAAAATAACTATTATAAATATGGATTCAGCAACCTTTCTAAACTATTAAGTATAAATTTTGCACTTGTCGATACAGCACTCTTTTAAACTACTACGTATATTTTTATACAGTTGTCGATTCAAGCACTTTTAACTATTAAATGTAATTTTTTTACACCTGTCGATTCAACACTCTTTTTTTAAACTACTATATACATTTTTATAAAGTTATCAATTCAGCACTCTTTATAGACTATTATGTATATCTTTTCAGCTGTTGATTCAGCAATCTCTATAAACAATTTAAATCGCAAATAACAAAAGGTTTTAGCGCCCGGGTCTGGCGGGCGCAACTGGGTTAGGCAACAATCGAATAAAATGTATAGATATTAAATGGGTTTAAGTTATCAAGAAAATATTTTTCCGATTTTTACACTACGTTAAAATAATATTATCATTAATATAATTTCACAACATTACGGTCTTGTTGTTTTTATATTGTTACTTTGTATAGTTTAGCCAGTTGCGCCCGCCAGACCCGGGCGCTAAAACCTTTTTTGTTATTTACAATTTTAATTTCGGATGTTAAAGTAATATTATTTATCTTTATTCCAGATATTGAACTCAAAATTAAACTCATTATATTACTTAAAACTATTTATATCTGTTCAATACAAATAATAAAACCTTATATGTTATCGTGTACTTTTTAATCAATAAAAAATTGAAACTATATAATCTCCCGGGATATAACGGATAAATTATTAGAATAATAAAAAAACCTTTTGCACTGGCTGCTGCCATAACGCAAAAGGTTTTTTATACTTTATTATAAAACTTTTATTTTACAGTACCTAAAAAGTCCATTTCTGTCTCATGCTTCTTATCACGTCCCATAAGATTTTTTGAGCGCCATGCCGGGAGCCATTCCTCAAACAGTACCTTATAAGCCTCGTTAACTATCGGCATCTCAACACCGGCTGAATCAGCAAGCTCTTTGGCCGCACGGCAAGTCTTTATTCCCTCAACTACCATTTTTACCTCATCGCGCGCCTGCTCTGGAGTTTTTTCCCCTGACCTATCAAAATTCCGGCGCGTCGGTTCCTGGAATGCATACTTGTGCAAGTCACTATCAAATCGCCCACACCTGATAATCCATTAAAGTCTCGTGCTTTGCTCCGAGAGCCACACCCAAACGAGACATTTCAACCAAACCCCTGGTCATTAAAAGCGGCTTTCGTGTTGTCTCCAAGCCCCATACCGTCAACAATACCGGCACATAAAGCTATTACATTCTTCAAAGAGCCGCCCAAGCTCTACGCCCAGCACGTCCGTGTTGGTATAAACCCTAAAGTTTGGATTCATAAAAATATCGTGTATAATTTTTTGCGGTTTCGCAATTTTCACAAGCCACAACATTTGTAGTAGGTATATCTCTTGAAACTTCCTCAGCGTGGCTCGGTCCCGACATAACAACAACTTCACAGTTTGAATTTCTTCTTTTTATTACTTTTGAAAGTGTTGAGTGCGTCCCCTCTCAAACCTTTGGAAATATTAACAATTATCTGCCCGTCTTTTATAAATCCCGACATATTCTTTGCGGTTGTGCTTATAGCATGCGACGGAGTTGCCGTTACAATAACATCCGCATCTTGACAGCACTCTGATAATTCAGAAGTAAACCTTACGCCGTCCGGGAATTTAACTCCCGGCAAAAAACGGCTTATTTTCTCTATACTTTTTTAAATCTTCGCTTTCCTCTTTTTAAGTAAGACCACAAGGTAACTCTGTGACCATTTTTCGCCAACATTATAGCAACGGCGCTTCCCCAGCCGCCGCTTCCTATCACACTGATATTCGCCATAATCTCATCCTTTCTTGCTTCCCAGCTTATTTTCAGTACCGTTTATCAAGCGCTTTTATATTTGCCCTGTGCATAAAAACAGCAAGCACAGCCAAAATCACACAGAATAGTATATACGCAATATCTCCGCCTCCGAAAATTAAAGACAAAATAACTAACAGAACTGAACCTAAAAAATACTTCCGAGAGACACATATTTGGAAACCGCCATAACTATTAAAGCGAAAACCAAAACTATTAATCCTATCCACCAATTAGCAAACAGCATCGCAACCATAGAAACCAAAATACCCTTGCCGCCATGAAATCCAAAATATATAGCGAAGTTATGCCCCAAAACAGCGCAAACGCCTGCAACATAAACCGGTGTGTTTCCATATACACTGTCAATCCCAGTCATATTTGAAATTAACATTGCAATCAGAATCGCGGCAACTGCCTTTTAGACAGTCGCAGACCGTCACAATTGCCGCCGCCTTTTTGTACCATATGTTCTCAGCGCATTAGTAGCCCCTGCGTTTCCGCTGCCTTTTGTTCTTATATCTTCACCGCCAAAAATACGTCCGACTATTATAGCGCTGCTTACGCTTCCTATAAGATAAGCAATTACCCCAATTGCTATCAGCCACAATATTTCCATTTTACTCTCTCCTTAGTTTTCTATTTCTTCTTGCCTTTTCTCTTATTATAAACTTGATTGAGTGCCCTCAAATCCGAACCTCGCTCTGAACTGGTTTTCTATATATCTGACATAAGAATAGTGGGCAAGCTTTGCGTCATTGACAAATAATACAAACGTGGGCGGTTTTATATCTGCCTGCGTCGTATAGTATATTTTCAGCCTCTTTCCCTTATCGCTCGGCGGCTGAACCGCTGAGACAGCCTCGCCCAAAACATCATTTAAAATACCTGTTGATATACGTTTTTGTATTCTGCTCGACAACTTTATCCATCATCTCAAAAAAGGCTGTCCACCCTCTGACCTGTAACTGCCGAAATAAACACAGACGGGGCGTACATCATAAAATTAAAGCCTTCTTTTACTTTTATCTTAAAAGTTTTTTCATGGTATTTGTTTCTTTCTCAACCAAATCCCATTTATTTACAACAACTATACTTGCCTTTCCGGCTTCATGAACATACCCGGCAATCTTAGTGTCCTGTTCGGTTATCCCTTCCGCTGCGTCTATCATTATAAGACAAACATCCGCTCTGTCGATTGCATTAAGGGAACGGCTCACACTGTATCTTTCAACATTCTCATTTATACGGCCGCGTTTTCTCATACCGGCGGTATCAATCAACATATATTTTTTTTTCCGTCCCGTTCATAAAACGTGTCTATTGCGTCTCTAGTGGTTCCGGCTATATCGCTTACTATAACTCTGTTCTCACCGAGTATCTGATTCACCAAAGAGGATTTTCCGGCATTTGGTTTACCGACAATAGCAACATGTATAACATCCGACTCGTCGCTGTTCTCGTTATCCTCCGGAAAATACTGAACTATCTCATCTAACAAATCTCCGACGCCCAAACCATGAACGGATGAAACCGGCCAGGGGTCTCCAATACCAAGGTTATAAAACTCGTATATTTTTCCATTGGCGGATCACCGGGGTTGTCCACCTTTATTAGCCACCAATATAACAGGCGTGCCGCATTTCTGAAGCATAGCCGCAACGTCTTTATCAGCAGCGGTCATGCCGTCTTTGACGTTTACCATAAACACAATAACATCAGCCATATCTATAGCGAGCTCAGCCTGAGCCTTCATCTGCTCCAGTATTACGTCATCGCTTCCGGGTTCAATTCCGCCCGTATCTATAAGGGGTGAAATCCCTGCCGCACCATTCAGCGTCAACATATATTCTATCTCTGGTAACACCGGGCGTATCCTCAATTATTGAAATACGTCTTCCAGCGACCTTATTAAAAAAAGTTGGACTTTCCCACATTCGGACGTCCTACAACAGCTACAACAGGTTTCATATTCTGCCTCCTCAAAGCCTAATTCTATATTGTAGTATACCACAATAATTTCCATTCATCAAGAATTTATTTTCAACAAAAACACCGTGCGCCGAGCACGGTGTTAATCAAGCCAAAATTATTCGCCAACCGAAATAACTTCTTTTCCCTTATAAGTCCCGCAGGCCTTACAAACCCTATGAGACAGCTTGAGTGCTCCACACTGAGGACACTCTACCATACCTGGTACAGAAAGCTTCCAGTTTGCTCTTCTCTTATCTCTTCTAGCCTTTGACGTCTTTCTCTTTGGAACTGCCATTTATGCCACACCTCTTTCAATTCATCAAATATTTATGAGGAAATCCTCGAAACAGTGTTACTTAAAGAAACGCTGCATTTTCTACTTATTAACTAATCTATGTCCAAACTGTTGAGTATATCAAACCTAGGGTCAACTTCCCTTGTATCGCATGAACAGCTGCCGTTATTAAGATTAGTTCCGCACTTGAAACATAATCCTTTGCAGTCCTCTCGGCACAAATGCTTTATCGGAACGTTAAGAACCATATTTGAATAAACATACTGTACAGCGAAATTATATCTCCTGATAAGTAATTTATATCCGAATTTTGATTTTCTTCATCCTCAGAGTCGGAAAATCTTTTCAATTTCTTTGAATCTTTCAGATATATTAAAATTCATCTCGCTTGAGAACTCTTCCGCACATCTGTCACAGACAAACTGAAGCTTTGCCGTGCCTTTTGCTTCGAGTTCAAAAAGTTCCTCCAAAAATTACGAATTACTCCCAAAATTTTTACGGGCTCCAGTATCTTAAAATCATCACCGGGCATTCCCGCAATATTTACTTCGCAGTTAATAGGTATCTCTTTACCTTCATAATTTTAATCGGAGCTATATTAATATCCATTTATATCACCTAAATCCCTAAAGAAAACACAAACAGACAGCGATTATTATATCTAATCACGGCCTGTTTGTCAATATCTTTTACAAATTTCTTAAAAAAAATATTTAAATTCACGCTATTTTGAAGCCAAGTAACTGTTAATCTTGCCAACCAACTCGTCACAATCTACACCGTGAACCATGCATGCCTGCTCAATGCTCTCACCGCTTGAAGAAGGACAGCCCAAACAGTGCATTCCAATTTGAATAAAAAGAAATCCGCTGTTCCCGGATCCATCTTTAAAACATCTATAATAATAGTATCTTTGGTAACCTGATTTGCCATAAATATTAACTCCTTTCAAAATCTGTAGCTCTATTATACCCCTATTTTCAATAAAAATCAAGAGTATTTTACAAACTTTTCAGCTATTCCAGTATTTACTACATTAATCATTTAACAGCGTCCACAGCATGTTCCCAAATTGTATGAGCTATTTTATCAGCTTCCTTGTATTCTTCAGCCATAGACGTAAGCTGTGAAAAATCGCCGTTATCCGCTGCTTTCCACTCTGGATTTAAGACCTTCAAAAAATCTTATATATCGTTCCGACAGTTTTGTCAGTTCATCATGAGCTTCTTTCTGATCTTCACCGCAAAGCATAGCTGCCGCTCCCACTTCACTGTACCAATGTTCAGTGCTGTCAAGACCCTTTTCATATAAGGCTTTCCACTCTGCGTAGTTATCCTGCGATAAGCTTCCTACACCGTTTAGAACCTTATCCATATCTCCGTTCACGAAGGCGCCTTACCTCGTCAGTAAATGAATTGATATAGTTTATATACTTGTCCCCTACCAAACTGCCTGAACTGCTGTTTTTGCGAAGATCCTGATGAATCAACACTCTTTTGAAGATGTATCACCGTTTCCGCAGCTGCTTAAAAACGCTTGCCAGCATTATAACTACCGCACCAAAAACAATCATATTTTTTTTATATTTTTGCCAAATTTCATATTTTGCACCATTCACCTTTCATGATGATATTGTTCATTATAACACATCGCCGCATAATTGACAAGTTTTTACACCGCACTTTTTATTCCGGCTAACCTTGTTTTGATAAACCTGAATATAGTTATAGCTCCCGTCTTTATTACCCACCAAAGCATCCAGAAAATAAATGAACCAAGATAGGCTGATAGGGCTATAGTCCAAAAATCTTTGCACTACATTGCTCATTTTTATTTCTGTCAAAAGATAATCATTCAGCCATAAAATTATCAGGCAATGCGATAGATAAATGTTATAACACTGGGAATCCAAAGCCTTTGTGAACCGGGCAAGCTGTTTTTCTTTTGTCACATATCCAGCAGAACAACATAAAGAAAAAAAAGTATTGCCGATGCACAATAGAGAATATGTACTTCTTCCATCCATGGTACAGCCGTATTATATGTAGCATACGCCAAATAAATATCCAGGAATCCTGAAAATAAGAATAGCGCTGTAATTAAAATTTTCGGTTCAGTATAATCTCTTTAAACTTTTGATAATTCATTCCAAACATAGCATCCGCATACCCAGTATAACAAATATTTTGTAAAAAATAACATCAGAGAACTGAAACACATGATTCGGCAAGATTATGTATAGTATATTCGATAAATTATATCCCAAAAACTACCGAGATTAAAAACCGAAAAAGCTATCCCGACAGCCGGAGTGACACGCCTTAACGCATAGACCCATAAAGGCATTAATATATAAAACTGAACTATTATAATAACAAAATAAAAGTGACCCACTAAATCTCCGCGCCACCACGCATGAAACAGCCCGTCCCACGAAAAATTCAAAATAATGGTGGTTTACAAAAAAATATAGAATATAAACACCCACAAAAGATAAGGTAAAATCACTCTTGTTATACGGCCCTTGTAGAATTTAACATAATCAATTTTTTTATCTGTCAAGAACAGCTTCACACCGCTCAGAAAAATAAATGCAGGCACAACAAAAAGTGCTGAATCTCCAAGGTATAAAGACAGCATTAAAAAGCAGTATCCAAACTGGTAGCCTCACCAATTATGACTGAAGCACAATGAATAAATATAACAAGAAACGCACAAAAATATTCATATGCGAAAGTTCCGGTTTCGCTGTCCGCCGTGCAATTTGCCGTCCCATCTCTTATTCACCACCTGTTAAACAGATATATTATTTTAACTAGTTAGCGTTTATTCTGCGCCTTTCGCTCCTGAGCTCACCGCGTTTTTTAGCGAGTTCCCACCCATTTTATCCTCGTCAGTTTCAAGTATAAGTCCAGGAACTTCAGTCGGTCTGTCATCATCGTCAAGGGCTACCAAAACCAAATAAGCTTTATTAATGGTTCTCTTCATGCCGTTCAAATCTTTCTACCATAGTGCGGACGCACACTTCCATTGAAGTCCGTCCCACATGGGTTACTTTTCCCCGCAAGCACCAAGGTATCGTTCGGATATGCCGGCGCTCTGAAACAGAGAGTGTCAACCATAGCCGTGGTTACCTTTGCATCCGCTGTGTCTCCTGGCAACAATTCCGGCCACAACATCTATCCACTCCATCAGCCTTCCGCCGAACAATCTTCCGTATCCGTTTAAGTCAGGAGACGTAACCATTTGCACTTGTTCAGTATATGAATACGAAACTTTTTCTATTTTTAACTACACGTTCTGCCATTTTTTTCATCTCCTCTTGAATTACAGAACAATTCACTTTAGATAGTATACCATTTTCAATTCAATATATCAACGTCTGTAATTATTATTGTTAACAATTCATATCGGCAAATTTCATAGAAATATTGATAAATTCTGCTCTTTTATGATATATTAATTAGAAATAAATTAATGAGGTAATCAAATGAAGCAAAGCGATATAAAAAAACACCATATTATTTAATTGATGAAAATTTAATTATAAAAAATTTAGAGATTTTAAAAAGTGTTTCAGACAAAACCGGAGCAAAAATTCTGCTTGCACAAAAAGCGTTTTCAATGTATTCATTGTATCCGCTTATAGGAAAAAATATCTTGCCGGTACCACAGCAAGTTCTCTGTTTGAAGCTAAACTGGGCCACGAAGAAATGCCGGGCACAGAAACTCATATTTACGCTCCGGCTTACAGCGATGAAGATTTTTCTGAAATAATAAAAATCTGTGACCACATAGTTTTCAACTCATTTTCCCAGTGGAATAAATATAAAATATTTGTGTCAGAACAGGAATTGAATGCGGTATAAGAATAAATCCTGAATATTCTGAAATTGAAACTGACATATATATCCATGCTTTAAAGGCTCCAGAATGGGAGTCACTTTTAAGAAACTTTGAACACAAAGCAACCTCGACGGAATAAGCGGACTTCACTTTCACACTTTGTGCGAGCAGAATTCTGACGTTTTATGGAGGACCGTTCAAAAAAGTAGATGAAAAATTATATAAAAAAATATGAAATGGATAAACATGGGCGGAGGTCATCATATCACAAGGGAAGATTATGATATAGAACTTCTTTGTGCAAATCTATAAATTATTTTTCTGACAAATGGTGTCGCCGTCTATTTGGAACCCGGAGAAGCAGTTGCTCTCAATGCCGGATATTTGACATCAAGCGTTATGGATATAATAAATAATGAAATTGATATCGCAATATTGATACTTCGGCAGCATGCCATATGCCGGACGTTTTAGAAAATGCCTTATCGCCCCAACGTTGACGCCGGAAATCCCGGGGAATATCCATACACTTACCGTTTGGCCGGTCCAACCTGTCTGGCCGGTGATATTATCGGCGACTACTCCTTTAAAGAACCTTTAAAACCCGGTGATAAAATCACCTTTTGCGATATGTATTTACACCACTGTTAAAAATAACACTTTTAACGGTATAAACCTGCCCAGCATAGTTCTGAGACATCAAAAACGGAGATACGGAACTTATCAAAACAATTGGGTATCAGGACTTTTAAGTCAAGACTATAAATTTAAGATAGAAATTGTTATGAAAAGAAAATATTCAAGAAAAAAAAATAATTGATTTTTTAATAAACAACGGCGCCGGACAAGTGGGATTCTGCCGCCCTAGACAACGATGATTTTGGCACAAACGATTTTAATTTAAAATATGCCATATCATATACAATACCGCTGTCTGACGCAGTAGTGGAGCAGATAAACGATAAACCCACGCATACATATTTCCACCACTACAGGTCAGTAAACACATTGATTGACAATAACTCTTTAAAAACCGGTCTGATACTTCAAAAAAGCCGGATATAAGTATGTTCCTGTCCCTGCCTCTCAGTCGGTCAATGGACTTAAAGGAATATTTTCGCATAAATATGCGGCTGTAAAAAGCAGGTTTAGGCTATATCGGCAAGAGCGGTCTGTTTATTTCAAATATCAACGGACCCAGAGTTCGGCTCGGAACAATTTTGACCGACTGCGATGAATTTGATTTTAATACAAATATTTTAGAATGCCAATGCGGAAGCTGTACGCTTTGCGTAAAAGCCTGCCCGCAATGGCTATCACAGGTGAAACGTGGAATCCCGGGGAACCGAGAGAAAAAATCATTGACGCTCTAGCGTGCAGCCAGCATATGAAAAAAAGCATACCAAAATATAGGCCGCGGAGTTGTGTGCGGTATATGTATGAGGGTATGCCCTAAAGGATTTTCCAAATCCACAGAATAATATGCTAAGCTCTGAACCTATATCCTGCGCCCCAAACGGTTTCAATGTACTTATTTTCAGAGTTCTTCTCAATTTTGTCTCTTATTCTTTGTATATGAACAGTAACCGTTGAAGCGTCTCCGAATGCTTCCAGACCCCCAAACGCGGTCAAAAAGCACCTCTTTGTTAAAAAACTATATTTGGATTTTCAAGAAGAAATAAAAGCAAATCATATTCTTTTACGGTCATTATTACTTCTTTGCCGTCACTGAACACCCGTCTTGACCCTTTATCTACTTTAAGCCCTCTGATTTCTATTATCTCCGGCTTCACAGCGTCAGAGCCGCTTCTGAGGGTCTTGTATCTTGAAATATGGGTTTTAACTCTGGCAACCATTTCTGAAGGAGAGAAAGGTTTAGCTATATAATCATCAGCGCCCTAGCCCGAGCCCTCGTATTTTGTCTATATCTTCACTTCTGGCAGATAAAAATATTACTGGAACATCTTTTAACCTTTCTAAGTTCACCGCACACTGAAAAACCGTCGCGCCGAGGAAGCATAACGTCGATTATCACAAGGTCATAATCATTATCCAAGGCCTTTTAAGCCCGGATTCTCCATCATTTGCCAACTCACATTCAAATCCGTTGGCTGACAAATAATCCATCTCAAGTTCAGCAATACTTTTATCATCCTCAATTATTAATATTTTCATATAAACCAATCCTTTTTGTCTTAATCTTCCAAAATATACTTTTTTCAGTCTTATATAAACAGTTACTCCATTCTTATCGCCTCCGGAACGCATCCATATCTTTCCGCCGTGTTCTTTTATTATTCTGCAGAAAGCTATAGAAAGACCGAGACCATTACCTGAAACGTTTAAATTTCTTGCCGGGTCAGCTCTAAAAAACGTCTCAAACACTTTTTTTCTTCCTGCTTACTTATCCCAATTCCATTGTCTGAAAAACTCAAAATTACCCAACCGTCATTTTCTATTAACTCAACACTTAGTTTTCCGGGAATATCAGGCTTTCTGTATTTTATAGAATTGCTTATTATATTGAAAGCACCCTGTTTAATTTTTCACAGTCAAACCTTACATATATTTCTTCACAGCCGCTTAAATTTTCACCAATATCAAGCTCTATACCGGCTCTTGATAAATCAATTGAGAATTCCTCCAGCACTGAACGCACAAAACCTCTTATATCCCAAACCTGTATATCGTACGGCGCACTGTCTAAATCCAACTTAGAATACTCCGAAAGATTATTTACCATAGCCTCAAGGGTATTAGCCTTAGTCTGTATCGTGTTAAGATAACGCTCCAACATTTCCGGCGTATCGGCTACTCCATCCTTTATCCCCTCAACATATCCTTTTATTGAGGTAATAGGAGTTTTTAAGTCATGCGAGATGTTGGCTATAAGCATTCTGTGTTCTGTCTCTCGCTTTATTTCTTCATCTACAGATTTTTTTCAGCCTGACTCTTAAGTTTTCAATCGAATCATAGACTTCTTTAATTTCACGGTCACCTGAACATGTAAACTCATAGCTGAGGTCGCCTTCCGTCAAATGTTCCATAGCGCCGGACATTTTTTTTTTTTAAGCGGCGCTATTATACTTTTTGACAGATATGCCGTTACTCTATACAACAAGCAAGAACAACTACAATCAATATAAAAAGCCAAACCAGCAGCAATCTAAAAATCATAGGATTATTAAGGCTGGGAGTAATACCGTTAATTTGAATAGATATACTTGGTACATAACTTAAAACAAGTACGAAAATAAATGCTGATATGAGCACCATAATGAAAATCGGCAATACCAGCATTACAATCGATGATAACATAAGTTTCTTTTTAATTGACATATATCCGCCTCCGTAATCCAGCGGTTTATCTTATCAGCATTCCTTAAACCTAAACAAATAATAACCTACAGCAGTAAAGGTTAATCCGTAACCCAGCATAAGCAAAATTTTTGCTGAATAATGCTGATATTGGCAGTCCGGCGCCTAACCACAGTTTATGCCACTGCATATATCCGGTAAATACTAATCCGCTTAGATTTGAAAAATAAATTCCCAGCACATTCAGGCCTATATATACTTATAGCCAAAAACATCGCAAATGTCGAGTTTTTACAAGCTGATTTATCATAATTGTCATAAGCGCCAAAACTGCCAAAGGCACCATATCCAAAATATATGCCCATACTGCATATCCTAAATTCACTACGCTTCCTGAAACAATAATATCAAATATGCTTGAAGATATCAGAACTACCGCCATATTTACAGCAGCTATAGTAATAACTGCCAAACCTTTCCTACAAAAACCTTATATCTTGCTGTGGGGCGCATAAACACCGCGCGTATAGTCTTGTCCTGAAATTCTCCCGCAAACAGGTCGCACGAAGCAAGCATTATAATAAATGGAACTATAGCCTGAACGAACAACGTCATGAGCGAAATAGGAGAACTTATATTATTCATGGTCCAAGTTCCCTTTGAAATAGACGTCACTATCAGTTTTGAAAATACCGCTACAGCGCAAATCAAAATTTCTATTATTATAAAAACTATGTATTTTTACTGCTCATCAGCTTAGCGCATTCATTCCTGTAATTAGCCAGCAATCCACTCATATTACACGCCTCCTTTCAGTATCCTTAGCGTTGCCTACTATAGAAAGAAAATAATCTTCCAACGAAGGGAAATTTTCAAGAACTTCCTCCATACTGTTCATAGCCAGCAGTCTGCCGTCATATATAACTGCTACCTTGTCGCATAGTTTTTTCAAGTTCTGACGCAACATGTCCGGATATTAAAAAGGTTGTTTTATTTTTTTCAGACATTTCTTTAATAACACTGCGGATATGAACAACTCCTTCAATATCCAGCCGTTAGTAGGTTCATCAAGTATTACAAGTCTAGGACGCGGCAAAAGAGCCAAAAGCTATCCCAAGCCTTTGACGCATTCCCAGCGAAAGCTTCCGGCTTTATCCTTAGAGTATTTATCAAGACCTACTAATGACAATGCATTATTTATAGCCTCTGTTTCTGTTCTTTTATCAGGATATTTATAAAACCTAGCCGCAGCTTTTTTTAAATTCTGATAAGCGCTCATTCTGTCATAAAGTGCCGGAGTTTCTATCAAGCATCCAACACTCTCCATTGCAGATTCGAAATCATCATCTATATCATATCCAAAAATCTGTATTTCACCTTCGTCAATCCTATTCATGCCTATTATTGATTTCATAGCCGTTGTTTTTCCCGAACCGTTAGGACCCAGCAAACCTACAATATCACCCTCATTAACATTGAGGGTGATATTGTTTACTCCGCGGCCGTTTCTGAATAATTTTTTTATTAGCTATGAACTGATAGAACAGTATTATTCTTATTATCCATATTTAACTGCCTTTCTGATTCTTAAATTGTTATACACGCACCGTTTTTCTTATGCCGCGTCATTAACCGCTTCTGAGCTTTCATTATTCACTACGGTAACAACATTTCCGTTTTCATCTCTAAGTTTTCCATCGCTGCTTACAGTATAAGTCGAAAAAGTACCGTCTTTATTATTTGCTTGAAGATTGACTGAACCGTTTATATCGCCTTCAACATCTTCATCACTTTCTGTTATAGTCATATGACCTGAACCGTCTTCTTCCACTGCATGCTTAGTTGTTACGCTTACAGACATATCCTCATATTCATCAGCGTTCACTCTCTCAATGCTGGTTGTTCCATAATCTTTAAATGCAGCGTCTAAACTCATATTTAAATTCTTCTGAGCTCCTGAGTTGTCATAACCTGTCAAAACAACTTTACCGTTAAATGCGGAGATTCTTCCGGCATTATCAATGGATACGCTGCCGCTTATTGTATTCACGTACGGCTCATTTTTGTTCAGGAACATTTCAGACATTGTCTGGATATTAACGTTTTCTTCATCGAAGATTTCATTAGAATTTTCATAGTTTTGCTCTCAATGACGCGTTAAATAATGAAAATGCTGCTGTCATATATTTAGGAAGCTGTTCCCCTGTCATGTTAATTGTATAAGTTCTGTTTCCGTCATTTGAATCAGTGAGAACTATATTATTTTTATGTCGCCTATTAAAGTATCCGCCAAAAGTTTCAAAGGAAGCCAATCTGTTTATCCAAACTTCTGTATTCGTAAACAACTCTTCAGAAATATCCCTGTCACTCATTTTTGTACTTTGTTTTTGTGAGTCTCCGGACCTTCATCGGTATTATAAGTGTATGATGATAATCTGTAACCGTCTTGAATAGTCATTAAATTGTCAGTATCCACCAGTGTTCCGGTTTCATCATACGATTGTGACGAAGTCTGCATTTTTACATCCCCGCCGGCATCTTTTTTTATCAGCGCTTTTCCGCCAAAAAGATTTGAGCCTTCCAAATCAGCTGAAACGTTTATATCCGCAGTAACATTGTCAGAAGAGAAAAGGTATTTTTTTGCAGCTTCTTTAACCACGCCATATCCATTGGCGTTGTCAAAATTAGCAAATACCGCCATTCCCAGGACTGCAACTCCAACGCCTATGCACGCCGCAGCTCGGATGATTCTGTTTCTTGTCTTTTTCATACATTTGCCTCGCTTTCATAATTGATAGATTTTTTGTTTTGAGTTTTGAGTTTAGATTTAACATATGTCTCAATCTATGTTAAGAGTATAAATCCCAAAATTGAAAACAAATAAAGCAATTATAAAATATTTATAAACTAAAATAAAGTTTTTATTAATTGATACATTAAAAACACTCCCCCGGGAAAAAATTTGATATTATCCGCCAAAAAGTTAGACACTTATAGAGGTATATCAGTTCCCGGGGAATTAACTATTTACTTATACTTTTTGAAAGAGGTTCTATTCCGTCTGTTGAGTTCCAAACAAACACCTTAATTTCATTGGTTTCCGATACGGCTAATGGTACGAATATATTGGATGAATCTCCAACATTCATTGTTATATCACTGGTTTCAACAGCGGTCAAAGCCCCTGTCTCCCTGTCATACGCCGCTGCAATTATTACGTTCGATCCGATTCCTTCTTTATTTTTTTGTTAGATTTATATTTATGCCATTTTTCAGCTTCCGCTATCGAATTCAAAGTATACATAAATTCAGAAGCCGGCTGAACTGTAGGAGTTACTTCAGGAACCTCCGAGCCCCCCTGGACACCCATAATTTATCAATACCTAAGCTGGCAGAAGAACCACAGTAAACATTGAACGTTTTGTAAAAAGCTGCGGAACCTCATCAATTTTTTTTTTAGTACCGGAGCCAAGCGTAACCGTTCCTCTCAATGTATAGTCAGAACTGTCAGCTTCTTTAGTATAAACCTTTACTTTATTATCGCTCTTTGTATATTCAAGTTTTAAGCTATACCATTTATTAGGACTGAAACTAAATCCGGAAATCTGAGTATCCTTAGGCTTTGTAGCGGAAGCGCCCATAGAAATAATCATTTAACTTCAGCGTTCCGCCTTCCACTGTCATCACTTCAAACACTCTGCCGTCTTTAGCAGTAGTATATGTATTATCCGGGTTGGCATTATTTGAATCAAATATTCTAAACAGCGGTGTATCCTTAGCTGTGTCTCCGCTCATGAAATCTTCTTCAAATATTATCTTATCTCCGTCTAAAACAGTTTCCGGCAAATATGACCAGCCGTCCTGACCGGCGCCTTTATCAGTAAACTGAATATAGTTATTTCCTTCAGCTCTTTTGGGTTATTGCAGGCGGCACAGCGCCGTCAGCAGCCGATGTTCCGAAATCTATATTTATTGATTTTCCGTTATTATTTGAGATAGTATTATTATCATCACTATTTCCATAAATATCCCCTGCCTTTAGATTGTCAAAATCCCAGCTTTGTCCAATTATAGGAGCGTCTGTCGGTAATGGTGTAGCAGTGGGTTCAGCTGTTGGTTTAGCTGTAGGTGTTGGTTTTGTTGGGTCAAGTGTCGGCGGCGGTGACGGCGGAGTTACAGAATCCGCCCAATACAATACATCTTTTTTACCTTCGGCGACCAGGTTACATTGCTAGAAGCAATCGAACCTATCTCAAAGAGAACTAAAGTCTGCAGAATCAATGGATATATTTTCAATAATATATCCATTTTCACCGGAAATCGTCGCTCAATATCAATTTAGCTGTTCCATTTGTTAAATCAAGGGAAATTTTAATTCTCCAGTTCGAAGAGCTTCTCTTGGTTATATTGGGCGAGCCAAAGACTGTTCCTGATGAAATATTTGTTTTTGCTCCTGTTCCCTGAATAATAATAGGCCTCATTTGCCCCCTGATTCCGAATATTCCTGACCTATTGCCAAAACTGTTTTCTGTTGAATCCAATAGCTTAATCTCATAAGTATAAGCTCTTCCTGTCCAATTCCATACCTCCGGCGTCTTTTAGTACCGCTGCCTGTTCCAAATGCAAATTCAGTTCAGCATTGCCGCCGTATGCCGTTTCAAAATCAGCTTTGAAGCTTCTGCCTCCATGAGAGCTGTCTTGTGTAAACTGCCACTCTTTTGAACTTGAGAAAGTTAAAGCTGCTCCTTCACTTCCGTCATATACAAATTTTTTGAACCTGTTTCGTCATTACTGCTGTCGTATATATACTGCTTAGCTTCAAGAACTACTTCAAGCGCAGCTCCGCTGTTTTTTTCAGGCACTTCAAATGCCCCTTTACTCAATATATACCTATCTAGTTCTACCTCATAATTATGGGTTCCCGGAAGCAGTCTTGCAGATACCATTCCATTTTCATCAGTTGTCATAATCTGACTGTCTATTTTAACACTGGCGCCTGAAAGCAGATTTCCGCTGCTATCTTTCACGGTCACACTCTCAGGAAGCGGCGCATAGTATAAATTAGGCTGAACATATTCTGAAACATCTTTGTCATATCCTATGTAATAACTTTGATGCGGAGGCTGATTATACGCGGTATTCTGCCAAGCTATAGCACTTATTGGCTGTCGTGCATAAATGTTGTAAACTTATAGTCGGTCGGACTGATAGAAGCAAACACACGCAAAGCTGAATTGTCAGAATGCCTTAGTATTATTTCCTCTCTCCAGTCACCAAACAAATCTGCCTGCAGATTTGGATTAGTCTTCGTGCTGTTAATAAACTTTACAGAATTATTAGTATAAATAGTCCAGAGTCTGCCAAACGATAGGGTATCGTCATTCCACTTACTTATTCTGTCGCCGTTAAAATGCTCACGGTACAAATCCCCGTCCCAATAAATCGGAAAGTTAGGATATGAACCATCATGCAAAGTTGTTTTGCTGATTAATTCGCCGCCAATAGTACGTACACCAAAAAGCTGCATCCCAAGCAATAACTCCATATTTAGGACTGAAATAATCCATTACTCCTCTTCCGTCATCACCGCTCGCTTTAAAATGCCATGTCTCTTTTCCTGCCGCATCTCTAAATCCGGTTCCCCAGTTAGGTTTTTTCTTCTAAAACTCCGAAAATTTCCTGTTTGCCGTCATTGTTAAAAGTCTGAAACGTGAATAGCATCTCCATGTCCCCCCATCCTGTTGAATGAGCCACAGTTCCGTCATTATCTATAGCAGCGCTTTGCCGTATACTATCTCATCACAGCCGTCGCCGTCCAAATCCGCTACGGAAACATTATGGTTACCCTGTCCCGCAAGACTGCCCGTAACCTGAGACCGTGCTGTCACATCTCCAGCGCTTATTTAAGTTCTTTCCGTCCCAGTCATATGCCACTACAATAGCTTTTCCATAATATCCGCGGGCAGTTACAAGACTCGGATGTACTCCGTCAAGATAAGCTGTGCATGCCAAAAATCTGTCTACTCTGTTTGTCTTGTCACTGGTCTTTCCCCAAGTAGTGGTATCTCCTCTTCCCGGGTCATAATCAACCGTCTGCATTGCCGCTCCGGTCTGACCGTTAAAGATTGTCAGATATTCAGGTCCGTCAATGATAAATCCGCTTGAGTTAACATAAGACGCCGAATTATCAGCGCTTTTTATTGCCTCTGTAGTTCCTGCCTGTGTTACATAATTACCTGCTCCGTCTATAGTTCCGGGCGCTGTTTTTACCGCTAATTCAGCCCTTCCGTCTCCGTCATAATCATAAACCTGGAATTGAGTATAGTGTGCTCCGGCTCTGATATTAACTCCCATATCGATTCTCCAAAGCTGGGTTCCATCCATTTCATAGCAATCCAAATATACTCTGCCTGTTTTTCCTGACTGAGAATTATCCTTTGAATTATTAGGATCCCACTTCAGAATTATCTCATACTCGCCGTCGCCGTCAACGTCACCAACCGACACATCGTTTGCTCCGCCTATAGGACTGTTTGACTTTCCGCTGTCATATACTATCTCATACTTGCCGGTGACGGAATATTCAGCGGTATATCAAAACATGTATACGGAACGGATTCCTGTCCCTTATCAGCATGACCTGCGCCAATATGGTTACTAGGTTCACATTTCTCGCCTTCCTGTCCGTTAATTACAGGCGCTATTGTATACTTATCCGTCTCTGAACCTTCAAGATCAGTGTAATGGTATTGTTAATGAAATCTACCAATTTTTGCTCGTTTTTTATAAATGTTAAAAACAGTATCCATGGGCTCGCTTCCTAATAGCCTCCGAGCTCAAATAAACTCCGCCTGAGCGGTGCCGTAGCTCAAAAAGCACCTCTGTCTAATTTCTCCATCTGCCTTGGCTGCTCTGAACTCTGCTGTATTTCAGAATTCAATTCAGGACCATCCTGAACTGCCATTGCAGGAATACATCCTGCCAACATCATGATTGACAGTATAACGCAAAATAACTTTTTCTTCATAAAATTAACCCTCCAATCGAAAAAGATATATACAAATTATACCACTCTTTTTATAAATTTTCATTATAAAAAGGCGGCATAATTTTTACAGTTATTTTGCTTTTTTATTTGACTAAACAAATTTCAAGTTTCATATACAGCTATTTTGTTTGAAATATTACTGTTTTATAATATTTTTTAAGCTTTTAATAGAAGAACAAAATCACAAAATAAATACAATGATGAGACAGGTAATATATATTTTTTCAAATCTGTTTCATAACTATATTTTTTTGTAAATATATAATTAATCTGCAAAAGTTCCACTGTACTCCAATACATTATGAAATACATCTATTTCGTTCGCAAAAATCAAACTTGCCGCATTTTTACTTTTCAAAAATTTTTATTTACTTTAATCTGAAAAGTAACAATTATTTACGCTATAATAAAATTGTTTTCCCTAAAATTATATATAAAAAATCCGGAACAATTTTGTCCCGGAATATATTATATTTAGCTAATCTACTAAAATAGGTGCGTAGTCTTCCTTCCAGGGAAGTCCAAACTTATTTAAATCCTCCATAAACGGGTCGGGATCCATTTCTTCAACATTATAAACCCCCGGCTTTTTCCACTTTCCGCTGAGAACCATTGCAGCGCCAATCATTGCAGGAACTCCAGTAGTATATGACACCGCCTGGGAGCCGACTTCTTTATAGCATTCCTGATGGTCGCAAACGTTATAAAGATAATATGTCTTTTTCCTCCCCGTCCTTTTTCCCGGTGAATATACATCCTATATTGGTTTTACCAACAGTTCTCGGGTCCCAATGAAGCCGGGTCAGGGAAGCACGGCTTTTAAAAACTGCAGCGGTATAATTTCACGGCCCTCATAAATTATCGGTTCTATTGACGTCATTCCAACGTTCTCCAAACATTTTTAAATGCGTGAGATAACTCTCTCCAAATGTCATAAAAAACCTTATACGTTTTATACCTTTTATATTAAGCCCTAAAGATTCAAGTTCTTCATGATGAAGCAGATACATATCTTTAACGCCTACTTCGTCAAAATTATACTCCCGTTTTATTTCCATAGGCTTTGTCTCTATCCACTTGCCATCCTGCCAATAGCTTCCGTTTGCCGAAACCTCACGAATATTTATCTCCGGATTGAAGTTGGTTGCAAACGGATACCCATGGTCGCCGCCATTGCAGTCGAGTATATCGATATAATTTATTTCATCGAATATATGCTTTTTGAGCATACGCACAGAACACCGGTCACCCCAGGGTCAAAACCGCTGCCCAAAATGGCTGTTATTCCAGCTTTCTCAAACTTTTTCACGGTAAGCCCACTGCCATTTATATTCAAACTTGGCAGTATCGGGCGGTTCATAGTTTGCAGTATCCAAATAATCCACTTTAGTTTCAAGACATGCGTCCATTATAGTCAAATCCTGATACGGCAGCGCGACGTTTATTACTATTTGAGGCTTATATAAATTAATTAACTTTATAAGCTCGTCTACGCTGTCAGCGTCAACCTTAGCAGTCTCTATATTAGTGCCGCTCCCGACTTTTTTCTTGTATGCTTCACAGCGTTCTTTCAGGCTATCACACTTCTCCTTCGTTCTGCTCGCTATCATAATATCTGAAAAGACTTCAAAATTTTTCACAGCACTTATGTGCCACCACACCGGCCACTCCGCCGGCTCCAATTATCAATGCTCTGCTCATTTTATCCTCCTAAAAACATATTCTATCTTCCGCTTAATGCTAAAAAGTAATTCTCGCAATATTTTGCACGCAATTGCTGTACTGGCACCGCTTTGATCATAATGCGGACAAAGCTCCACCACGTCAGCTGCTATTATATTCAGACCGCCGCACACTTTAATCACCGCGTCCTGAAGTTTCTTATAACTTATGCCGCCCGGTTTCCGGCGTACCGGTTCCCGGAAATACCGAAGGGTCTAATACGTCTAAATCCACAGTGAAATAGACAGGCAAGTTTGCTTCTTTTTAACTCACATATTAAGTCGTCAAGACCATTTAAATCAAACTTATTTATAGTATTATGTTTCTTTGTCAAACTCATACTTCTCTCCGCTTCGTATACCAAACTGCCATATCTTTTTTATCGCCTAAGAGTTCTGAACATCTACGTATCACCGTAGCATGACTGAGTTCCACTCCGAACATTTCATCTCTTAAATCAGTATGTGCGTCAAAGTGTATTATTCTTAAATCATCGCCGTATTTATCATAACAAGCCCTTACCCCGCCAAGCGTGACTAAATGTTCTCCGCCAATCATCACAGGGGTTTTGTTTTCTTTAATAATCTCAGCAGCAAAATCTTCAATTATAGATAACACCTGCTCAGTATCTCCCAGCGGAAGTTCTAAATCGCCGCAGTCAAATATTTTTGTATCCGGTTAAATCCCCTGTCCTGATAAGGGCTGTAGGTCTCAAGACCCCAGGAATCGGCTCGCATGGTCTGAGGTGCCAAAAACGCGTTCCCGGTCTGAATGACGTCGTTGAATCAAACGGCGCACCGAAAACACATATACTTGACTCCTCATACTCAGCGTCACAGCCTAAAAAAACCGGCAGATTTGATATAATAGTATTATCAGGCATTCTCAAGCAACTCCTTTACATAATTCGAAGGGCAAAACTGCCCTTATGCAGGTCAGTATTATAATATTCCGTCTTTATCCCCAATTTATTCCATTTGTCAGCATCCAAATCCTCCAAAGGGTCAAACTTATTAGACGCAAACCCAAACAGCCAGTGACCTGACGGGTAGGTCGGAATATGAGCCTGGTATAGCTTATGGATTGGGAAAACCCCTTTTATTCTGCTGTGAGCCCGAACTAAAGAGTTAGCATAATTATCGTAATATGGGCTTTCGTGCTGGTTTACAAATATTCCATTCTCATTAAGAGCTTTTTGAACAGTTTCCGTAAAACTCTCTTGTGAACAGACCTTCACCGGGACCAAACGGGTCTGTGGAATCCACTATTATTAAATCATATTCATTCCTTTTTGACCTGATAAATTTTAAACCGTCCTCATAATACACCGTAACGCGTTTGTCTTCAAACCCCACTCTCATACCGGGGAAAAACCTCATTGAAACTTCAACAACTGCCCTGTCTATCTCTACCAAATCAATATTTTCTATTCCTTCATACCGCACCAGCTGTTTTTACAGTGCCTCCGTCTCCGCCGCCTATCACTAAAAACATTTTTTATTTCAGGATTAACAGACATCGGCACATGGGTTATCATCTCGTGATAAATAAACTCGTCTTTTTCAGCCACCATCATTAAGCCGTCAAGCGTTAAAAAATGTTCCAAACTCCTTTGAGGTCATAACATCTATTCTCTGATAATCAGTTTTTCCGGTATATAATTGTTTGTCTACCCTTATTGAAAATTTTACATCTTCGCTATGATTCTCAGAATACCACAGTTCCATCTTTTTCACCCCTTTTATCAACTGCTAAATAACATTTATATAATCTATATTTATATCCTCGGCGCCGGTCATAAACAGCCCTTCTCTTTAGCATAAGCAATATAATCAAGTATATCGGGCGTTATCATTTCACCGGGAGCCAATATTGGGATTCCCGGAGGATAACACATAACAAACTCACTGCATACCATCCCGGCACTCTTCTCTATAGGAACAGATTTTTTATCCGAATAAAAGCTTTTTTGGCGTCATTATCACTTCAGGTGAAATATACTCATGGTCGAACATTCCGGCACTTGGCTTTCTATGTATCCTCTCTATCTCACTCAGTGACGAAATAAGACGCTCAATCATCAAAGGAGTATCTCCGACTGAAATAATCGCAAGTATATTCCCTATATCGCCAAACTCTATTTGAATATCATAATAATCCCTCAGCATGTCATATACTTCGATACCCGCAAGCCCTATATCCCTGGTGTGTATAGAAAGCTTGGCCAAGTCAAAATCATATATTGCGTCTCCATCCACCAGATCCCTGCCAAACGCATAATATCCACCTATTTTGTTTACCTCTCCCCTGGCATAATCGGCAAGTTCCAAAACCTTTCGGTATATTTCCTTTCCGTTCAAAGCTAGATTCTTTCTTGAAAGGTCAAGAGACGACATCAAGAGATATGAACCGCTCGTTGTTTGGGTCAGGTTTATAATCTGTCTTGTATACCCCTCGCTCACATAGTTATTTATAAGCAAAAAATGAGCTTTGAGTGAGAGAACCACCGTTTTTTGTGCATACTTGGAAGCCATATCAGCTCCGGCTTCCATAGCACTGACAGGCAGATTATCACCAAAATAAAAAGTGAGTTCCATGAGCCTCGTCAACAAGAACCAGCATACCGGCTCTGTGCGCTATTTCCACTACCTTTTTTAAATCACTGCATATTCCGTAATATGTGGGATTATTCACAAAAAACTGCTTTTGCGTCAGGATTGTTTTCTATAGCCTTTTCAACTTCCTTTACGCTCATTCCTAAAGGTATCCCCAGCGCCTTGTTCACTCCGGGATTTTACATAAACCGGTATGGCGCCGTTCACGACCAAAGCATTAATAGCGCTTCTGTGAACATTTCTTGAAGTATTATTTTTTCTCCTTCTTTTACTGCCGCAAATACCATTGCCTGAACAGCGCTTGTTGTGCCGTTTACCATAAAGAAAGCGTGTTTTGCGCCGAACGCTTCGGCGGCAAGTTCCTCCGCCTCGCGTATAACAGACACCGGATGACAAAGGTTATCCAGCGGCTTCATAGAATTAACATCTACGTCCATACACTGCTGACCCAAAAATGAGGTCAGCTCAGGGATTTCCTGCCTCGCTTATGTCCCGGAACATCAAAAGGTTTTACACGCATTGATTTAAATCTTTTTTAACGCCTCATAAATAGGGGCTTTTGCTTTGCTCCAAAACCATCAGTCCCCCCTAATATATATTCTTTCCGCTGAAAATCTCAATCATCTCACGTCTGAGACCGTTGCTGATGTCAAGTCTAACCTTGGGCTCTAACTCATATACATCAGTTTTAAACAGATAATTCTGCAAATCTATATCTTTAATCAGCATTCTTGTGTGAAAAAATATTCGACTGGTAAACATTTACGTCTATAGCGTCATATTTCTCCAATGTTTTTCTGTCTATAAAGTCCTGTATTGAAGTAATATCATGATCAATAAACAGCTTTTTTCCATCCAGGTCGCGCGTAAATCCCCTGACTCTATAATCAGCTGTTATGATATCTGAATCAAAACTGCCTATTAAATAATCCAAAGCTTTAAGCGGAGATATTTTACCGCAGGTAGAAACGCATATATCCACTCGAAAAGTTGAAATAGCATTATCAGGATGGTATTCAGGATAAGTATGAACTGTTACATGGCTCTTATCCAAATGCAGCATAACCTCATCAGCCGTAATATGGCTAACAGGAGGCTGTGAAAGAATCATAGACTCATCGCTTATCATAAGATTGACGCTGGCTCCCTGAGGGTCATAATCCTGCTTTGATATACTAAGAACGTTCGCTCCAATAATATCTGTGACATCGCATAGAATTTTTGTCAGACGCTCAGAATTGTACTGTTCGTCAATATACGCAATATAATCCTTTTTGTTCGCGCTCACTCTTGGCATAGCACACATCATATATATTAAAACTCAAAGTTTTTGTCAGATTGTTGAATGCATAAAGCTTAATTTTATCCTGCATATGTCACATCTCCTTGCACATTTTAGAATTTTATCAAGGAAACAATTATACTATATAATAGAAAGTATTTCAATACATTTAAGGCAAAATATTTTTTATTTTATGAAAGGAACTTTTAAATGACTATTACTGTTTTACTTTTTCTTGTTGGCCTGTTTTTTAATAATAAAGGGCGGAGATGTATTTGTGGACAGAGCCGTTTGGATTGCAGAAGTATTTAACATACCAAAGTTTATAATCGGCGCGACAATTGTAAGTATAGCTACCACCTTGCCTGAAATTTTGGTTTCCACCATTGCAACGTTTTCAGGCAACAACTCAATAGCTATGGGCAACGCCGTCGGGTCTGTGACCGCCAATACAGCAATGATTATGGCTATAAGCATAATATTTCTAAGTTCAACAATAGAAACCAAAAATTTTAAATTCGGTATGATATGTCTCATATCTTCAGCATTCATCCTTATGATGATATGTAAAAACGGTACGGTATCTGCGCTCGGAAGCCTTCTCGCTTTTGGAGTGGTTATTATATTTACTTGGAACAACCTTTCTTCATCAAAACAGAACTCAGTTCTTAAAACCAGCAACGGAAATGTAATCCTTCCGGCGATACCTATAATAAAACCGACTAAAAAGCAGGTTTTTATAAATTCATCATTATTTGTGCTAAGCGCTGCAGCCATTACAGTAGGAGCCAAACTCCTAGTCGAATCAGGCACAGATATAGCAAAAAGCATTAGGTGTATCCGAAAGGGTTATCGGGCTGACAATTATCGCCATCGGCACCTCTCTCCCTGAACTTGTTACGACTATTACCGCCATTGCTAAAAAACACAGCAGTCTGTCAATAGGTAACATAATAGGAGCTAATATAATAGACCTTTCATTAATAATACCAATATGCTCATTTATATCAACAGGAAAGTTCGGCGTACCTCTGACCTTTGAACCGCAGTATGAAATGCTTGATATTCCAATCTGTCTTGGATTTATACTTATTGCGTGCCTGCCTCCGCTGCTTAAAAAAGAAATTTTACAAATTTCAGGGGGTCGCTTTTTGCTAGTATTATATTTCCTATACATAGGTTTTTCGGTACTTTAAAAAATAAATATTGGCTCATTCAGCAAATTGCTGCTTTTTACCATAAAAAATATGCACCACTAAAAGTTAAACACTTTTTATGGTGCATATTATATCTAATTTTTATCTTATATATTTTTTATTTTTTCTAAGCGCAAAATATACTACTATATAAAGCAAAAAAATAATGCTTTTGCTTTTCATAAGTTTAAACATTGTAGAATCAGACTTATAATCTTTATCCGGCATCTCTTTTACACATCTTACAGAAATTTCTTTAAATCTTTTTTTATACCGCTCCTTAAAAGCTTAACTCCCATTTTGGGTTAAAGAGAAGCATCATGCTTTTTGTTGTGCTCTGGATAAAGCCTGAACAAATATCATTCAATACCTGACGATTCTCAGGATTCCAGCTATATATGTATTCCATTCTGAATCCGTTCAAACTACTGACTATTTCAAAATAATCAATCGGGGAATTTATTAAATGCCAGCCGCATATCATTGGGATAATGAATATAAAATATCTCATCAATTAAGGCTATCTTTTCAGCCGAATTCACATAACGCATTACAAATACTTCATCCTGGTTCCGTCTTAAAAGCCGGGAACTCAACATTATTCGACTTAATTATATCCAGGCTGAAAATCTTATTCCACGGCGCACCCTGAACTTCCCATCTGCGTTTATCGCCTGTGAATATGTCATAATTCTGTCTCACATAACTCCCGGTAAAAACTTCGTTTGGATAATCATTGAACTTTCTTTCAGTCCCATCGCTGAATATCATTTTATAACCAAACACTATCATATCGCAGGAATATTTTTCAAACTTTTCTATGAGCGACTCAATTGCGTTCGGCACCATACAATCGTCAGCGTCCGGAAAATAAGCGTATTTTCCTGCTGCATTTTTTATTCCGGTATTACGAGCCGGACCCGACCCCTGATTGTCCTGATGAAAAACCTTTATTCTGTTATCTTTAACCGCCAGTTCTCTGCACACTTCCAGACTATTATCCTTTGAACCGTCATCCACAAGAATAAGTTCAATATTTTTTGATAAGTTTGATTAAGTACCGACGGAACCGACTTTCTTAAATGTTCACCCATATTATATACAGGCATAATTATGCTTACGAGAGGTTTTTGCATAACATTCATCCCCCAATGTTTTATTTTGCGTTGTTTTTTTTATTTCACTCATTACCTTTAAATCCTCAATAATGCAAAGCCTGATTATTTTTTTTTATCAACTAAATATTTATACTTTCTAAAATCAGGCTCAAACTCTCTGCAGGGAAGTTCATTATTAAAAAACTTCCACAACGTTTTTTTACCGCTTTATATCTTTTTAAACACTTTATATCTTGGAATAGCGAGAAACAGCATTTGAATATATATATCAAAGTTTACCGCCAAATTTCTGCATATTTTCTCCAAAACTTTTTTATTGTCTCTATTCCAATTATAAACTACATTCATCTGTAAATTTTTAAAAAGCTGCAACGCTTTCAATATAATTCTTTAAATACTTTTCTCCCTTTTTAACTATCCCAGACATATAATAATAATAAAGCACGTCCTCAATAAAACATACCGAACCGGCATTTGACAGAAACAAAATATTAAACGCTTCATCTTCGCTCTTACTGATTTTTTTAGGAACAGATAATTTATTATTCTTTATAATCTCAGCCCTATACAGCTTGTTCGCCATACTGCCATATATACCATATTCACTGTCACGGTCAATAAACTCATCATAATTTTTTCACGAATATATTTACCGCTGAAATATTTAGGCTTATACGATTTTCTCATTATACATTCATCTTGACCGTTCACCCATTCATATCCGCAAACTGCCATATCAGCCCCAGTATTCTCAATAGCAGAAACAAGCTTTTCCACGGCGTTTTCCTTGATTCTATCATCAGCGTCCGGAAAGTAGTAATACTTACCGGACGCATGTGACATTCCTGTGTTTCTCGCTCCGGCTGCTCCTTGGTTTTCTTGATGATAAACTCTTATTCTAGTATCTGCAGCTGCCAATTGCTGCATAACTCTTAAACTGTCATCAGCAGAACCGTCGTCAATCATAATTATTTCTAAATTTTTATAAGTTTGATTTATAAAAGTCTTGGCGGAAGTATATAATACTTCCGCCATGTTATAAACCGGCACTATAATACTAACTAATTGTTCTTCCATAACCAGTCCCCTATACTAATACCAGCATAAATCTACAACGCAAAGCTCCGGTTTATTATTGATTCTCGGAATAATATGCGAGCTTCCAAGCCCTCTGCTGATAATCACATTACTGTTTCCTATTTGATGAAAACCGTCAACAAGCTTGGGGGAAGAATCCCTGTCCCGTCGCATAAAGTCCCCCAACAAACGGAATTCGCACCTGACCACCGTGAGCATGACCGCAAAGAGCCAAATCTATAGGATAATCTTCTAAAATCCCCATAAACTCATCGGGATAGTGAACCAGTAAAAGTTTAAAGTAATCTTCCTCAATATACTTATCAAAAAAATTGATGACCATATCTCTCAAACTGCTCCGGTCCCTGAGAAAGTCCGCCTATGTTCAATTTTTGTATCCTTTATGTCAACTATTTCAGACGCGTCGTCTAAAACATGTACTCCAACAACCTTAAGGTCTTTGGTTATACTAGAATCTTTAAATAATTTAGCCTCGTACTCATTATTTCCCAAAGCATAGTAAACAGGTGCAATATTCACGAGCTTTTCACAAAGATTTGTCACAACGCTGTAATCGTCATTTTTCAGATTGTTCATATCACCCACACATGCTATAATATCAGGAGTCAGCTTATCAATCTGTTCCACAAGCCTTATATTATCCTTACCAAACTCTTTAAGGTGCAAATCTGCAAGCACGACTATGCGGATATTGTCTGAAACCTTATCTGAACGCACCTGATAAAATGTTACATCTATTTCAGATTGGTTCAGTAAATTAAACGCACAGACTGAACTGCGAGGACAATTATCAATATTACCGCAATAATACGCCACTTATATTTTGAAAAACAATTCAAAAGTATTTCTTCATAGACTTATCTCTCCAAAATATAACGGTCTCTGATTTTTATTATTTTTTCTTTTTTTGGAGCATACATATCAAGATTCAAGCTCTTTGGCTCCTCAGACTTTTTGCTCCGATATGATTTTTTTTTCACTCTCGGCTTAGGCGCATAAGGATTATTATCATCAATTTTCGATATGACGCTTGAATCTTTAATATTATTCGTACTTTCTCTTACAAGAACCTTAACTTCTTCGATATTTTCTGAGGTATCAGAAACCATATCGTGTTCAACTTTAGTATTCAATTTTGCCTGAATATCTTTTTTGGTTCATCTACGCTTTTAATATTATCAGGTTTTGACATAACAGATTCTTTAGAATTAGAGACGTTATCTTTTATTAACATTAGACACCGTTTCTGTTACAGCCTTATATTTCACATTCGACTTATCATTCTTAGAATCCGTCCACTCAATAGAAGGATAGCTATCCGAAATATTTTTTTTGAGTTATATTTGATGCCAGAGGAACGTCCGGGAATAGTTTCTTTTTTCTCAGACGCACGTTCCGCCCTTATTCCTGCCATAACAGCATCCGTTACCAGCTTAACTATCTCCTCATTATACACTCCTCTGCTATTCTGTTCTGCCCCTGTATAAATATCGCTTTTTGACATCTTGGCTGACAGTTTTAGTATGCTTAACAACACTGTTTTTGAACCACTGTGATTTTTATTTTTGCTGTGTTTTTGTGGATTTTTACTTATCGTTGTATCGCCTGCACATGTGCTGTTGTCATTAGGTCCGTTTTTGGGAGACTTATTCTTTGGATTTACTCCGCCTCCGGGTCCATCATCGTCTCCGCCGTCATTTCTGTCATCATAATTTTCTGCTCTTTCACTTTTAATATTTGTATTTGCATTTATATCGCGGAACGATGCGCTTATTAAACCTCTTGCGTCATATATACCCTTATTTCTTGTTTCTTCAATAGCATAAGAAAATGCTATATCCTGTTTTGGATTTTGGGAATTATAATGCTCAACATAACTCGTCAGAACATCAATAAACATTTCGGCCTTTTATAACTGCAGTTTTCAAACATACACATAAACTGGTCGCTTCCATTATAGCCTACAAAACCGTAGTCTTCAGCAGTCTCACGCAAAATCTGTCCAAACTCTCAAAGCAGAGTATCGCCTGCTGTTCTTCCTATTTGACTGTTTACTGCCTTCAAAACATCAAGGCGGATAAGTATAAAGGTAAAGTTATCAGGCAACGGTTTTTTCTTCATACTGATTTATCAGCATATCACACTTTGCACGATTCGGCAGCTTAGTCTTTCTGTCCATATACATAAGATATTCAATAAAGTCCTGCATACGACCGAGCAAAATAGCGCCGAGACTGCCGCAAATTAAGAACAACACTACAGCTATCATTAAATAAAGCTTAATATTTATTCTCTCGTTCACATTAATACTGGTGAGAGAAGTAATATTTGACGCGCCTAGATATTGATTGAATTCATCTACTGTCTTTTTTCAACAATTTCATAATTCTTATCCAGACTGTCAATAAGTTCTTTCATATTGTTTTTGTATCTCTTTTATTGCTTCGTCAGCATTTGAAGCCGGCTCAGCCGTTTCAAAGATATTTAAAAAGTTCTTCTCTGTGTTCTTTATCAACCTGCGTATACTGGCGGTCAATTTCAAGAGAAACATACTGATTTATAAGTGCGTCATATGTAGTTTCAGTATTAATCTGATGTTTGTATTCATCTTCATATACATCCTTTAATATATAATCGCTTGTATTATCAGAATCAGTACCCTTTCCATAGTGGTACTGTATACCCTCCTTACTTTTTTTTGACTGTACTGAGTTATAAGAGCATAAAGCGGGTCTATTTTTTTTCTGAAAGGTTAGCTAAATCAATCTGATACTGGCTTATTCGGTTTCTATAATCTTTAATCAAAACTGATTGGTCCTTAGACACTTTTTTGCTTTAAAAAATCTTCGAGTACAACTCAGGAATATTATAGTTCAGCTCCTCTTTATACATATTATAGAGGTCGTTAAATGAATATCCTGTAGCCGCAGACCTAAAAAGCCGGATAATGAAACTTTTTGTCATACAAATAATTATAAATATCAGTAGCAGAGGTATCCAAGATTTCTGCGCTCTCAATATAATCATAACTGCCGCTTTCAATATTTGAAGCATTATTCGGCAAAACTGTCTGATTTATATATTTTTTCTCCGTAATTAATAAAATAATTTTTTAAAATAGAATCAAGAACGCTTGCAGCATACCCTTTGCTGTAATCACTTCCAACGCTGAACGTAACTAAGTAATCAGTCGGATGATACACATATTCTTCTCCGTCTTTTAGTATCGCTTCTTTTTTGACTCTTCATCTGCCGGAATAATTGGCTCCACAGCGCACTTAGAACGAATAGAATCAGCTCCGGTATTTAAATCCAAATCCTCAAGAACTCCGGTTATTACCTTTGACGAATAAATCTCACTGACATCCCAAACTATCTCCGCTGGGAGTCAAACCATTGCTTGCCTCTGAATTAGAATATCTTTTAAAACAGTCTGCGCCGTATACGTCTGTTTTGACATAGCATACTGATAAACGAGAACGGCGCCCAAGATACAAACAATCACAATCAAATATTTCCATTTTTTATATATCTTAAAATTTCAAAGTTTCTCATACGTGCGCCCTCCTATTTCTAAGCTTTCTTTTGCTCATAAAATAGAACAAAGCACAAATTAAAAACAAAAAATACAGCGCCCAAAGCTATTACCTTTTTAAGTGATAACTTCTGAACTAAAGATAGCTCTACGTTTTTTAAATGTTAAATAATCCTTAGTTTTATATTTAATATATTCCTGTCTGTGGCAAGTGCAATCTCAGAAATATTTTTAAACTCATTATTTATATTTTTGAGCATTTCCTCAGCCTTTTCCATAATCCCCAACAGCCGGAGTTCTCTCACTTAACTTATTTATTATATCTGTATTTAATCTCAATTTCTTTTAACGTGTCCTTTGCCGCTGACAAATGAAATTCAGCATCTTTTGCCAGATAATCAATACCTATATTGGTTCTGGACATATAATATTCGTTTTTTCTCATTGACAGCCGGTATCATAACAGTTCCTATCATAGCTTCATCGTATTTTGATATGCCGTCCTGACGCACACTGTAATCCGCCATAGATTTTTGATACTGCATATCAAGAACAGAATTTTTATAATACAAAAGTCTGAATAAACTGCTCCTTTTCCTTAGCAAGACCTGTTTCAAGAACAAACGATTTATATTTTGAAATGTCATATTCCAGCAAGTTTTGTACCATTCTCTTTTACCGTCTGGAACGTCTGTCCCGTCTCTACTGATTTGTATGTACCATTTTCTGAAACTCTGCCGGACAAATACTCATCCATTTGATTTGCTAATATTGTAAGCTCATCGCCTATTTCAACATATTCCATATCGGTTATATCAGCCATATTATAAGTAAGCGCAGTCTTTTATCGGCATAATTCTCGTGAAATACATCATTATAAGCTTTGCAAATCATGGTCATAATATCTTTAGCAGAATATTTTTTTGCTTCTTTATTTTTGGTATACGAAACATTAAAACTTGTTGAGATAAAATAATTGCTCTCCTCGGTATTAATAGCTTTTGAATTTGCGTTCCCTACAGAAATATGCTCTGAAAGCTGCTCAGGAGTTATATCTCCTGTGAGTCCCAAATATTGTATCGCACGTTCTAAAACCGCATTTGATTTTAGCTCATACATATTAAATCTTGTTGAATTTGATTAAGACCTTTAGAACCCTCCTCATAATTCAAAGACATTGTAGTATTTACGGTGTTTCCGCTTTGATACGCAAAAAAAGACACACAAAATCAACATAAATGCTTATTGTAGAAAAAAATAATCTTAAACTTCTTTTTTCCATAACAAAAACACAATAGTTTTTGTCGATGAAAGCCCAAGTTTAGCAGGGGTCTTTTTTCTGCAACTACAGCTGTGTTTTCCATATATTCTTTTTTATTCAAAAACAGATTTTTTATATTCATATTTTTTGAATTTTCCAAAATCTTCTTTAATATATTCCTTTAACTTTTCAAAAATTATCAATAAAATCACCCAACTTAGTAATAATGACAAGACTTTCGTCTTACCGCAGTTTATGGTTTAGCTTTTTCTTATATAAAAGTTACACTTTCTTCTCCGCGCTTTGATAAAATCTCAAATTCACTCTTTTCCCCATCATTTAAAACAACAAGCTTTCTTTTAAGCTTCCCTTTTCCAAACTGTTCTCCTTTCCCAATGTGAAGAGCATAACACATTGGAATCAGCCGCAAAACGGTTCCTGTATAGAAATAAAATAATGTATTGTCAGTCATATAAGTCAAAAAGATATATAATTCACAAAGAAAAAATAATCTTACCGTTTCCAGTCAAACTTTGATTTTATCCAATTATATTGAAAAATCAGAGTATACCATCCCCAGGCAAAAAATCCCCAAAATCCCATTTCAATATACACACGCATAAAATCATTATGAAAGTCAATCATGCCGTTAAAGGCTTTACCGCCTTCCTGCCTGATTTCTGCCATCATCATATGGACATACTCAAAAGCCGTGACCAATATAAGTCGGAGAAATCTTATAATATTTGTCAACAGCTCCATATAAAACATTTCTGCCCATTACATCCACACCGAGTTTATCCATTATCATCATAAAAAATATTATATTTTATGCTGAATAAATATAAAAATGAAAAATCACTCGCATATAAGTATAGTTTTTTCATTATACCAAACTGCACACGGGGAGTAAGCTTTTCAAGCCCCATGCAGCCAGCAGCATTAAAAAACAACTAGCTATAGCGATTCTCTTAAATCCAAGACCGAACAAAAACAAAGCCAAAATTATATTTATGACTTTCATCTTCTTTGAACTTATCTTATCAAAGAAAATAAAGTAAATCAGAAAAAAAAATCCATAAGTAAACGTTACATCATGAATTTCTAACCCTTTCATATATCCTTCCGCAGTTCCGCCCTGGGTTAGAAAAACGGTTACAGATGATACTATTTCTGAAATCGGATACCGCGGAACCAAAACCAAAGCTATAGCAAGATTGCCCAGCGCCAGCCCCCCAGAACATATAGTGTATGCCTTTTTCACCAAACAAATATGCTGCAGCAAATATATTAAGTATCATTATAAACTGAAATACTATTTTTGAACAGCCCCTCATCATATATGACACTGTTTCAAAAATTAAGTATCCATATTATAAAGGAATAGACAAGCACAACAGTAAGCCATATTCCATACACAACCATAAATCCGGATATATTGCCGAGATTATTAAAATCTGCCGTAATAAATATTACAGCCGCTGCAAGAATAACTGTAACCAGCGTTATTGCTTTTGCATTACTGCTTCCAAATCCCGAATCAAGAACAACCGCCAAAAGCGAAACAGACAATATAAAACGCCGCAAGAATTTTTTAGAATTTTGCCTGTTCTGCAAATTAGACATAAACATTATTCTCCTTGTCTGTTGATTCAGAGCCGGCCAAACTTTCTACAAAGACAATATTGCATTAAAGTTACGTTCACAGTTGTTATCGTCTCTAATCTCAAAAAATGTTTCGGCTCTCGCTTTATACATATCATCAACTAAAAATCCGTCGTTCACCTTTTCTGCTAAATAATTTATAACCTCATCTTCGGTCTTCAAAAAGCCGGACCAAAACCATCCCCGCCATAGTCAAAATAACCATGTGCATAATGAATATCATCAAATTGATAATAAACTATTGGTTTTTCCCATATATGCAAAATCAAAAAATACACTTGAAAAAATCTGTAATCAGCATCTTAGAATTCATAAGCAATTCCTGTACATCATAGTCGTTAAACGAAGCGATTATGACTCTCGGACTAACAGAATGAAAATCTTTTTAAAAATCTTTTTGTATTTCAAAATGAGGATAAAAAACAAGTTCAAGGTCGTTTTGTCAAGATAATCAATTAAATTCTGATTATTAATAAAACTTTTGGAGTTTTCTATAATACTCAGATTGAGTAAACTTATCACGGTTCCCCACCGCACTACACGTCGATACGCCAAGTAGGCATTAATAATATTCTATTTTTTAGAACACACGGTTTATTTAAAGCGTCATATCTGCACAATCCGAGATATTTCACGACACCGCTGGGATATCCATATCTTTTAATAACTGCTTCATATTCAGGACGTGCTCCGCAAACAAATAAATCAAGTTTAGTTTTCGGATAAAACATCCACTCAATATCATTAACTATTATACCATGCTGAAGAAATACCAGATGAGACCCAATTTCTGAAAACGGTTGTAACTCAACACATCAGGCGAATATCCAAAAATGTGACTGCTTATTTTATATTCAGAAACTGCAAAGAGAAAATGATGTTTTAAACTTTTATATTTGACGATATTACCAAGTTTAGCAACTTTATGGTAATCCGCCGAATTTTTTTCAATTATATAATACGCTTTAATTTCAGGATGATTTTCTCTTATATATTTAAAAAAATGGTACCCATTATCTCTGGCGTCTGAGCCGCGCTCAGAAACTATCCAAACATCACGGTATTTTTGGGAATAAGACTTTTGCTATTCTCCCTATTGGATAAAATATAACCAAACAGAAAAGGTACCATATATACTTAGGCGCGCGAATAATCAATCTTTTAAAATGACTCATTAACTTTACCACCTGTCGTTTCTGCTTCCCGCCGTATTATTTATTCTTTAAATACCAAATCATTGATATTTATTTTAAATATTATACCACTATTTAGGCGTTATTGCAAGCGTCTTAAACAATATTCTCCGAATATATAACAAAAAACGTTCCCTTTTCAAAAGTTTTCAGTTTTATATTATTCGTTGAATAACTTCCCGGTTATATTGACAATTGGAAATTTATTTTGTAAAATAAAAAGAGTTTGATATCATAAGGAGAAATAATATGAAAAAAAGAATATAGTGCTTGCCGATTGTGTAACTGACAGAAGTAGCCTCCCTGCTCAACGGTCTTAACAAAAAGAAACTGACCTCAATTTTGAATGTAAATCCATAATTGCAAACTGGGGGGAGCAGAGGAATTTTTAATGTTATCAAACGTTATTTAATGTATTTTTTATATAACTTTTTTGTATTTTTTCTTAAACGTGACCAATATAATTATATTTTTAGGCTGGCAGCAATTTTACGCTTTGGTATTCTGCTTTTGGTGCAGAATTTTTAGGACTAAAAAGAAAAATAAAGTTGTTGTTATAAATTTTACATATAAACAAAAATCAGGATTTTCAGGACGAATATATAAATGGTTTATGAAAACCTGTCTCAGCGGAGACTATATTAATTTTATACACGTTCCGTCACAAAACTACGCAAATCAATGCAGCCGGGATTTTTAATATACCACTCAGCAAGTTTATTGTTACTACTTTCGGAATAAACGATATGTACGGTCAATGGAAAGATTCGGAAAAACCTGAAAAGATAAAATCAACAGATTATGTGTTGGCAATTGGACGGTCAAACAGGGATTATAACTTTCTTTTGGATTCCTGGCAGGGTATTAACGAAAAACTCTTGTTATAATATCAGACACGTTTAAACCTAAAGTTTTGCCCGATAACGTTTTTATTAATAGATGATATAACCGGAGACGGGCAATATCCATTTATAATAAACTCTAAAGCCGTGATTCTTCCAATAGACGACGGCAGAATATGTTCGGGAGATACAGTTTTACTGACATCCATGTCATTTAAAAAATAATAATTGTTACAAAGCCAAGCACTTTGAGTGAAATGTATATTAAAGACGGTGAAAACGGTCTGCTTATAACAAAAAGATAAATCAAGCGTACATAAAGTTATCTCTGATATTTTTTATACTGACAAATATATAATTATATCGGAGAAAATGCAAAGGAATTCATTTTTAACAAACTTTTCAAGAGAAAAAAATGGGCCGAGTTATTGGCCAAGCTATAATAGGATAAATTAAAAGCGCGGATAATTCCGCGCTTATTTCAATTATTTTTACTTTTTATAATTTCGGAATATATTTCTTCTATCTGCCTGCCATACTCGTCACGAGTTGTCATTTGAGTTCTTTTTTCCTCACAAAAATTTACTCATTTTTTCACATAATTCTCTGTCATTATAAAAGCGTGCTTGTTGCTTCAGTCAAAGCTTTGGAACTAATCTCTTCAAGAATTATTCCGTTCTTCCGTTTTCTACAAGTTCAGGCATTCCTCCGAGGGCGTGCAGATAACCGGGGTTCCAAAGATTTGCTGATTCCAAAATTGAAAGCGGACAATTTTCATACCATATTGAAGGATAAATTGAAAACAGCGCTTCCGCTATCAATTTATGCAGTTCTTTTCCGGTTTTTGAACCCC
>VOFK01003780.1_pt1 | contig 37402 bp, 62 predicted proteins | sample 5384121 | NCBI WGS metagenome assembly VOFK01 (sample SAMN12384730, study PRJNA508395) | human gut metagenome | isolation source: healthy gut J | host: Homo sapiens | reverse complement strand
GTATGGCAACTTCTAAAGAGATGACGGCAGGGCCGGCATTACCGTTGATTTTAAAGTTTACACTGCCGCTTTTTGCTTGGCAATCTGCTGCAACAAACGTACTCGCTTGTCGATGCGGCAATCGTTGGAAAGTTTCTGGGCATTAATGCGTTGGCTTCGGTAGGGGCCAACATCGATGGTATTCCTTATCTTGGGGTTTGCAACAGATGTTGCCGGAGGGTTCTTCGGCTATTCCCGTGGCGCTGCAAGTTTTGGGCGAGGGATTATAGCACGTGCGCAGTTACATATCCGTCGGTGCAGAAACTCTCTGTGGGTGATGATAACGATACTTTATCGCTATTGCCGGTATCTTTGTGCGGATATTTCTTCAGATGATGCGTACCGGAGGAGCTTATATTCGAAGGGGCATGCTTATCTGCTGTCCTTATCCGGGGGGTACCTTTTACTTTTTCTATTAATCTTCTTTCGAGCATTATCCGCGCGTTGGGGGGGACAGCAAGACGCCTTTCTGGTTTCTGCTTTCCCTCTCACGGTGTTGGGCTGTTGTTAACTCGATTTGTTTTTGTATTTTGGTGCTCGGCGGGGAGTGGCGGGGCTGCCATTGCTACGGTTATCTCACAGGGGCTTTCGGCTGTGCTCTGTTATATTTGCCAATATCGTCGTAAGTTTGATATTTTTGCAAGTACCGAAGGAACGGCGGTTCCAGTCGGCGGCTAAGACGTTGCCAGCATCGGTATTGCCAAATGGGATTGCGGTACCATTACGACTCGGTAGTATTATGCTTCAGAGCGCAAACAATGCGTTGGGTACGGCTTATGGCTGCCTTTACTTCGGCGATGCGTATCAAGATGTTCTTTATCTGTACGTTTCGAGTCTGGGAATCGCTATGGCTACTTATAGCGGACAGAATTACGGTTGCCGGGCAAACCGGAACGTATCTGGCTGGGGATTAAGGCAAGCGTCTTGATGATGATTATCTATGCGGCGTTTACTTTCGTGCTCCTGATGTCGGGAGCTAAAAACACTGCCTTTGATTTTGTAGACCCTCGAAACGGAGATTTTTACTGGATACGGAACTTTTTTCCTTCATATTTCCTGTATGTTCTTCCCTGTGCTTGATTGTTGTGCGTCTTGCGTTATACCATTCAAGGAGTGGGTTTTTACGAATCTTGCTATGTTTTCCGGAGGCGGAGATGATTGCCCGTATTCTCGTCAGCCTTTATGCGGTTCCTTGCTTTCGGTTTTCTGGCTGTCTGTTACGGCGACCGTTGGCTTGGATAGCCGCGGACTTGTTCCTTGTTCTTGCTTTTTATCTATGTCTCACAAGAGGTTGAAAAAGCAAATGCTTACAAACTTCGGTTACGCAAGCGGTGGCATAGGGGTTGCCGGCTTGCGCAACCGGAGAGAGGTCTAGTCTTGTATCGGATATAGCGGGTTGCCGCTTTCGTCTACTTCAGTCCATTCTTTTACGCTTACATTGGCGAATGTTAAGGAGTTTTCGTCAATGATCGCCCGGAAAAAGATATGAGTTTCCTGCCGCTAGCAGACTGTTGGGGAGTAAGCGGAGTGGGTAGGTGCGTGAGAAACTTTCTCCGTTGACCAGTAATTCCAGTGTTAAAGTCATGGGTAAGGAACTTTTCACAGGCAACATGGTATATTGTACGGTAAAGTCATTGATTCCCATGATAGCGGCCTTGTCATAAGTTGTTTCCGAAGTGATGATTCCGGTAGACAAATCCATGACTGCGCCCGGTTTCGGCGGAGTGATAGAGGCGGAGAATAATCTTGTTGAGAGTTATATGGCACCTCCCGACAAGGCGACTACTATTTGCGTAGCTGCGTGCTGGTAGGTGATCGGAATGTTGATCTGGGAGTTTGTCACGTCTTGGTGCGTATCGTGCCACCAGAGATAGTCTACCCATTGGATAGAGGGGCGGATATCCCTTTTGTAAAGGTCGGTGCGGGAGTCTTGGAATTGCAGGAAACGGCATAGAAATTATAGATGTTGTTGCTAAGATACATTTTATATCCGTTGTTGCCTGCCAGTACGCCGGGAGAGGAGGTGATGTATGTACCTTCGGCAATAGGATTTCCGGTGATTATGTTCGAGGTATTGGACAGGTAAGCACACAACCAACTTTGTAATCCCTTGCCCATAGGCGACATGGCGCGGGTGATGTTTCTTCCTTCTACGGATGCGCTGAAAGTAACTAAAGTACCCTCTTTGGAAGGATTGCCGTTGTTGTTGCCACTGTCATTGCCGGACGGGTGGCCATTACCGTTTTCTTCGTTAGGATCGGCGAGGTCGATATAAATGTTGTTTTTGAGCAGGCTCCTAATAGCAGCATGGCTAATGCAGATACAGCCAGGTACTTTGTAATTCGAAACTTAATACTCATAGTCAGGTTCTTTTTTTGAAAGTTAATAGTTACACCTATATACATTTCAAAAAGGTTTTTGGTTCATGGCATAAGAGTCTTTTTCTTAAAAATCAGGCTCTTTCTGTATGCAGATGATGTCTCCGTAAATGGGGTGACGGAATTCTATGTATTCGGCATGAAGATATAGCCTGTCTGCTTTCTTTCCGTAGAGCTCGTCGCCTAGAATGGGGCAATTCAGACCTTTCGGGTGGGCGGCGTGCACACGTAGTTGATGAGTGCGTCCGGTCAACGGGCAGAAAGCGATACGGGTATGTTTCTCTGAGTTTGTGATGATCTGATACTCTGTGATAGCTTCCTTCCCATGTTCTTCGTCAACGCTCTGGCACGGTCGGTCGAGAGGGTTCGGACAGAGAGGAAGCTCGATTCTTCCTGCCTTTCCGGTTGTACTTATTACTTCTGTTGCTCTTACCTTTTCTGTTTTTCTTGTGTTTCCTGTTGTTTGATTTGTTGTTTCTTCGGTTTCTGTTATGCACCCGTCCAGTAAGGCGATATATCGTTTTTTATACTTCTGTTCTCAAATTGCGCCTGTAAATGTTGATGTACTTCTTTTGTCTTGGCAACAAGCAGTAACCCCGAAGTCGCCATATCGAGTCGGTGTACGATCATCGGTCCGGTTGCGTCCGGATACTTTTCTTTCAGGCGGTGATAAACGGAATCCATATCCTCCTCCTTTCCCGGCACGGATAACATTCCGGACGGTTTGTTGACTACCACCAGCCATTCATCCTCAAACACGATTTCCAGTTCCGTGTCTTTATGCGTATTGCTTAATAGCGGATTTTCGTCTACCTCCAGTCCCTGTAACATATGTTGTAGAATCGGCTCGCACTTCCCTTTACAGGAAGGATAGTAATATCCATGACGCCGGATTTCGTTTTTGGGAGAGTCCCCCACCAGAATTCTGCCATTGCCAATGGCTTTAGTTGATGAAGGTAAGCATATTGCAGTAGCTTGGGTAATGCACATTCACCCGCACCGCCGGGAGGTACTTTCTGAACAGTCTGCTCAAAAATAGTACATAAGTCTTTCACTTCTCCTTTCGCGTTCAACATCCGAACTGTCCGAATAACTTTTGTTGCAAAGCCGCCGAACGTTCTTTCCGTTCTGTTTTCAAGCTTTCTATGTCCGTTTTGAAACGGTTAACTTCGGTTTCAAGTTCTTCCAACCGTTTTTTCCATTCCTTCTCTTTCCGTTTGTATTCAGCTTTTTGATATTGACTTTCCCGAATCAAGACGGCTTGTTCTTCTTCGGAAAGTCCGGGCGAGGACTGACGGCGGATTTCTCTGGCCTCCTTTGCGGCTTTTAACTCTGCTTTGGCTTGACTCAACTCCGCTTTAGCCTGTTCCGTTTCTTTCTTCCACCTTTCTTTTGCGTCCAGATAGGGACGGCTGTTTTCTAATTCATTGATGCGGATATTGATAGCGGAGATCTGTTCTTCCTCTATTTTGAAGAATCCTTGTGGTTGGAGCAAGTCATAAACAGGAGGAACAAAATAAGTATGCAGATTCTTCCCTGCCAGATTGCCGGAAAAGGCTGCCAGGTAACCGATTCCGCCTTCTTCGTCTTTATCGGTACTTTCTCCCGTTTCTTTTTCCCTCCCGTTTCTTGTCCTTTTTCCTGTCTCTTGTACAATCAATACCCCGAACATCTTTCCAAGCGTCAATTCTTCCTGCCATTCCTTCCGGCTTGAAATATACTCTTTTCACTTCTTCCGCCGCTAATACGCACAACGGATGCGGCGTATAGTGGAAAGGATAAGTGAATTTCTCCGGTAGCGCAATATGAGAAACGCTCTTCTTGAAAAAATGTATCATCGGTTTATATATGAATGTGATTATCGGTGCAAAAGTAAAGTAAATCCGCGAATTTTGTTCTATATTTGTTCTGGAGTTTAAATGAAATAAAATGAATGTTTGAATGAAATGGATAAGATAGAGGAAAAACCGAAACTAGCTTTTGTAGGCAACAGTCATATAGCGTTCTGGGCATTGAATATCTATTTTCCGCAATGGGAATGCCTGAACTATGGTGTGCCCGGTGAGGGATTGGCTTATGTCGAAGCGTTTGATGTGGACACATCGGATTGCCGGGTAGTTATTCAGTTCGGAAGTAATGACATCTATCAGTTGAACGATGAAAATGTGGACGGCTATGTAGAACGGTATGTAAAAGCAGTGTTGGCTGTTCCTTCCCGGCAGACTTACTTATTCTGTATCTTCCCACGCAATGATTACGATGATTACAGTACGTCGGTGAATAAATTCATCTGTATGCTTAATCAGAAAATACACAGGAAACTGGAGGGAACGGACATTATCTATCTGGATGTGTTCGACCGTTTATTGCAGGACGGAAGGCTGAATCCCGAACTCACTATTGACGATCTGCATCTGAACGGAAAAGGGGTACAATATCTTGTCGGAAGCCTTGAGGCGAACCTTGGAACAACCTTTGAAACAAGCCCCTGATTTGTAAACTATCCCCGACTTCTTTTGTTCCTGCTTTTATTGCGTAAATTAATGGCATATCAGTTTATTTTTTCTATTTTTGTCCCCGATTAACATTTATAATAACCCCCCATAAAGCGATAAGACTATGGAAAAAGTAATTATCAATTCGTACGAAGAATTCGAAAAGCTAGTAGGACAACAAATAGGTGTTTCAGATTATGTGGAACTCTCACAGGAACGCATCAACCTTTTTGCAGATGCAACACTGGATCATCAATGGATTCATGTGGATACGGAACGTGCCAAAGTAGACAGCCCTTATCACAGCACGATTGCTCACGGCTATCTGACATTATCCATGCTTCCTTACCTGTGGAATCAGATTATCCAGGTGAATAACCTGAAAATGATGATTAACTACGGCATGGACAAAATGAAATTCGGTCAGGCTGTGTTGTCAGGACAAAGCATCCGTCTGGTGACTACCCTTCATTCATTGACCAATTTGCGTGGTGTGGCAAAGGCTGAAATCAAATTTGCTATTGAAATCAAAGACCAGCCCAAAAAGGCTCTTGAAGGAATTGCCGTATTCTTGTACTATTTCAATTGATTTAATTCATAACGACATAAGAGAGAAGCTGTTTTCCGTAGCGGGAGACAGCTTTCTTGTTTTTTGTTCGTTATTTTTTTGCTTTCATCGCCTTTAGGGTATTTCTGCGTACAGCACGAATGGCGGGATTCAATAATTCGGGTTCCATGATTTCCAGCATTGTGCGTAGTTCCTGTTGCAGCTCGGGAATGGAACAGGTCAGTTGATAGGCAAGTTTTTATGCAAAGAGATTGTACACCGCCCGGTTCATGTCGGCTTATGACACGCTCCAGGCAGAAATCGAGGAAATCCATTCGTGGCGGATTGGCTGCCGGTTGCTGGCTGAGCAGGTTCAGGAGCATCCTTCGTTTTCCTGAGTGCGGACAGGTCATTGCCGCGTCAATCAGTTCGTTTTGTCGCCGGCTCAACCATTCTACATCCTCCTTTGAGAAATGCGTACAAACCCACAATGCCTGATAAGAGACAATATCGTCCTCGTCAAAGATAAATTGATAGACTTCTTCTCTGAGTTGTTCGTCATCTTGTATAAAGTGAAGTATTTCTCTAATATCTTCAATATGCACACGTTCGGATAATCTCGCACGTAGGTTCATGTAACTTTCTTTTTGAGGGTTAACCTTTACTCTTACTTTTTTCGACAGTTGCTTCTTTCAGCTGCAAATGCAGGATCGGATAAGGTTTTCCCATACCGTCCGTTTCGTCCCTTCCGATGATTTGGAATCCCATGTGAAGATAGAAGCTGAGTGCTTTTTCATTCTGTTCGTTTACGTCCACCTTATCCAACTGCTTTTTCCGAGTAGCGTATTCCAGTAATCGCTTGCCGTATCCTTTTCCCTGTTCGCCGGGATTTACGAATAACATCTCGATTAGTTCATCGCTCAGTCCCATGAAAGCTACAATCTTTCTGCCGGCATCCCGGATAATGTATAGTTCTACCGCCGGTAAATAATGATTGCGCACCAATGGCTTGTAAAACTGGATATGTTCTTCCGTGAGAAAATGATGCGTGTGGCGTACCGATGCTTCCCAAACTTCCAGAATCTCGTCATAGTCTTGCGGGGCAGGCTGGCATATATTCGGAAGATAGTAACACAAATGGTCGAATATATTCCCGTTGTAAGTCAGTTCCGCCTGATGCAGCACACCTTCATAGATAAATCCGTTCCGTTCAAGCACTTGTTGTGACCGTTTGTTGTGTGGGTAACAGTTGGCGGTGATGAGGCTGAGTTGCAGTTCGTTGAAACCGTAGTTGAGTATAGCCTGTACCGCTTCCGTCATATATCCTTTGCCCCAATGCGCTTCGTCAAGCCAGTACCCCAGCATACGTACCTGTGGATTCTCCCGTTTCGGGTCGGGGACGATTCCGATAGAACCGATAAGTTGCTGCGCATCTTTTCAGTATCATCGCCCAGATATTCTCTTGGCCGATAAACACATTCTGAAGAATCTCCCGCGATTCTTCTATCGTCTTGTGGGGCGCCCAACCGGCATTATTACCCAAGTTCGGGTTCTGGCAACAGGCAAAAAATGCATCCGCATCCTCTTCTTGAAAAGGGCGGATCAGCAGCCGTACCGTCTCTAGGCTACGGGGCGTCACAGTTTCCTCTGTCTCAGTCTTCTTCTCCATATTCTTTCTTGTATACACATTCTATACGGTTCCCGTCCGGGTCAAGGATGACACTTTCAAAATAGCCGTCTCCCGAAGTGCGCGGCTCACCGGCAATGGTGTAACCTTCGGAACGCATTTCCTCAGTGAAACGAAGAACTTCCTCCTGGCCGGGAAACGTGAAAGCGAGATGTGTCAATCCGACTCTGTTTTCTTCCACCACCGTATTCTGTACATCGGGACGGCTCATCAATTCCAAAGAAGGACCTTCACCGAAAGATATGAAGTAAGACTCGAATCCCTTCTTGGGATTCACATATTTCTCATTGCTTTTTCCACCCAGGAAGCGGACATAGAACTCTTTCAACTCTTCCAAACGGAAAGTCCAAATGGCGATGTGGTGTAGTTTCATTTTTAATCTGATTTTTCTTTTTTATCATTAACTATTACTCTCTTTATTTGGCAGACTGCATCGCGTATTCATAAACAATACGTGAAATATCAGCGATAATCTTACTGTTTTCCGCAAAACTTTCTTCGGAATCTTTCACAAAGACAGCTATGCTGTAAGTGCGTCCGTCCGGCAAAAGAACAAAGCCGATGTCGTTACAGCCTATCTGTTGTCCTTTGGCATTAAGGTCGCCTGTCCCCGTTTTATGTCCTATTACCACTCCTTTGTCCGCTAAAGGAGCAACCAGCCGGTCTTGCCCGGTCTTGCATTCTACCATTGTCTGATAGATGAAATCCTTATATTCTTGTGCAAACAACGGTTCCCGTCGGAAAATCTCCATTAATTCGGCAGCAGCCAATGGTGTACTCCAGTTTTGATAACACAAATCCAAATCTTCGTGCATGGCAGTTTCCGTACCGACAATAGCACAATCCCGAATGCCTAACGAATGGATATATCGGTTCACGGCATCCGGTCCGCCCTGATAATCAAAAAGTATATCGCAGGCATTGTTGTCACTCTGCTGAAGTGTGTATCTTAGCAGGTCGGCAATGCTCATCTCAATTCCCCCCCTTGCGGATATTTATCCCGTAAGGGACTATACGTATTCGGTTTCAGATCCGATTTCTCTATCCTTAGCAGAGTATCCAATGACTGATTCCGTTTCGCCATATAATCGGCTAACGCCAACGCCTGATGGAACTTGAAAACACTCATCAAAGGATAATGAATATCATTATTGACTGTTACCGTATCTTTTTCATCTATGATAACGGCAATCCCTATTTCAGACTTTCCTGTCTTTGATAGCTTCTTTCAGTTGTGCTTCAAGAGAAACACTCCGGCAGGAAAATAGTAGAACGGGAATGAAGCAAAGAAACACGATGAATGAGCGCATAATCAATTTTTTCTTTTTAATAGGTTACTAATTCTTTATCGAAGTCACAAAGGTATGAATAGTAATTTGAAAAAGTAGGGATAACATCTTAAATTCTATTATGACAAAGTTGTAAACAAAGAAATTAGATTTTATTTGCTTATTCCGCTATATAGAAGAGCTGTCCCTTGTGAAATAGAGAGGTATCGCATTTAACCATAGAAAGATAAGTCGTTCAATTTGTTATCTCCGTACTTATGAGTTGTGTCCTGCCTTGAAACCAACGGTTTCAAGGTGCGGAACTGTTGGTTCTGCGGTTTGAAACTTTAGTTTCATACGCTTGAAACTCTAGTTCCAATTGCTTGAAACCATTGGTTTCTTACCGATGAAACTATAGTTTCTCTTAGCTGGAACTTTAGTTTCACGCAGAGAAAACTATTACCCCCTAATCTGTGACAGATGACAGCAACTTACCAAATATATTCTTCTGTGTAGCGTTGGTAAGTAGGTTCTTCTTTTATTCCTTTATTACGAAACAATTGTTTTATATAAGCTTGGTCTTTGGGCATAAGTCCCCGTTCTCCACGGTAGAACCGGTAGTATCCTGTTTTCCCATAGTGCCCCACCAGTTGCATTCTGATACTGACCGCATCCTCATAAGGAATTCTGTCAAGCAATCGTTTTAGTCCCCATGTTACATGGACTTTTACAGCCGTTTTAAAACATTCGCATTGGTTTCCGTCTGCAGGATAACGTGCCGGATTGACGATAGAGATATAAAGGTAATCAGTTATTTCATTTTTGGCAGCTATGTAGCGCAGGCATTTCAAGGCTTGTGGACATTGGTCGTTGAAACAACGGGAAAAATTGTAGGGGACAGACAGGCTGTCGGGTTCTTCTTTCATTTTGTAGGGTTTATTTTATTTGCGGGATTATTTTGAATATGTACATCTATATTCTCTACAAAAAGTAGGACTTTATTTTGATAATGGAAAGTGTTTGGATTGTTTTATTTGTACATAATGTCATTTTAAGATATAAATATTATTGGTGGTGACCATAAGTATTCACTGTAATGTGGTTAGTCAATTTAAATTATAAAAAACATAGGTGTTTACTACACATTGCGGAACAACTATTTTGTATCTTTGTAGCTAGAGATTTTAATTGCATTATTGAACTCTCACACATTGGATTGGGTGAATGCCTCAACGTTAGTTTGGCTATAAGGAGAAGAATATTGACGCAATTGAAGGACTTGAAGTTGATTGAAAGAATGGGAATTGATGAAAAACAGGACATTGTAAAGTAAGCAGTAAAGGTAAAAGTCTTAAAAACAGACTGAAATGATGAAACTAAAATTTAAATAAAATGCATAAGGTTTGGTTATATGCTCCGGGAGAGAATGCGTCTAAATGGGATGTGTGTCTATCTCAAAACATAATGTGTATTGGTTGGGATGAAATGGGCAATCTTTTGGAATATGCTTCAAAGAAAGAAATGGCAGCTAGGTTGCAGGAAATATATGATAAGCCGGAGGCCTCGTTTAAAAATGACAGCCTGGCATTATGGGAGTTCGCTCATGAGATGCAGGCCGGTGATATTGTTATAGTCAAGAAAGGGCAGAATCAAATAATAGGGCGTGGGATTGTGGAAGGTGATTATGCCTTTGATGAGTCTTTTTTCTGATTTTAAGAATGTCCGTAAAATGCAATGGACGAATGCCGGAGAATGGGAGAATATAGGTAAGAATGTCCAAAAGACCTTGACCGATATAACCAAGTATCCGGATTATGTGGAATCTTTGGAGAAACTATTTGAGGATAAATCTCAAAAGCAATATTGGTGGCTTGTGGCTAGTCCTAAGATATGGAGCTTTTCGAAAGCCGGTTGGTAAAATACAAGACTATACTCTTTATAATGATAGTGGAAATCAGCGAAGGATATTTCAAAATTTTATTGATGCAAGAGAAGGCGATATTGTTATAGGCTATGAAGCTACTCCTGTGAAGCAGGTGGTAGCTATAGCGGAGATAGTCAAAGCTGCTGATGGACAAAAAATATATTTCAAGAAGACCGAAAGCTTGCTGAACCCGATTGATTATTCGGTTATAAAGGATATACCGGAATTGAGCGGTATGGAATTCCTGAAGAATAAGAATGGGTCGTTCTTCAAATTAACAAAAGATGAGTATAACGTATTGGCGGATTTGATCCGTGATGAAAACCCTATAACAGTCAACAAACGTAATCCTCCATATTCCGGGAATAATTTCCTGGATGATGTTTTTATAAAATCAGAGGAATATACCAAGTTGAGAAGTCTGTTGCTGGCAAAGAAAAATATCATATTACAGGGTGCTCCGGGTGTCGGTAAAACGTATTCGGCAAAACGCCTGGCTTATTCTATTATAGAGAAGAAGATAGAACTAAAGTAGAGTTTATCCAGTTTCATCAGAATTATTCTTACGAAGATTTTGTGATGGGATATAAGCCGAAAGAAGATGGCGGTTTTGAATTAAGACGAGGTGTATTCTATAATTTCTGCCGGAAAGCCCAAAGTGATCCGGATAAGAAGTATTTCTTTATTATTGATGAAATTAATAGAGGAAATATGAGCAAGATTTTTGGCGAGTTGCTGATGCTCATCGAAAATGATTATCGGGGGAGAAAAGCATAAAAATCCGTCTTGCATATAACGATGAGTATTTTTCTGTCCCGGAGAATCTTTATATTATAGGTATGATGAATACGGCCGACCGTAGCCTGGCTATGATTGATTACGCTTTACGCCGTCGGTTCAGTTTCTTTGATATGACGCCGGGATTTGATTCGGTTGGTTTCAAAAAGTATCAGGAGGATCTTGATTGTGAAGTCTTTAATAAAGTGATTGATGCCGTCAAAGCCCTGAATATTGAGATTGCTAAGGATGATTCGCTCGGAAAAGGCCTTTTGTATCGGTCATAGTTATTTCTGTAACCGGGAATCTATTGATAATATGTGGCTTGAGAATGTGATTGAATATGATATTGCCCCTATGTTACGAGAATATTGGTTTGACAATGATAAGAAATTCAAAGAAGAAACGGACAAGTTATTGAGCCTGATAAAAATGACAATAGACAAAGGTATATTCATTCGCAATATCTACTATATGCTGACTTATGCTTTTCAGGAGCTTTTAAAAGCAGAACAACTATGAAGAAATAGCCGGTGAAGAATTTGAAGAGATTCATGATTTGTTTGCTGAAATTCTGCTTCGTGGCATTTCGTTTCAATTAAAACAGGGGTTGCATAAAGAATATATTTCCTGTCATGGTTCGTTGTCCACATTGAAAGGGAAGCTTGATATATGTGGTACGGTCAATAATCTAATGCGGAAACAACAGAAAATTGATTGTGAGTACGATGAATTATCGGAGAACAACAAGTTTAATCAGATATTAAAAACAACTGTTCAATTCTTGCTGAAACATCCGAAAGTCAAATCGGACAGGAAGGCTGCGTTGAAGCGCCTTATGCTCTTCTTTAGTGACGTGGAGGCCGTTGATATCCTGACGATAAACTGGACTACTATGCGCTTTGATAGAAATTGCAAGACTTACCGGATGCTTCTGTATGTTTGCTATTTTATTCTCGACGGGATGTTGATGACTACGGAAAGAGGTGCTTATAAAATGAAGGAATTTTCCGATGAACATATGTGCAGACTTTACGAGAAGTTTGTTCTGGAGTATTATCGGAAACATTATCCGGAATTAAAAAAGCAAAGGCAACTCAAATAGACTGGAATATTGACAAAGAACAGTCGACTTCCAGTATTCTTCCTATCATGCGGACGGATATTATGCTGACATTTAAAGAACGAACACTGATTATTGATACCAAGTATTATAGTAGGTCAATGCAGTCCCAATTTGACAAAAGGACTATCCATTCTAATAACCTATATCAGATTCATTCTTATGTAATGAATTACGATACTAATCATACGGGGAAGGTGGATGGGATGTTATTGTATGCCAAGACAGAAGAAGATATAACGCCTGATGGACAGACGACATTTAGGGACGGAAACGTCATATATTACAGGACACTTGACTTGAATCAGAATTTTGAGAATATCAAGAAACAGTTGATGGATTTATAGGGCAAAGGTTGAACAATAATAGACTTATGAGAATAGAGAATTTGGTTGTTAATTGTACTGCAAGATATCCTCGGACTTGTAGGAGAACACCTTTTGAAGTGGTAGTATACGAACTAAACTATTCTTCGGAAGACAAGGAACTTATGGATTTGCTTAGAACAAAGGCGGAAGAGCTTTGCACGGCAAGTAAATCCTGGTGCTGCAAACAATTCTATGCATGAAAGATCTCCTGAACGTATTTTTGGCTGATTGTATAGCAGGAGTTGTATCGGAATATTTTTGAAACTTTATTTGAATTCCGAAGAGAATGTCGTATCAGAAACCGAATTTGATGATGCGTCAAGGCAAATAGATCTTAAAGTAATATCTAACAATAAGAAAATAGAAGTAAGATCCTCATTTCCGAGAAATGGAATAGAATTTGCGATATGTCATCCGTCTTATGAATTCGATGTGATTGGTCCATATAGTAACAATTACAAACCTGGAGAAATACAGAAAGATTACTATGTTAGAACTTTGTTTCATTTGTATAATCCGACAGATATTATTTCTATGATAAGTGCAGATAGTTTCAAGGTTTATTTGACTGGTGGAGCAACATGGGATATGATGATTGATAATGATTATTCTAAAAAATAAAACTCTTTTGCCTGACTTTGGTTTGGGGGGTTATACAGAAAGCATCTTATAGAGTCGTACCTTTTAGTAAATCTAAAGATACACGAGAGATAAAGCGTGTTATAATAGAAGATCAACAAGTCAAAAACTAATGATAAGAAGAAGACTCTTTTATATGAAAGTTTTATGAGAGTGTCCGGATTGACTTTCATTTGATAAATATGGATCTGATGAAATCATTATCTTTGCACCGGAATGGGGCTGTTAATTAATGAAGAGGATATTATGCTTACATATACATATATTGAACACGGAAAATTTGAGTTACGGGAGAAGCCGGAACCGGAAATAGTAAATTCACGGGAGGCAATTGTACGGGTGACTCTTGGCAGTATTTGTACCAGTGACCTTCATATCAAGCACGGTAGTGTGCCGCGTGCCGTACCCGGAATAACCGTCGGGCACGAGATGGTAGGTGTTGTGGAAAAGGTGGGGGGCTGATGTCACCTCGGTCAAGCCGGGGGATAGAGTAACAGTGAATGTTGAAACATTTTGCGGAGAGTGTTTTTTCTGCAGACGGGGGTATGTTAACAACTGTACTGACCCGAACGGGGGATGGGCTTTTAGGTTGCCGCATTGACGGCGGTCAGGCAGAATATGTCAGAGTTCCTTATGCTGACCAGGGACTGAACCGTATTCCTGATACAGTCAGCGACGAACAGGCTTTGTTTGTGGGTGATGTGCTTGCGACAGGTTTTTGGGCAACTCGTATTTCAGAGATTTCCGAGGATGATACTGTGCTTATTATTGGCGCCGGTCCTACCGGAATCTGTACTTTGTTGTGTGTGATGTTGAAGAAACCGAGGCGTATCATTGTCTGCGAAAAGTCTCCTGAAAGAATCCGTTTTGTGCGTGAACATTATCCTGACGTGCTGGTGGTGGAACCTGAAAACTGCAAGGAATTTGTGATTCAAAACAGTGAACATGGTGGTGCTGACGTTGTTTTAGAAGTAGCCGGCAGTAAGGATACTTTTTCGTCTGGCATGGGAATGTGCCCGTCCTAATGCTGTTGTCACTATCGTAGCTCTTTACGATAAACCCCAACTTCTTCCTTTACCTGATATGTATGGCAAGAACTTGATTTTCAAAACGGGTGGAGTGGACGGTTGTGATTGTGCCGAGATTCTTAATCTGATTGAGGAAGGGAAGATAGATACCACTCCTCTTATTACACATAGATTTCCGTTGAACGAGATTGAGGAAGCTTATCGTATATTTGAAAATAAATTGGACGGAGTCATTAAGGTAGCCATTTATCAATGATCAGTTATGTGAAAGAAGCGATTGTATGTTTAATTGAAAGTTATAAGCAGTAGTATGCCTGTTATTGAAATATCATCTTTATCTCATCCCGGAGTTGAGGTGTTCAGTACTCTTACTGAAACTCAGTTACGTAACCGTACCGAACCCGGCAAAGGGATTTTTATAGTAGAAAGTCCGAAGGTTATCACGAGAGCTTTGGACTCCGGTTATGAACCTTTAGCTATTTTATGCGAGTACAAACATATTGTCGGTGATGCTGCTGAAATCATTGAACGTTGCGAAAAATGTGCCTGTTTATACTGGCAGTAGAGAATTACTTGCTACGTTGACAGGTTATGTCCTGACACGTGGAGTTCTCTGCGCCATGCGTCGCCCCGAGCCGCGCAGCATGGAAGAAGTATGTCGGGAAGCCCGGCGCATTGTAGTCATTGACAGTGTGGTTGATGCAACTAATATTGGTGCTATTTTCCGTTCGGCCGCCGCTCTTGGAATTGATGCCGTATTACTGACTCTCGCAACTCTTGCGATCCGTTGAACCGCCGTGTGGTCAGGGTATCAATGGGAGCAGTTTTCTTTTGTGCCATGGGCTTGGATGAACGGTTCCCTCAGTGACTTGGGTAAATTAGGCTTTCGTACGGCTGCTATGGCGCTCACAGATGATTCTATTCCTATTGATAATCCTGCCTTAGTGAATGAATCCAAATTGGCTATCGTCATGGGTAACGAAGGGGAGGGACTTTCACATGAAACGATCACTGAGGCTGATTACGTAGTCCGTATCCCTATGGTGCATGGTGTTGATTCGCTTAATGTAGCCGCTGCGGCGGCTGTTGCCTTCTGGCAACTTCGTGTTCCGCAATCCTGAGACTAGTATGCTACAATACTGTCTCCCTAAGTATTTGCGGGTAACACAATTTGCCACTAATTACAATAGAATAGCAAGTTCATTTGCTATTCTCCACTAATGGTAGCCACCATTCGTCGATTACCACCATAATTCCGAAATTCACAGAGATAGATACCTTGCCAAGTTCCGAGGTTTAGCTTTCCATTTGTTATAGGTATTGTGACCGACGTTCCTATGATTGAGCTTTTTGCATGAGCCGGCATATCGTCATTTCCTTCTAAAGTGTGTTGATAGTACGGTTCACGTTCTTTCACTAAGTGGTTGAAAATGCTTTCCATATCCATACGAACATCAGGATCTGCATTTTCGTTAATACTTAGCCCGGCGGAAGTGTGTTTGATAAATAAATGCAGTAATCCAACTTCGGGTAATGGCGGCAGATTACGTAATATTTCTCCGGTTATAAGATGAAAGCCACGTCTGCGTGACTGTAAATCAAATTCTACTTGTTTCCACATATTAATTAATCAAAAGTACAATTAGTGCTAAATATGATTCTATTTGCCTACACAGCATATTTACATCACTGATTATCAGTGACCATTCATTTTAATCGGTACAACCACAGTTTTGACAAATGCACAGAATGTAGGGACAAATGCAAACCGCTGTATTTCATAGCTTTGCATATACGTGTTGTACCGCCTCTTTTCAGCCTTTTTGTGGAATGTCCGCTATCAGATACAAGGTGTTGAGTGATAGGGCATTTCCGTAGGTGTGTTACAGAACGCTTGTTGAATACAAAGGTAGTGGTTTTCTTGGGATTTCTGTGGTTTTGCGTGGACTTTTTCTTCCAAAGAGGTTGATTTACAGTAGAAAAAAACGGTTATAGAGCCAGAAAACTTTTGTAGATATACACTCGATTCGCTTGAAAAAGTGTAGAGAAATGGGTTATATTCGTTTGAAAAAAAGTGTAATGAAGTTGGATTATTCGCTTGAAAAATGTAATTGCTTCCCGTTTGCCCACAATGGAAAATGTTTGTATGTCCCAACAGAAACACTTTATATGCTTGTAACAACTATTATATCCTATCGGGTATAATTTGCTTATTGTATCAATATTATACCCGAAATGGTATAATTAATATATTTGACAGAACTCCATAATGTCGAGCATCTAATATTGGATACATAGTTTGAACACCAACAGATTAAAGTCTCATGAATATCACCGGAAACAATTATTGTCTTAGTTTCGGGAAAAGATAGTGAGAATATGCCGTTATGGTTCATCTTATGTTCCTGTTAATAGTGTTTATAGATAGAATTAATCCTTACCATACCCCTCCTTCTCTTTCCATATCTTGATTTCTTTATCAAAATCCGAAAGAAACTCCTTGTCTTGTATAAAGCGAAATTTATCATATTCAGCGTATGCCTTTTCTTTCGCTTGTTCGGCAGAAATGGTGCCAGCCTCATTGTATTTGTCATACTCATATAGAGTCAGGAAATCATCCAATTGCTTTTTCCAATCTGCCATTGTGGAGATGATTTGCCGTTCGGCACGAAGTTCGGCCAAATCAAGGAATGCGGTTGATAGACGATTGAAAGCTGAGACTTCTTTGTCGGACAAGTAATTCTGGGCGATAATTGTATCCGACTTTTGGACTCTGCCGTCAGGAGCGTTTTTCCACGTGGTAAGTCCCATGTGGGGCTTTTGGGCATCTGCTCTTGAATAGATGATTTCGGTTGCCGTTTGATGGGAAGTAGCCCAATACATCATATCTTGCACCCTCTTGAAGAATTGTAGGGTGGTCTCAGCCTTAGGATCATAATCGGCACTACATTCGGCATAGACATCGGTGATTTTCTGATAATACCGACGTTCTGAAGCTCGTATTTCTCGGATACGTTCTAATAGGTCGTCAAAATAATCTTTGCCAAAATGTTTGCCCTGTTTCAAGCGTTCATCATCCAATACAAATCCTTTTATGATCATTTCTTTTAGAACCGATGTAGCCCACATCCGGAATTGGCCCGCTTGATAACTGCCCACACGAAACCCAACAGCAATAACCGCATCCAAATTGTAGAACAATGTATCATCGTTCTTGCCATCAAGTTCAGTTGTTCGAATTTTTCGAATAACTGAACTCTCCTCCAATTCTCCGCTTTTGAATATCTCTTTCAGATGGTTATTGATCGTATTCGTTTCAACACCAAACAAATCGGCCATTCGCTTTTGCGACATCCAAAAATGTTTCATTATTGAAGATGACCTCTATACGGCTTTCTCCTTGTTTCGTCTTGTATAGCAATATGTTGGAAGATAGACTGTTGTCTATTAATTCAGGAGTTGATATTTCTTGTTTGAAATATTCTTTTGCTATCTGTACTTGTGGCTTCTTACTATCGGCATTTTCAGCAATCATCAAACAAGCGATTCGTGATAGATGTATATTCTCCACCTTACGAAAGGAGCCGGAATTTAGTTTGACCATCTCAAACGTAGCATTAAAATGCTCGGTAGTGTTACAACCTTTCTTATTGGCTATGGCGATAGCTTTGTTTAGAGTACGATTGAATTTTTTGGTATGTGCCATAGCCTAATGCGGTGCACAACTCACGAGAAGTCCAATACTCTAAACCTTTATTATCTTGCTTTTTAATCCGTTCAAAGTCGGGTTGAATAGAGGGTATATTGTTCTCGTCTATCATTATTTCATGTTATTGGAGTTATACACCGCCAATCCTTTAATCGTCAACATGTATTTCTGACGAGGATGACGGGGCTTGTCTGGGTAGAGCATAGAAACAAATCCCTCTTTTTTATGGCTGGATTGAGAGAGTATTCCATGAAATTTTCACGGTTCTTTAAACCTACGGCTGCCATCATCTCTTTGACTGATAATCTATTGTTTGCAAGTACCTCTATTAAACGGTTGATATTTTCATTATCTATCTGTAATGGATTATCTAAGCTTGTCGGGGTACTTGTCGGGGTACTTGTCGGGGTGGAGATACCCATGTCTTCAGGGGGCATTAACCACCATGAAACGATTCCTCAATTCATTGTTTTCTCCTATCAATAGATTTCGGAAGAATCGTTCTAAATACACAGGCTCTCTTTTTGATGCCTTTTTGTATGTTTGTTTGATAATTGGCTCTAACCAAAGCATTACGGAAATACCAAGAATGATTGGCAAAAAGGTCGTTCTCGACATTGAATCCCATCGAGCGTAAATACTGGATGGTGAACACTGCTGTTGTTCGGGTATTGCCTTCTCCAAACGGATGAATCTGCCACAACCCGGATACGAATTGGGTAATATGAGTGACAATTTGGTCTATATATAATCCTGTATAATCAAACGCCTTTTTCTTGTTCAAGATCATACTCTATGGCTCTGCGAATGTCGGGAGCAGATACATAAAAATACCGTATCGCCACGAAGCACCCATTCTTTTTTGGTGATATTGTAATCTCTGATTTGTCCGGCAAACTTGAATACTCCATCAAATATACGCCGATGAATGGCGGTCAATCCGGCTACGGTAAAAGCAAATGAACGCTCATTCAATAGTTTGGTTATATTGGCAGAAACTTTATCCGCTTCTTCTGTTTCGTTATCCTTTTCAGTACGAATGTCTTTTGAATCGTAGTAACTCTTGATAAGTTGTTGTACTTCATCAATGGTTATGTCTCCCTCAATATGCTTGCGAGCAGTTTCAATAAGATAATCCGAGGGCTTCAAGCCATCTACCGCTTGAAGTCCTATTGCCGTTTGCCAAGCATAGCCTCTTTCACGCTTTTGCGGTTCGCCTTGCTGGATGTATTCATCGAAATTGACCATCGTAATATCATTTCGCATGTTTTCGTATAGCAGATACTATGCTTTCTGTATTCCAATGAACAATTTCGTCGGCTCTATCATTTACAATAGCAGAAATTCGCTCTTGTCCTCTTGGGATTACCCCAATAATTGGAACTCCTTTTTCTATAGCTTTGTCAAGCTCCCATTTCATCCAATCACTATATGAAGCATAGATTCCAGCGATACCTAAAACAATATCCGAAGCCGCTATTCTTTTTGAGATTCGCTGTCTTATGTAATATGTATTCATTGAATTTATAGAATCTGTTGGTGGAAATTCTGTAAATTCAACATTAAAGTACCCTCTTGATTCGAGAAGGTTTCTTAACGATTTTAAGTCATTTACATGTGACCAAGAATGACTAATGAAAATTTTATATGTTTTAGCCATGTTTTTTATTTCTTTAAAATTGATTTTGTTTTCTCGAAACTATCTATTTGCCATTGTAAGGGTTGCTGGTCGTGAAATAGTCTCTCATACTTTTCAGCTTCAGCATGGTTGCCTAATGCAAGATAGGCATTAGATAAAGAAGCATATTTCCAAAGCAACTCTTCGGCTTCTGGGTCTTCAAGAGATTTCAGAATTATATCAATAATCTCAGCATATGTGAGTTTGGCTTCAACTATAGAATGTGTCTTTAGTTCTTCTGATATCTCATGCAATGATTTTATATACATACAAGTTGCATAGTTTTCACCTGTATAATAATCTTTATATTGATTCCATCCTTTTTATATGAATCTATGGCTGAGTTAAGATAACTTTTATCGGATGTTTATTTCCCATAATCTTTTTATTTATTGCTCCTAAAATTCCAAGAGTTTCTGTATCTGTTTGGTTTCCTATTTTCGCCATTATTAGCATAGCATCGGTCAACGCTCTTTGTGTGATGGTACTTCACTTTTGTAACGGCACAACGCTCGTTGTTGAATATAGTATTTTTCATTTTCTGTTTTAGAACACAATTTCTCCCACAATTGTTCTGCTTTAACAAAATCACCTTTTGCCATATTATCTTTCGCCATCTCAGTCAAAGCATAAATAGAATCTTCATTATTTTTCAATTCACCAATGATACTGGAGATTTCTTCTTCTGAAATTTCCGGTTTTTTATTTGATGAATGTAAGAATAAAAGTGGGCTATCCGTTTTAGGCTCATTGATGACACTTTGAATTAAAGTTCGAAAGCTGCGGAATACATTTCTTTTTGCTTCTGCTTCTGAAATTTCATTTCCTAAATGTTTGTAACTTATTATTCTATCGTGTCCAATATCCAAACGGTATTTTCCCTTCATCTTCTTTAATGATTATTGTAGAATATGGACGTAATGCATGACGTACTCCCTAATTCGTATATTGCATTAGGGTTAAAAGTTGATATGTCTGCAATAACAATGTCAGCGTAATATAAGAGTGCATACATACTTCTATCAATTATTCCAGATTCTACAATCTCGTCAGCGCGTATGCATTTGCATCCAGCGGATTCTACGGCAGGACGGATTATTTTTTTATACGTAGCATCTAAATCAATAGTACGGTTAGTATCTGGATCCTTTTTCTTGCCGAATCCCATTACTATAAAACATAAATTCCTTTCCATTATTTATAAATTCATTTAGGTCTAACAATTACTTCACTTGCTATAGGATGATTACGCTTATTGAATGCTTGTTCAATATAAGCGTTAGGATTACATTTGAAGTCATCCCATTTAACTAAGATGCAAAATCGATCATCTTCATCATATGCACATTTTCCGTGATTATTTAAGTAATAATTTTTACTAAATTCTTTAATAGTAGTCGCATCGTTAATAGCTACAGTATTATGACTTTTACCACAGATAGAGCATATATGTTGTCCTTTGTATATTGAATCATACATTGAAGGTAATACAACTCCTAAAATTCCGTTTCGAGTATTACCTTCGCTATTATACAATGACGCTTGTAGCTCTCTCTTTATAAATTTCTGTTCTTTCCACCCCAAAGTCTCTGCACTCTGTGCCCCAATCAAGAAGATTGTAACCGTTGAATCAGACAAATAATCTTCTCTGATTTTTCGCATAATATAGTCTTCGTCTTCAGAATTAATAGGGGTATTTAGCGACTTGTCTATCATGTCAACTTTTTCATTGGCACTCCATTTTTGTATTTCTCGTTTATACCAACTATCTTCTGTTTTAAAAAGAAATATAACATTTATGTCCCATATGCTTATGTTTTTGCGTACAAAAAATACAAAAAAGACCCGAATTATCGAATATAATTCACTACATTTGCACTATAAAATCATATTAAAGAATGAAACTGAATAGAATAAAGACTGTTTTATCCGAAAAAGGTATTTCTCAAACGTGGTTAGCTAAACAGCTCAACAAGAGTTTTAGTATGGTCAATGCCTATGCCTGTAATAGAATTCAGCCTAATTTGGAAACCTTGCAACAGATTGCGGAGATATTACAAGTTGATTTGAAAGATTTGATAACCGATAAAAAGGAAAGGTTACAATAGTATTTAATTAGGTTGGGAGGATCGGAGACCTTTTGCAGTTTATTGCAGATGTATCTATGAACTTCCGATAATATACAATATTAAGAACATGACTCCTGAAGAAAAAGCAAGAATAAAGATAGACCAGTGGTTTGCCGATGCTGGTTGGAAAGTAGTCAACAGGGAGGATTATGAACCTACTTGTACGGCTGTAGCCATAAGAGAAGGTTTATTGAAAGGAAATCTTGAGGCAGATTATTTCCTTTTCATTAATGGAAAGCAGTAGGGGTACTTGAAGCTAAGCGTGAAGAAACGGATGCTTTTGCTTCAGAGGTATGCGAGCAAGCAGCCTTATATGCAAGAAGTGTTCCGAATATCTATCAGACATACCAAAAGCCATTGCCTTTTATCTTCACCTCGAATGGCAAGGAACTATATTTCTGCGATTTTCGTGAACCGGATTCTTATTTCAAGCCGATCATGGCTATCCCTACGCCACATGAATTGGTAAGAGGCTGGGAATTGAGGATGCATTTGCCGGACTCCCTACATTGAAAAAGAAAGGGCTGCGTGATTGCCAATATGAAGCGGTGACAGAACTTGAAAAGAGTTTCCGTGCTGGGCAAAATCGAGCGTTGATGGTTCTTGCCACCGGTGTGGGTAAAACATATACGGCTTGTCTTGCTGCCTACCGGATGCTTTCTTATACACCAATGCGTAGAGTGTTGTTTCTTGTAGACCGAAATAATCTTGGAAAACAAGCCGAGGAGAATTCGGAACTTTCCGTCTGACAGAGAACGGGGAGGCTTTCAATACTATCTTTACGGTCAATCGCCTTCGCTCGTCTTCTATTCCTTCTGATAGCAATGTCGTTATTTCTACAATACAACGTCTATTCTCATTCTTGAAAGGAGAAACTATTGAGGATAATGATGATGACGAGAATGAACCTATAGAGGAAGTAACCTTGCCTCCTAATCCCAACTTACCGCACGACTACTTTGATATGATTATCATAGACGAGTGCCATCGCTCCATTTATGGGAACTGGCGCAAGGTGCTGGAGTATTTCGATACGGCTCGACTTGTCGGTTTGACAGCAACCCCATTGAAGAGAAAAGAAATTCTTTTTCAACTATAATATCATTGTCAATTATACCTTAGAAAAGAGTATTGTTGATGGCGTGAATGTGGATTGTCGGGTATATAGAATAAAAACGCAAGTCACAGAAACGGGTGGGGCTATATTAGAGGGTGAGAAATTAAAGAAGAAACAAGATATACAGGTGAGGTTAAGATTGTAAGTAGTAAGGAAACCAAAATCTATACAATAAAGAACTTAATCGGAGTATTATCAATCCGGCACAGATAAAGTTAGTCCTTTCGACCTATCGGGATGTGGTTTATACGGAATTGTTTAATGACCCGCAACGTGAACCAAATATGGACTTTTTGCCCAAAACATTGATTTTTGCTCTCAATGAAGCTCATGCTACAAATATCGTACAAATAGCTAAAGAGGTGTTTGGACGGACTGATGACCGCTTTGTTCAGAAAATTACCTATTCGGCAGGCGACAGTAACGAACTGATACGCCAATTCCGTAACGACAAGGATTTCCGTATTGCTGTCACCTGTACGTTGGTTGCCACCGGAACAGATGTAAAGCCACTGGAAGTAGTGATGTTCATGCGTGATGTGGAGTCATTGCCTTTGTATATTCAGATGAAAGGGCGTGGAGTGCGTACTATTGGTGATGAGCAACTTCGCAATGTTACCCCGAACGCATTCAGCAAGGATTGTTTTTATTTGGTTGATGCGGTAGGCGTGACAGAACATGCGCAAACAGTGGCACCTATAGACGACGGTCCTACAACAAAGACAATTACTCTAAAGGAGCTATTAGAACGTATTAGTCATGGCTATATTCCTGACGAGTACCTTAAACGGCTTGCGGCAACGCTTGCACGAATATACAATAAGGCGGATGATTCGCAACGGAAAGAGTTTGTCCGTCTGTCTCATGATGACATGAAGGAGCTTTCTGCCAGAATATACGATGCACTGGAGAAAGGCATTCTTCCACAGTTTGTAAGCACTGATGAGCCTAACAATGAACGTAAGGGGCTAGTCGCTCCGCTTGCCAATCATGCGGATGCTCCGGAAATACCTTCTGATACTTGCAGCCGGATTCGTCAATACATTGATGCCGGGTGAAGATACGCTTATCTCCAAAGGGTTTTCCATTGAGGAAGCAAAAAATACGACAGAGGCTTTTGAAGATTTTTGTAAAAAGTACTATGACGAAATAGAGGCACTGCGCATCATTTACAACAATGAGGGAGAGCCTATAACCTATTCGATGCTAAAGGATTTGGAGAACAGACTCAAAATGGCAAACAATCATTTTACATCCAAACAACTCTGGAACTCTTATGCCATAGTTAATCCTAAAGTAGTAAGGCGTTCCACTACCAAAGAAGAAAGCGATGCATTGACCAATATCATACAACTTGTACGCTTTGCTTTCCACCAAATCGAACGATTGGATAGTGTAGTTACTACCTCTAAACAGTTTTTCAATCTTTGGTTAGGACAAAACCAGCGTGAAATAACTGACAAACAGCGAGAGGTTATCAGTCGTATTGTGGATTACATCGCTTCTAACGGAGCTTGTACTATCAGAGATATTCGTGAAGATGATGCTACCCATGCAGCCCAAATGATTAGAGCGTTTGGTAATATGCAGAAGGCAGACGAGGCACTTCATTCACTTTACACATTTGTAGTTTTAAGAAAAGCAGCATAAAGAAATGGCAACAAATAATACAACAGAGCAATCGCTCACCAAAAAAGTATGGAATCTGGCAACCACTCTTGCCGGACAAGGAATTGGATTTACTGATTATATTACCCAACTGACCTATCTTTTATTCTTGAAGATGGATGTCGAAAATGTAGAAATGTTTGGAGAAGAGTCGGCTATTCCAACTGGTTATCAGTGGGCAGATTTGATAGCACTTGATGGCTGGATTTGGTAAAACAATATGAAGAGACCCTTAAATTGCTTAGCGAGCAGGATAGTCTGATAGGTACAATTTATACGAAGGCGCAAAACAAGATAGACAAGCCTGTTTATCTAAAAAAGTTATCACCATGATTGATGAGGAGCAATGGCTCATTATGGACGGTGATGTGAAAGGTGCTATCTACGAAAGCATTCTTGAAAAGAACGGACAAGACAAGAAAAGCGGGGCAGGACAGTATTTTACTCCTCGTCCACTTATTCAGGCAATGGTAGATTGTATCAATCCGCAAATGGGGGAAACGGTTTGTGACCCGGCTTGTGGAACGGGTGGATTCTTGCTTACAGCTTACGATTATATGAAAGGTCAGTCAGCAAGTAAAGAAAAACGTGATTTCTTGCGTGACAAAGCTTTGCATGGTGTGGATAATACGCCTTTAGTGGTGACGCTCGCTTCCATGAATCTTTATTTGCATGGTATCGGTACAGACCGTAGTCCGATTGTTTGTGAGGATTCTTTGGAAAAAGAACCGTCAACTCTTGTTGATGTGATACTTGCCAATCCTCCTTTTGGAACTCGTCCGGCTGGTTCTGTGGACATCAACCGCCCGGATTTCTATGTAGAGACCAAGAATAACCAGTTAAACTTTCTCCAGCACATGATGCTTATGCTCAAAACGGGAGGACGTGCAGCAGTTGTGCTTCCCGACAATGTCCTTTTGAGGCAGGGGCAGGTGAGACTATTCGCAAACGCTTATTGCAGGATTTCAATCTACATACTATCTTGCGCTTGCCTACAGGTATTTTCTATGCGCAAGGCGTAAAAGCCAACGTGTTGTTTTTCAGCAAAGGACACCCAACCAAAGAAATATGGTTTTACGATTACCGTACAGACATAAAAGCATACGCTTGCCACCAACAAACTGGAACGGCATCATTTGGATGATTTTGTTTCTTGCTACAATAATCGAGTAGAGACCTACGATGCCGAGAATAATCCGCAAGGTCGTTGGCGTAAATACCCTGTAGATGAAATTATTGACCAGAGACAAAACAAGTCTTGACATTACTTGGATAAAAACAAGGTGGTGAGGTGGACGACCGTTCATTGGCAGAACTGATGGCAGACATCAAGGATAAGAGCCAGACCATCAGTAGAGCGGTGACTGAACTTGAAAAACTGCTTGCAAATATTGAAGAAAATTGAGCTATGCGAAAAGATATTAGCACAAATGATAAAGATATAAACGATCTGTTCTTAAAGGTTGTTGACCTTGTCACGCAGGCAAGGGAACGTGTGGCAACAGCCGTCAATATTGCTGAGGTCTATACTAAGTTCCATATTGGACAATATATAGTAGAATATGAGCAAAAGGGAGAGACAAGAGCTGAATACGGAAAGGCTGTACTGAAAGAACTCTCTAAACGTCTGACTGATAGGCTGGGAGATGGATGGTCGTATTCAACGCTTAAGAATATACGGCAGTTTTATATTGTCTTTTCTAAAGGGCTAACCAGTGGTTGTCCAAAGTCGAGCCAAAAGGCTAACCAGTGGTTAGCCGATTATCCGAAGGCAGAGGAACATCTCTGAAACGACATTCGCTCTCTCATGGTCTCATTATCTTATACTGATGAGGGTGGAAAATCCGGATGCCCGCAGCTTCTATGAAATAGAATGTACCCAACAACAATGGTCTAAAAGGCAACTCAGCCGTCAAGTAGGAAGCTGTCTTTATGAGAGATTGGCTTTGAGTCGTAACAAAGATGAAGTAATGCGGTTGGCGAAAGAAGGACAAACTATTGGGAAACCATCGGACATCATCAAGAATCCCATCACATTAGAGTTTCTTGGTCTAAAACCCGATGCAGTTTACTCAGAGTCTAAATTGGAGAATGCCATTATCAACAAGATGCAGCAATTCCTATTAGAACTTGGCAAAGGGTTCCTCTTTGAAGCAAGGCAGAAAAGGTTCACATTTGATGAGCAACATTTCTTTGTTGACTTGGTGTTTTACAATCGTTTGTTACAATGCTATGTGCTTATAGATTTGAAAATAGACAAACTTACTCACCAAGACCTTGGACAGATGCAGATGTATGTCAACTATTACGACCGCTATGTCAAACAAGACTTTGAAAAGCCGACAATTGGCATTCTGTTGTGCCGGGAGAAGAACGATGCACTTGTGGAAACTCACCTTGCCTAAAAAGATACTAACATCTATGCTTCTGCTTATCAACTCTATCTCCCCAACAAGGCTTTATTGCAAGCCAAGGTGAAGGAATGGATTGAAGAGTTTGAAGAAAATGAGGAATTAAAGAAACTGGAAGAAAATGAATAGTAATTGTGCAGTTTTTGGCTGCACAATTACAAACAGATATACAACAATGGATACAAAAGCGTTACGTCAAAAGATACTCGACCTTGCGATACATGGAAAACTTGTACCGCAAGACCCTAACGATGAACCTGCATCAGTTCTGCTCGAACGAATCAAGGCTGAAAAAGAACGACTGATAAAAAGAAGGAAAAAAATCAAGCGGAGCAAGAAGTCTGCAAAAAAGACTTCTGATACGCCCCATTATGAGAACGTGCCGTTTGAAGTGCCGGAGGGATGGATGTGGACAACTTTGGGAGTTATCGGTACTTGGCAATCAGGCGGAACACCTAGCCGTTCAAATAAATCATATTGATGGTGGGAATATACCTTGGCTTAAAACTGGAGACTTAAACGATGGATATATTACTCATATTCCTGAATTTATTACAGAAGAAGCAGTCGTGAATTCTTCTGCAAAATTAAATCCTGTAGGAAGTGTTTTAATTGCAATGTATGGAGCGACGATTGGCAAACTGGGTATTCTTACATTCCCGGCAACAACAAACCAAGCATGTTGTGCTTGTATTGAATACGATGCTATCGACCCAATGTTTTTTGTTTTATTTCCTGTTGTCTCAAAGAACAGCATTCATCGCAAAAGGTGGTGGCGGAGCCCAACCGAACATTTCAAAAGAAATAATAGTAAAGACCTATATCCCTTTACCTCCATTTCTAGAGCAACAGCGTATTGTAGCTGAAATAGAAAGATGGTTCTCGTTAATTGATATTATCGAGAATGGGAAAAATGATTTGCAAAAACATTATCAAGCAAACCAAAAACAAAATTCTTGACCTTGCCATTCATGGAAAACTCGTATCGCAAGATCCGAATGATGAACCAGCCATTGAACTCTTGAAACGTATAAATCCCGGCTTTACACCTTGTGATAACGGGCATTATCCCGCAGGATGGCAACAAACAATTTTAGGGGAACTTTTTAATCATAATACAGGTAAAGCCCTTAATTCAGTCAACAGGGACGGTGTAATGAAAGATTATTTGACTACTTCAAATGTGTATTGGAATAAGTTTGATTTTACAGTGATAAAGCAAATGTCTTTCAAAGAGAGTGAATTAGATAAATGCACTGTAACAAAGGGGGATTTACTTGTGTGTGAAGGCGGCGATATTGGACGCTCTGCAATTTGGAACTATGATTACGATATTTGCATTCAAAATCACATTCATAGACTTCGTCCAAAGATTGATTTATGTGTACCATTTTTTACTACTATACATTGGCGTATTTAAAAGAGAACAATTTGATAGGAGGGAAAGGTATAGGATTACTTGGACTATCTTCTAATGCTTTGCATAAAATTGAAATACCACTACCTCCTCTTGCCGAGCAACAACGCATTGTTCAAAAGATAAAAAAACTATTCTCTGTTCTTGATAATATTCAAAAAACCTTAGAAGTGTAAATCAATACACTTCTAAGGGCTAATGCGGCTTTTACCAGTTTACGACCTTATCCACAATCTTCTGCTGTTCGCTAGCAGTTCTACGAAGATAGATTCGAGTGGTTTCAATACTCTCATGCCCCATAAGGTCGGCTAGTAGAGCAAGGTCATTAAAGCGGTCGAGGAAGTTTTTAGCAAAACGATGACGGAATGAATGAGGATAAACTACTTCCTTGTTCATTCCGTATTTTTCGGCAAAATGCTTGAGTTGGGAAGCAATTCCACGAGTAGTAATGCGCTGCCCGAAACGGTTCAGGAAGATATAGCCAGATGTCAGGCCTTGATTCTTCAACCATTTATCGGCTTCTGTTCGTAGGTTCTTTGGGATGTATAGCCGTCGAATCTTTCCACCTTTACTATACAGGTCGAGATAACCCACCTTGATATGTTCCGCTTTAATGTGGAGCAATTCACTAACACGTGCGCCTGTAGCAGCCATAAACCACACGATAAAATACCATTCATCGTAACCATCGGCTTTAAGTTGGGCTTTGAGAAATTTGTAATCGGCATCGCTGATTACATTTTCCAAAAAGTTCTTTTGCTGTACTTTTACGAACTTCACTTTTTAGTTTCTCCTGTTTTATAAACTCTAGGAACTTGTTGATTCCTTGTAAGCGCAGGTTCACTGTCTGCGGTTTGAAGTTCTCCACCAAATACCCCTTGTATGCCAAAAGATTTTTCTTGTTCACTTCTCCATAATGATTGAGGAAATACTGCACCGTCCACACATAAGAGGAGACTGTGTTTTTTGGCCAAATTACTCTTTGCCAATTGATTTTTTGAATTTTGTTACCATACTACATTGAATTAGAATGAATATGGTAAATAATATAAAGGTACGTATCGGGCATTATACGCAGTTGCCCGAAGGATGGACTGTTGCACCGATGCAAGTACTATGCTCTTTGGTTGATGGTGATAAGCAAAATGGCATAGAACGAACAAATCTTGATGTCAAATATTTGCGAGGTGAGCGTGATGCCAAGACTTTGACTTCTGGAAAGTATGTTACTGCAAATTCACTTTTGATTTTAGTAGATGGCGAGAACTCTGGTGAGGTATTTAGGACTCCGATTGACGGTTATCAAGGTAGTACTTTCAAACAGTTACTTATCAACGAAAATATGAACGAAGAATATGTACTACAAATTATCAACTTGCATAGGAAAGTCTTGCGAGAAAGCAAGGTTGGTTCTGCCATTCCCCACTTGAATAAGAAATTATTCAAAGCAATAGAAGTTCCTATTCCATCTTACAAGGAACAACAAAGGATTGTAATGGCAATAAATATTGCGTTTAAACAACTGGATTTGATCACGGAGAGTTTTATAGGCTCTCCGTGATAGTATCTAATTGGTCAAAAATTCTTTTTGAACAGTCTCTACAATTCGTATCTGTTCTTTATATGGTGGTAAGGGAAAATCAAAATTACCAATAACAGAAGCACTGATATTAGGCTGTGCTCCTCCATATGCAATTTTTAGTATTTCATCAACTTTCGATTGCATATAAATATTTCGATAATCGGGAAACAATGAGGACTTGTTTAAGATTTTGATATTTCCTACACGTTGATTTAGGTATGCTATTTCATCAAACAAATATACTCCCATTTTTCCTGTTGTTGCTCCAGACATGGCAATCAGCAAATCTCCTTTCGAAATCTTAAATTTATTGTCCGTAATGCCCTCAACATAAACACAGTCAGTTATATCTATAGTATTATGAGTGATATTCGATATACGAACTAATGGTATTCCTTGTGACTTATAATCATTGCTGCTGAAAGCAAAGCCATTCTCAATTCTACACAAATCAGATAACTTGCATATAGCCCATCCTTTCGGTAAGTTCGTATAATGCCCGTTATCACAAGGTGTAAAATTGGGATTTATACGCTTCAAAAGTTCGCTTGCCGGTTCATCATTCGGATCTTGCGGTACGAGTTTGCCGTGAATGGCAAGGTCAAGAATTTTGCTTTTTGTTTGCTTGATAGTGCTTGCAAATCTGATTTACCTTGTTCTATTTGGTCAATTAAAGCAAACCATTTCTCTATTTCTACTACAATACGATGTTGTTCTGTAAGGGGAGGTATGGCAATATTCAAATTCAAGGTACTTTCTGAACCAATGTTACCTTGACTAACATTTCCTGTTTCTGTGGAAAATATCGCATCTAACACATATTCTCCTTTCAATACAAGACATAAGAAATCTATATTGATTTCTGAAGAAAAACATCTAAGACAACCAACACGTTGATTCAGAAGTAAATTCTTTTTAATTGATGGGACTTTTGCCGTGTAGAAGTAATCTCGTTTCCCTTTTGTCCCTGTCATCGTGAATAGAATATCGTCCTTTTTCAACAAGTATTTTTCTGTTGTCTTACCGATTACATCTTCAACAAACACGGGCTGTATATCAAGTATCAGATTGTCATTCTTGACATTCCCAATTCTTATAACTTGCCAATCAGATTGATTAACATATGTATTACTTTTATAGGCATAACCACCTTGAAAACTAACAATATCATCTAACCTGCACCACACCCATGAACTCGGCACTTCAAACGGCACGTTCTCATAATGGGGCGTATCGGAAAGAGAAAAGGAGAGGAAAAATCCCCTCCTTAACTTAAAGACCATGTATCAGATATTTAAATCTTTCAGTGCTAGTGCATAATTGGGACAAAAAACCGTCCATTATACACTTTAAACCAAGTGTCTGATAATACTTGTGGTCATCACCTTCGGTACATAGGTATTTGTAACCATAGCGTGGCATGTACTCCTTGAAGAACCGAGCCAAGTCTTTCAGGCTTTCTTCTTGGTTCTTTTTGAAATTACTGCGCACAATGATGATAGACCAGTCGGGAAAGTTGCCTCTTCCACAGCTATACTCCCAGAAGCGGATATAGCAGTCTAAATCACGTTCACGAATGTCCACACAAAAGCCGTTGGCATGGGACATCACGCTACAGCTTTCTCTGTAGCCAAATTTCTCACACAAGTAGAGATTGAAATCAAGAATTAAATCTTTTTGTACCATAAATAATTGGGTTTTAAAAATTAATAAATAGAGAATTATAAATGAAAGCCTCGCTTACGCTTAGCCTTTTTCTTTTTCATTAGGCGATTGAACTCTGCTTCTTCTGCGGCAGTGGCATCGTAGGATGAGCTACCGTTTAGCAAACCGAGACTGATGCCAAAGCTATCATCGGAATGGGAAACGCTTTGCTGTACCTCTTCTTTTTGTTGTTTGGATTCCTGTTTGGCAGACTCCAACAAAGATGCACAAGCATTCCCTCTTCCAGTCGGTTGTCAATATTCAAATAGCTGAACTCCCGGCTGACTTTTGAGCCGGAGAAAGAAAAGCCGTTGTACTCAAACTTGACTCCCTGTATTTCCCGTGTAGTCCGGCTGACTTTGAATTTCATATCAATGTCACGGTCGGCAAGGGCTTCTTTCAGTTCATCCCAATTTTGAGCTGTGGGCAATACCTCTTTCAACGCCTTATATATCTCGTGCTTTGCCCAGTCGTAGGGGCGCAAGCGTTCCTCTTTGATATAGTCTTTACCATTGGCAAAGTGCAAGCAATATTTGGCGGTCAGCATTTTGCAGACTTTTTCATTCCTACGGAAGTCGTTCTTGTCGCTAATCGTCTTACCGTCATTGTCCACCCGATTGAAAACGATGTGGCAATGCGGATGCTCACGGTCGATATGCCGGGCAATGATGTATTGCGTATTTTCGATGCCCATCAGTTTCATATAGTCGTGCGCTATACTCAGCATCAGTGCATCGTCTGACTTTAGCCTTGCACTATCTTCTGGTGAGAAGTTGAGCGAAGTGTGTCCGACAATATTCTTTACCTTGTCATTGAGCAACGCTTGTAATTCAAATTGCTCTGCCATCTGTTCGGGTGTACCTTCTACTCCGACCGCTTCCAATAGCTTGGATTTTTCTTCTTTGAGGACATAGCGGACACATCCATCGAATGATGTTCCTTTAGTCTGTTTTCCTATCATCTTTCAGTTGTTTTATAAGTTGATTAATGTACTGAGCCATTTCCTCGCATCTGTCTGCAACGGCAAAGAATCCATAGGTGTTTGCCTGCTTCGCCAACTGGTTGAGATTAGTGCTTTCACCTATCAACTGACGGATGATGTAGATATGCTCTTTCGTGATTCGCTCACGTACCGTTCCGTTCTCAATGAGTGAGCGGATGACTGCACTTTGGGTCTGCTTGCTTCGTCTGCAAAGCGCACCGAGCCATGCGAATTGGTCGTATGACAGTCGGAGAGTTATCGTATGTTTCTTTTCCATTTTTGAATTGCTTTTAGTGAATAATTTGTGACCATCGGGAGCCGCCTCCTCAGACTTTTTGAGGAGCAAGTGGTCGGGAAATGTAATACACCGACATTAACTTGCTACAGTAAAAAGTCTCGATTTCTCTCCCTTTGTTCAAAGTCTGATTCCTCGTTTCTTAGGCGGTGAAACCTTCGGTTGAGGGATTCCTCGTTGTACACTGACGAGCTTCAAATCGAATGTCTCTATCAATGTTTTTAAGACAGGATTTCTCTTAATCATCTGCTGAAGGATGGCTTCGTCGGGCTTCACTTTGAGCAGATAATCGGCTATGTCGTACCCTCTTTCCGTTCGTTTTCGGTTGCTTTGGCTTCCAGATAATCGAACAGTTGCACATCAATTCCATAGCTTTTCATCAGACTGATTTTGCCCTGCCAATAGTCGGTCGCTCCCAAGTCAGGGAATAACACAACGCTTCTTCCTGCAAGAACGGACAGGCTGTTGGCATTGAAGCAACCGTTCTTTCCTCCAGATGCAATCCATAGGAATTGCGGAAGGTAGTAGGAAGCAATGATTGCCGTTTTCTCGCTTTCGACCAGTGCGACAGGACGGCTTTTATATTCTGGAAGCAGATGCTCACCGAAGAAGCATTGCTTCAGATTATAACCGTCCTTGTGCAGTACGGAGTGTACCCACGTGACATGATTGTACGGCTCTTTTATCCGCTTGCCAGTTTCAGGATTGTAAAGCATTATCTTACCTGTACGGACTCTGTTCTGATAATCCATTTGCCAAAATACGGTTGCACCGTCCCAATGCTTGGAAGTACCGACCATGTATTTCTTCATCAGTTTTAATGTCTCCGCTTCTCCAAATTGAGCCGATAAAAATTGAAACAGTTTGTTTTCTGGATAGCGTTGCAATGACTGATTGACTATATCTAAATCAATGTAGGAAGTGGCTTTTGGCTGCGACTTCTTTTATTGGCGCATAGTTCCTAAACTATTCTTCGCAAATTTTTCTTTTTCTGACGGATTCTGTTCAAAGTAATCACGGGCGTGAAGTGATAACCGCATTTCTGTTCGTGATCACAACGCCCCACGTAATCCGGGAACTGGATTTGTTCTCCGTATCAATGTACTTGGAAAAACATCTTTTGCGGTGGCAGTTCGGGCAAGTATGCCGGGTGCTGACACCCTTGTAGGGTTCTAATATGAATCTATGTGTACTCATTGTTTTTTGTTTTATGTGTCACTTTGTCGTTATTGTCGTTTTCGCTTGGAAAGTGTCAAAACCGACAAAAATGTCATGGGTTAATCTTTGAATATTCTCCATGTTTCTCTTTGCGGAACAGAGTCCCGATATTGTCATTGAGAAAGCGTTGAAATGTCCGCTCCTTCATTCCGTTTTGCTCGGCTATCTGTATAGCTTGGGCTGTCGTAAAGGAAGGAGGCAGCAGATTGATTATCGCCTGTTGCTGGCTGTTGAAAGCATTCTCATTCAGAATATTTTGTACGCTCAATGCAGACTCCTTAAAATACTCCGTCAGTTTAATGGCTCTCTCCACCGTCAGAAGGTCGATACATCTTGTCGCACTCTCCGCAAGTCCATCGTGCCAGTTGGATAATCAGACAAAAGCGGATGATGTATATCTCCAGCTTGCAATAGATACTCACAATGGTGTCGTTTGTTTCCCGGTCGCACAATTCAGAGAAATGATGCTGCCACTCGTAAAGCCGTTTCTTTGCATCCTCTGAGAAAAGAAGAATTTGCGGTTCAATCTCTCCATGTTCGTTGATGCTACACTCCGATTGTATCAGCTTGTTAATGATGGCATTCCATTCTTGCTCTATATCTTCCGGCAGTTCCTTGTCATTCCACCGTGCTTTCTGTTGTAGGTTGGGCATCACAAACAGAATGCGGTCGATAAATCCGTTGCTGGAACGTTCACCTTTAGCCAACTCGTTCAATATTTTTTTTTGAATAGTACCAATGACCGATATATACGGACGCTTGATGAAGATGGAACTCTTGGCATTTTTGCGGTCGGACATAGTGGTCTTGGCACTGAACACTGAGAGCCAGAACTGTTCTTCCGAACCGTTGTTATAGCGGTTGAAGTTCTTGAACCAAGCTGATAATTCATCAGCCCACAAGCATAGCCCACGTTTGTTTTGCGCATGAATGAGGCTCAACCCTTCGGGTGTTACATCCGAAACCAAGAAACGTTTGCGGATAGGCTCTTGTGGGAATTGCTCTCCACCGCTTTCCGCACGTTCCTTACGGCTCATGCTCATCAGTTCATCGTACTTGGCAAGAGCCTTTTCAAATTCCTGATTCTGTCGGTAGTCATAATCAAGAAATGGCTTCATCGCAAAACTGAGCGGATGGCTTTTGTTCGCCCCCGGTCTTCCAATCAATGCCATATACAGGATGGGGCTTTCCATCCATCCCTGCTTGATTTGGGCAAGGTGTGTATTACCTATGCCAACTGCTATTGCCGTGAGGATGGCTGCGGCAATGTAGTCGGTAGGGTAGTTATGGCACTCGTGTACCTCACGAATGATGTGTTGGATTTTTGCAGGGAATACGCTGACGGGAAATGCAGTACCGGACAGTCTTGTACTTAAATCAATTGCTTCATCAATGATGGATGCCGGATTAATAGAATATGTATCCATAGCCCAATTTTTAAAATTGTCACTGATGATTTGGGCTTATGGCGGACACCGCCTCTGCATATTGGCAAGCATCTCTTCATATGTCTGCTCGGAAGTCTTTCTCCGTCCGTTCTCAATCCAAGCGAGAAGCTCGTTCTCGTAGAAATAGAGTTTCTTCCCTTTCTTGTAAGCCGGGAGTAGCCCTTTGCGTACCAATGTATATATGGTAGGCTTGGCTTTTCGGATGATACGGCAAGCATCCTCAATTTCCACTAATACATGTTTGTCTGATGGCTGTGGCTGGAGTTCCGCTACCATCTTTTTCAACTCGATGACCTGTTCGGTCAGATAACCTACCGCTTCGGGCAGCTTATCAAATGTTACTGTTTCTTTTTTTGCATACGCCGCTCGTTTTTAATTGTTCGACAGCAAAGGAAACAGGTGTTTCAATGGTGGAATCATTCACCAAAATATAACTGATGGATAACTTTCAAAGATGATTTATAGTGATAATCCGTTGATAATTAGTATGTATTTGATGTATGACAATATTGATTATGTTAGTTACTGGGAGTATTCTGTATCTCCGTGCTTTTAATTCCTCCAACGGTGATTATTATTAGGGAGTAAACAGATATCAAAAGAAAAATGATAAGATTTGACAAGAGTCCCATTTATTATTCGTATTTTTACGTAAATCTTGCCTATTTGTGGTAAGACTTGTAAAGAATAATAGACCAAGTATGATTATTTATTTTAAAGCATTCTTATGAAATATCTGAAATACTTTTTACTTGTTATACTGCAATTTGCTTTATTGTTGAGCCTGGTCGTATGGTTCCACACGTCGGGTTTAGGGTGGCATATATCTGAACTTACTCCCAGTGATGCTATTTCATTATGGGGTCACAGTCACCACCATTGTGTTTTTGGTATTCTCAGTTCTTGCCCTTTGGAATGTCGACCAGAAGATTCAAGAACTCAATGAGATGAAACGGAGCATTGGCGACAAGTTCGATAGCATTGAGGCTAAGAACCGTGAGGTGATGCTGGAGGCAGATAAAGCCCAGAGAGATATTGTAAAGCAAGCAGAGGAACAGATTAAGCGGATTTTGGATAAGAGTACATACAGACAAAATTTCTACGATACTCTTACAAGAATAGCCAATAATCCCGATTTTGGTAGGCAGGTTCAAGAATATACACATTTCCTAAGAACAAGCGGAGATATTGAAGGTATTAATTATGCTTATGTGTATATCTGTAGAGGAAATGCTTATCTTATGTTGTCAAGAGATGACAAAGCATTATCAGACTTCGAGATGGCTGCAAAACTAGACACCAAGACAGTTGCCCCTTTCTTTGCATTAGGACATTATTATGTCACGAAGAAGGATTATCTCAAAAGCATTGAAATATATAAAAAGGATTGAAAATTGACCCGCAAGACGATAGTTTACTGATGAATATAGCCAATTCATATTCTGCGATGGGCGAATATGCTAAGGCTGATGTCTATTATGATAGGGCATTAACATTCAATCCGGATTTAGCAATGGCATACTATAACAAAGCAAAACTTACCACAGAGAAGAAAAGAAGAATTATGGCAAGAGAAAAGTATGGCATATCTCAATCACTGTATCAAGATAATGCCCTATTTTTATGATTCCAATATCAACAAAGCAGCATTGCTTCGCCAAGACAATAAAAAAATGCAGAGGCAGCGGAAGTGTTGACAAATGTCATTGAACCAACCTTCCGTTCAGAATTTTTATGGAAGAGCAATACGTAACTGAACGAAGTACACGAT
>VOFK01002127.1_pt1 | contig 37409 bp, 52 predicted proteins | sample 5384121 | NCBI WGS metagenome assembly VOFK01 (sample SAMN12384730, study PRJNA508395) | human gut metagenome | isolation source: healthy gut J | host: Homo sapiens | reverse complement strand
TCATTGTACTTCGTTTCGAAGTTACACGTATTGCTACCCAGGGGTGTTTAAAGATTTTGGAGTCGCACCAATCGCGAGCCCGTGGGAAAGGATATGCCCGTCGGCCTTCGTGCCGAGGTAATCCACATAGCGCTTCATCGCCTCGTAATGCCGCTCGACCAACCGGAAATCACCGTAGTACTCGTAGACCAGCCACGGCGCCAGCACGAACGCACTGCCCCACTCGGGCGAATCGCGGAATCCGTCGAGGAAAGTGACATATTCGGGGCAGATATCGGGAATAAGCCCCTCGGGAGTCTGCGCGAGCTCCATGTCGGTCAGCATCTTGTCGTAGAGGGTATACACGTCGAACTTCGATTGCAGCGACCCGAACATCAGGTGCAGCTGCTCGATCCACGGCAGCTTCTCGCGGTGGGGGGCAGTCGGTGAAATAGCTCACCATATTGCCCTTGATACCCCACGCGATAAGCTCCTCGGTCTTGTTGAGCAGGTCGTTCCGAACAGTGGAACGTCCCGGCCATCCGGGTGGCGTTGCGCGTATGCAGGCCGCGAAGGGTAACGATCTCGGGCAGCCCCCTCGGGATTCTCCCCCCGGCCGGGACGGCATTGCTCACCAGCACGTAACGCTGTCCGAAATAGGTGAACTGGGGGCGCCACGTCTCCACCTCGTCGCCGCGCAGGGTGTAGGTCAACCTGTATTCACCGCGGTAGCCGCCGCATTCGGTAATCGAGGTCGCACTCGAAATTGAACAGCTCGGTGGTGTTGAGCTGCACGCTCTGCCCGTTTGCCGCGGACTTCCAGCTGCACCGTCCCCGAGAAGTTCTGGCCCATGTCGTAAGAGCCATTTGCCGTGGCGGGTCTTGCGGATCGAGACCACGGGGAACTCCTCCATCACCCGCACGGGTTCGGCGACGGGGAAACCAACTTCCCGCGCTGGGTCGTCACCAGGCGGCTCGGCCCAGGCCGAAAGCGTCGTAACCGGGCAGCATCCATCCTGTCCGCTCGCGCGTCGCATCGTAATCCTCGCCGCCGAAGATGCTGCTGTACGTCACGGGGCTTTCGGTCACACGCCAGGCGCGGTCGCTGACAATCGTTTCGTGCGTCCCGTCGGCATACTCGATCTCGGCCTTGAAGATCATCTTGGGATAACCGAAGCTGATGAGCGCCTTGAAATAGCGTTCGCGCGGCACATTGTAGAGGCCGTTGCCGAGCATCACCCCAGAACACGTTGCCTCCCGGCTGCAATTCTTCGCTGATGTCGAACGTCTGGTAGCACACCTGCCTGTCGTAGTCGCTCCACGCCGGGTCGAGGAAATTGTCGCCCACCTTCGCCCCGTTCAGAAACAGCTCGAACTGTCCCAGGCCGCTGACATAGACCGTCGCCCGCTCGACGGGCTTGGTAACCTTCACTTCACGGCGGAACTGCGGCAGCCGGTTGAGCGCCGTTTTCCTGTCGCCGATCTTTATTTTGTTGAACTCCTGTCCGGGCACCACGCGCAGGCTGTCGGGCAGCTCCTCGAAGGCGATCCACCGGGCTCCGTCCCAATCGCTGCCGCCGAGCAGGCCGACCGCGAACGACCGGATTTCGCTCCACGGCGAATAATTCCCCGCAGCATCGCTCACCCGCACGCGCCAGTAATAGCGCTGCCCCGGCTTCAGCGTCCGCCCGGCATAGCGCACATGCAGTGAAACATCGGATTTGCGTTGTTCGTCCCACAACAGCTTCCGGCCCCTGGCCAGGTCGGCGGGGTCGGACGCCACCTGAATCTGATACCCGGCCTGCAGGAATCCGCGGCCGACGGAAAGCGTCTGCCAACTGAATTGCGGCGTCAGCGTATTGATCGCCAACGGGTTGTCCCGGTATTCACACCTCTCAGTTCCGCCACACGAAACTCATCTGCGGCAATGCCCCACAGGCAGCTTTAGCAGCAATGGGAACAACAGTAATAGTTTTTTCATAATCATTAAGATTTGGTTTCGTTTCAGGTTGTTTTTAAATTTCCTTTGAAGCCAAAAATAATGTTTTTATTTTACTTTTACACGCTCTTGCAAAAAATACGAATCCAAAAAGTCATTTTTCGAATATAAAAAATCATATTTCGAACTTTTCCGGCAAAGGTACTATCCCCGCACAGGCTGCCTACCTGCCGCCAAAGCCCGGCAAACAACCGAATATCAGGCAGGCAGCGCACAATACCCAAAGCTACCGGACAGCCGGGCATGCAGCGTGCAAAAATGAAAAACCCGCCCTTCGGGCAGGCCGGAAATCGCACAAAATCATCTTACCCGGCTGTACTGGCCGACCGGACAGGCAACCGAACATAGGGAGTCCGGCGTTGGCCGTGCAAAAAACAATGAAAATATGCAGGATGCGGGTGTTGCGGCATCAAATTGAGGTTTTTGGACTGCGAATCGGGGGAGATTCGGCCGTTACGCCCCGCCCGGCAAAAAATTCTTACGGCTTTTTCAACCGCTCCCGCTCCGAATGTCCCGATTTTTTTCACTACCTTTGTCACAAACAAATCTATCAACACATTTTACATCGATACCATGGAATTCGAAGGAACCGTTTACAAAATAATGCCCGTGACGAAAGGCACCTCCGCACGCGGCGACTGGCAGCGCCAGGACGTAGTGTTCGAGATGAACGAAAGGCTCGTTCGCACGCAAAATCTGCGTGACGTTCTTCAACAAGCCCGAAGACGTCGCCCGGCTGAAAGAGGGTGCCGCCTACACCGTCTCGGTCAACATCGAGTCGCGCGAATACAACGGCCGCTGGTACACCGACATCCGCGCATGGCGCATCCAACCCAAGCAGGCCGAATCCGCCGCCCCGATGCCCGACATGCCGCCCATTCCCGAAGAGCCCTCATACGCCTCTTCCCCGGCAGAAGTGGACGACCTGCCGTTCTAAAACGGGCAGACACCATACACAGCGGCGGCGGAGCGATTTCCGGCCGCCGTTGCTTTATACGCATAAACATGGAAAAACCTACCGACACCGCCATACGCCCCCTGCACGAAACGGAACTGCCGGCAGCATCCGCCCTCGCTGGGCGCGTCTTCGCCGAGTTCGAAGCCCCGGAATACAGCCCCGAAGGCATCGGCGCATTCCTCCGCTTTGTCGCACCGGAAGCCCTCGCGGCACAGCACCGCAACGGGTCGATGCAATCGTGGGGCGCTTTCCGGCGGGGAAGGCTCGTCGGGATCATCGCCCTGACGCGACGCAGCCACCTGTGCCTGCTTTTCGTGGAGAAAGCCTGCCATCGGCAGGGCATCGCCCGGGCCCTGTTCCAACACTGCGCGACCACTGCCGCACGGCACCGGACACGCCCTCGGATCACGGTAAACTCCTCGCCCTATGCCGTCGGAGCCTACCGCAGGCTGGGATTCCGCGCGACCGGCGACGAACGCACCGTCGACGGCATCCGGTTCACACCGATGGAATACCTATTTATATAAAAAGAAGCGGGCTCCGCTCGGAGCCCGCTTCCAAATATCTTCCGGAAATGCATCCCGCTTATTTTGCAGGTGCCGGTGCAGGAGCCGTCGCGGTCGAATCGGCCGGTGCGGGCTCCTCGTAAGGGATTACTTCGATCACTTCCACATCGAACTGGAGCGCCTCGTTGGGGCCGATGTCACGGCCTGCACCACGCGTACCGTAAGCCAGGTCGCTCGGAATCCAGAGCGTGATCTTACCGCCCTCGCCCACGAGCTGGAGACCTTCCGTCCAACCCTTGATGACACGGTTCAGCGGGAACTTGGCGGGTTCGTCAGCCTCCTTTGGGAGCACCCTTTTCATCGAACGAATCGGGGCTCTGCTTGCGCATCATCTCCTGCTGCTCTTTCGAGCGGTTCTTGAAAAAAATCGAGGTGTCGAACACCTTGCCTTCACGCGTATATCCGGTATAGTGTACCCGAACCACATCGCGGGGATCCTTCGCCACCTTGGCTGCGTCGCCCTCCTTAGTAACCTTGTAGAGCAGGCCCGACTCGGTCTTCTTGACGCCCGACTTCTTCTCGGTCTTCTCCAGCCATGCCTTCGATGCGGCGGCATTCTCGGCAGGGCGCTTCACCATGAAATAATATTGCAGGTACTGGTTTACCTCGTCCTCGGTCATCTTGGCCTTGCCGTCACGTACGTCCTGCATGGCCTCGCCGATCCAGACCAGCTGAATGGGCATGCCGCTCTGGCTGATGTTGTAACCGATGTCGTTACCGAAAGCATACGAGATCTCGGCACGCTCCTCCTCGCTCTCGAACATGGCAGGGTCGGCCGTGGGATATTCGACCTTCGTGCTGTCGCCTCCGGCCAGACGGATGCTGTCCTGCTCGGCACGTTTGGCGGCGATTGCCTGGGCGCGCTCGCCGCGCTTGGTCATAAAATATTCGCGCAGCATATCGAGCGACTTGTCGTGCTCCTGCGTAGCCTTACCCATCGCACTTTCCTTGATACCCTTTGTCGATGGCCTTGAAATCGAAGGGGATGTCCCTCATTTCAAAATTTATACCGTTACCAATGTTCGCGCCCAGCACATACGACAGCGAGTCGAATTCGGAAAGGCTGCCCATACGGACACCGCCGCCCTTTGTCTCCGCAGGCGGTCAGGATTGCGGCACCCGCGAGCGCCGCAGCAAAAGAATCTTTTTCATCGTTTTTTGAATATGTTTAGTCTAATCGTTTGAGCCTGTTCGGGGTTCACCCGCGCAAAGTTATAAAATAATTACGATATCGCCCCAAATTACCGGCGTAAATTATTGCGCCGCGACCAATTCGTATATTTGTCGAGATCGACAAGCTCGATTTCGTAATAAAGCGTGGCATTGGGCCGGATCCCGAGCTCTTTTGTCCCCCGCAGAGCCATAGGCAACCGCAGAAGGCATCCATGCATTGATCTTCCCGCCCTTGCCGATCAGCTTCACGCTCTCCTTCATCCCTTTGTTCAGGCTGCCGAGCGACGTGCGCAGCGTGTCGCGGCGCTCGTAGGAGGAGTAGACGTCGGCCCGTCGGCCGTGCGGATGATGTAGCGCAGAGCAACGCTGTCCCGGTCGGAAACTGGAATCTGCTCCTGATCGCCCAGCACCTCCACGGCGTAGGTCACGCCCGACGGCGTGCGGGCATAGCTGCGGTTCGATTTGGCGAAGTCCGCGAGGAACTGCTCCTCGTAGGCACGCGCCTTTTTCGGGCAGCACATAGTTCATGTAACGCAGGTAATAGACCTCGGCATCGTCCGCCGAGAGTTTCGCCCCGGCACGGAACACGTCGCGGATACCCTCGCATACGGCATTGACGTTGAGCGTCGAATCCATTTTGAGCAGGTTCATGCCCACGTTCATACCGATGATATAAGCTACCGAATCGGTGTCGGCCTTGAGTTTCACGCCCCCGCCCGACTTCCTGGAGCAGGCTCCGGCCAGCAACGCCATGGCTGTCAGGGCAAAAAATGTTTTACGCATATTATTTATTTCCGTTTCTTCGAAAAAAACCAAAATCAGCAGGCTTCCCAGCACGGCCGCGGCCGTCGAGCCCATCAGGATCGCTATCTTGCCCCGGTCGATCAGGTCGGGTTCGGTGTAGGCCAGCGCGTCGACGAACAACGACATCGTGAAGCCGATACCGCCCAGGCAGGCCACGGCCAGCAACAGGCGCCATGTAGCCCCCTCGGGCATCACGGCAAGGCCGGATTTCACGGCACCCCAGCTCGCAAGAAATATGCCCAAAGGCTTACCGACCACGAGCCCGAAGAAAATACCCATCCCGATCGACCCGATCTCGGACGAATAGTGAAAAATATTCAGGTACTCGGGCGAGGTGATCTCGACACCGGCGTTCGCCAGTGCGAAAATCGGCATCACCAGGAACGTGACATAGGGCGCCAGCGAATGCTCCAGGCGGTAGCTCATACCCACCGAGTCGGCCGCCAGCAAACGCATGCGGCGCATGTAGAACCGGTGGTGCTCGTTGGGAAAATCATCGCCCGACGTTCTCGCAGCCAGCATCAACTCCTTCAGGTGGCGCATCTTATGGGCGAAATACTCCTTGCTGTAACGGGGCGTCATCGGGATCAGCATGGCCATCGCCACGCCCGAAATGGCCGAATGCACGCCCGAATAGTAGAACAACCCCCAGATCACCACGGCGGGCACCAGGTAAAAGAACATGCGTTTTTCGCCCATCTCCTTCATGAAGTAGACCGCGAGCATGATGACCAATGCCGCCAGCAGGCAGCTTATCTGCACCTGCCCCCCGTAAAAGAGCGCGATGACCAGGATTGCCCCAGGTCGTCGGCGATGGCCAGTGCCGTGAGGAATATTTTGAGCGAAACCGGCACGCGGTCGCCCAGCATCGAAAGGATGCCGATGGCAAAGGCGATGTCCGTGGCCGTGGGTATACCCCATCCGTTGGCCGCTATGGTGCCGTGGTTGAAGAACAGGAAAATGATCGCAGGGGCGAGCATGCCGCCTGCGGCCGCCAATACAGGCAGGATGGCCTGGCGTGCCGACGAAAGCTGCCCGCAAACGATCTCCCGCTTTATTTCGAGTCCGACGGCGAAAAAGAAAATCACCATCAGGCCGTCGTTAATCAGCTTCTCGACGGTCATTCCGCGCGGGAAAACCCAGTCGATCAGCCCGTCGGGGCTGTGCACCATCAGCGAAAGATCCGTTTCGAGCAGATGGCGGTAATAGAGCGAAGTCCCGGGCAGGTTGGCCAGCAGCATGGCTACGATCACACAACCGAGCAGTACGACGCCTCCCGCCCAGGGGGCTTCCAGAAAATTGCGGCCGCGTATACCGATCATATGACGCTCACGTACCCAGCGGTACATTGAAAATAGTCGCATTTACTGTCCGTTTGATTTTAATGTCAAATTACACAATTTCCAGAGCATGCGCGCCCCGGTGATGGCATCCACTTTCGCTTCGGGCGCCGGAGCGACCTCCACGACGTCGAACCCGATAATGCGGCGCCCCGAACGCACGAGCGTATCGAGCAGCCACACGGCCTGATTGAACGTAAGCCCCCCGCAGACGGGCGTACCCGTATGGGGACAGTTCTCAAAAAGTGAGGCCGTCGATGTCGAAACTCACGTAGACCTCCTGCGGCAGCGCGTCGACGATGCAGCGGCACTGCGCATCCCACGTCTCGCCGCGGAAAATCGCGGCGGCGAGCGACAGGTCGTCGAAGGTGGCAACACGGGCGGAAGAAGCGGCCAGCGCGGCCTCCGTCCCGCTGAAATCGCGCACGGCGACCTGGGCGATCTTCGTCACCTGCGGCACGTCGCGCAGGACGTTGAACATGATCGAAGCATGCGAAAACTCGAAACCCTCGTAAGCGTCGCGCAGGTCGCAGTGGGCGTCGATATGCAGGATGCCGAACTCCCCGTGGCGGTCACCCAGGGCACGGATCAGTCCGTAGGGCGTCGAATGGTCGCCCCGACCAGTCCCACGGTCTTCCCTGCGTCGAGCCACCGCGCCGCCTGCGCCCCGATGTTGGCGTTCATGGCGCGGCAGCCTTCGTTGATGCGGCGCACCTTGCGTACCGCATAGTCGTCCTCGGGACTTCCCCCGCCTTCGAGATGGGCAATCACCTTCTCCGCATCGCTGCGCAAGCGTTGCGACTCCTCCAGCAACGCATAGTCCACGTCGGCCGTGGCGATACCGCGGCGCCACACGCCGGGAGCCAGCGGCTCGTGGAAATCGAGCTGCGTCGAGGCTTCTATCACGGCATCGGGCGCATGGGCCGTCCCGGCGCCGTACGACACCGTCACGTCCCACGGAGCTGAAACCAGCACCAGTTCGGCCGTTCCCGGCTCGAAAGGAAGCCCGAAATAGGTTCCGTTATCCACACCGACCCCGTCGGGGATCGAAGGCGTTTAGTTCCATACGGTTGAATTTCATTCTCCATTTTCCGCGCCCGGCACAGATAGTCTGCTTGCAACCTCCGCCCCCGCTTAATGAAAATGTTCATTTTAAATGACAAAGGTACAAAAATTTTAATTTTTCCCTATATTTGTTTCCCGGAAAGAAAAGAAATCAGGAAAAAAGCAACTATCCATGAAAATCGTCGCAGACAGTGCCATCCCCTTTTTGCAGGAGTCCTCGAGCCGTGGGCCGAGGTACGCTACCTGCCCGGCAGCCGGATCGCCGCGGAGGACGTGCGCGATGCCGACGCCCTCATCATCCGCACCCGCACCCGTTGCGACGGGCGCCTGCTCGCCGGTTCGCGCGTCCGTCTGATCGCCACGGCCACCATCGGGTTTGACCACATCGACACGGCATGGTGCGCGGCGCACGGCATACGGGTCGCCACGGCAGCAGGCTGCAACGCCCGCGGCGTACTGCAATGGGCGGGCGCCGTACTGGCCCACCTCGCGCGTACACAGGGGTGGGAGCCCGCACAGCGGACGCTGGGCATCGTGGGCGTCGGGCATGTGGGTTCCCTCATCCGGGAATACGCCGGCCTGTGGGGCTTCCGCGTCGTCTGCTGCGACCCGCCGCGCGAAGAGCGCGAGCATTGCGGGTTCCTGCCGCTGGAAGAGGTCGCACGCCAAGCCGACATACTCACCTTTCACACGCCGCTCGACGCCTCGACGCGGCACATGGCCGGCGAGGGGCTGCTCGCCCGCCTGAAACCGGGCGCCGTGGTGATGAACTCCTCGCGCGGCGAAGTGGTCGACGGCGACGCGTTGTTGCGGAGCGGCCATCCCTGCGTGCTCGACGTCTGGGAACACGAACCGCACCTCGACCCGCAGTTGCTCGACCGCACGCTGCTCGCCACACCCCACATCGCGGGCTACTCCGAGCAGGGCAAGGCCAACGCTACGGCAATGTCCGTCGCCACGCTGGCCGGCTTCTTCGGCCTCCCGCTCCGGGGTTGGTACCCCTCCGAAGCCGCCCCCTCCGTCCCGCGGCCGATCTCGTGGCAGGAGCTTTGCACGACCATCCGCGACGCCTATGACATCGAAGCCGAAAGCTGCCGCCTCAAGGCGCGGCCCGCCGATTTCGAGGCCATGCGCGACCACTACCGCTACCGCAGGGAATACTTTTTAGCGAAATCAGTTCTTTTTTAGTACCTTTGCGGCCACGGACAATGCCCTTAAGAAAATGTACCGGAGAATCATAAAGCCCATCCTTTTCTCGCTTACCATCGAGCGGGCACACCATGTGGCGCTTCTGTTGTTGCGCATCATCGGGCTCATACCCGGCGGGCGCTGGTTCCTGCGCAAATGTTACACCGTACGGCACCCGGCGCTCGAACGCGAGGTCTTCGGTGTAAAAAATTCGCCAATCCCATCGGCCTGGCCGCGGGCTTCGACCGCAACGGCGAGGCCTACCGTGAACTGGCGGCGCTCGGGTTCGGGTTCATCGAGATAGGCACCGTCACCCCGCGCCCGCAGGCGGGCAACCCGCGCCCCCGCGTGTTCCGGCTGCCCAAAGACCGCGCCATCATCAACCGCATCGGGCTTTCGAACCGCGGCCTGGACAAGACAATCTGCCACCTGCGCCGCCCGCACGAAGGGATCATCGTGGGCTGCAACATCGGCAAGAACACTGTGACGCCCCCCGAAAATGCGGCCGCGGATTACCTCCGACTCTTCCGCAACCTCTACCAGTATGCGGACTACTTCACGGTGAACATCAGCTGCGACAACTCCTGCCGCGAAGGCACCACCTACACACGCACGCACATACTCCAGATACTTGATCCGCTGTTCGACTTCCGCCGCGGGCAGAACCAGTACCGGCCGATCATGCTCAAGGTGTCGCCCGACATGTCGGACGAAGTCATCGACGAAATCAGCGACATCCTGCTCGAAACACCGCTCGACGGCATCGTGGCCACCAACGGCACCCACCGCCGCGAAGGGCTGCATACGAGCCACATGGCGCTCGACAAGATCGGCAGCGGCCGCCTGAGCGGCGCACCGCTCACCCAACGGGCCGTAGAGGTCGTGCGGCGCATCCACACCCGCTCGGGCGGCAACTTTCCGATCATCGGCGTGGGCGGCATCATGAGCCCCGCCGATGCCAAGGCGATGCTCGACGCAGGCGCAGACCTCCTGCAACTCTACACCGGTTACATCTACGAAGGGCCGGGGCTGGTCGGCGAAATCTGCCGTTCGCTGATCGCCGATGCCGAAGCGGCCGCAGCCGCCAAGCAGCCCGCAGAAGCGAGAGCCGAAGAAGAGGCCCGGGCTGCTGCTCAGGCCGCTGAGGCAAAAGCCGCAGCAGCGACGGCTTCAGGCGCACAGGCACCGGAAGCCGGGAAGGCCGCACCCGGAACGGAAACCGCCGCGACAGCCCAAACACAGGCCGCCGCACCTGCAGAATCGGTGCCGAACCCGTCACCGGAAACACAGAACAGCCCGGCACGACCTGCGGATAACGAACCGGACACCCGCAAGAAACAGCCCGCATCCTGAGCCTCAAATATTGCCATGAAAGCAACGATCATCACCATCGGCGATGAAATCCTCATCGGCCAGATCGTGGATACGAACTCGTATCCATCGCCAAGCACCTCAACGCCGCCGGCATCGTCGTACACGAAAAGGTTTCGATCGGCGACGACAGCACACAGATCGTCCGGAGCGTGGAACGCGCCCTGGGAGATTCCAACGTCGTCGTCATCACCGGGGGGCTCGGCCCCACCAAAGACGATATCACAAAAAGACCCTGGCCGGAATGTTCGGCTGCGAACTGTGCCCGACCAACGGGTCGCCGACCATGTGAAACGCATGCTCGAAGGGCGCGGCATCGAGTTCAACGAACTCAACCGCGGGCAGGCGATGGTTCCGGCCTGCTGCACGGTGCTGTTCAACGCCCACGGCACGGCTCCGGGCATGTGGTTCGAACGCAAAGGTGGTGGTCTCGCTGCCCGGTGTCCCCTACCGAGATGGAACACCTGATGCAGGACGAAGTGATGCCGCGCCTGAAAGCGCATTTCGAACTGCGCCAGATCGTGCACCGCACGATGATCACGGCCGGGCTGCCCGAGTCGATGCTCGCCGCAAAGATCGAAGCATGGGGAAAACGCCCTGCCATCCTAACTGGCTTACCTGCCCAATCCGGGCGCCGTACGGCTGCGCCTGTCGGCCTATCGAGGTCGAGGGCGAAAGCGTTTCGAAGGAGATCGAACGGCAATTCGAGGCACTGCGGAAAATCATCCCCCCACAACATCATCGGGTACGAAACGGCCACCATGCAGGAACTGGTACACAAGCTGCTCACCGAGCGCGGGCTGACCCTCGCCACGGCGGAAAGCTGCACCGGAGGCAACATCGCGGCACGTTTCACGGCCATGCCGGGTGCTTCGGCCTATTTCCTCTGCGGCGTAGTTTCGTACAGCAACGCCTCGAAACACGATATCCTGGGCGTAGACCCGGAGGTCATTGCCCGCCACGGCGCCGTCAGCGAAGAGGTCGCACGGCGAATGGCCGAAGGGGCACGACGGATCTCGGGTGCCGACTACGCCATAGCGACCACCGGTATCGCAGGCCCCGCGGGCGGCTCCGCCGAAAAGCCGGTCGGCACGGTATGGATCGCCGTGGCGACCCCACACCGGACGACCGCCATCCTCAAACAGTGCGGTTCCGACCGCGGGCAGATCATCGACCGGGCCAGCGCCTTCGCCATCAGCCTGCTGCGCGACGAACTCAACGGTAAATAATACATTCGTCCCATGCATAGAATACTTGCCTCAACCATCGGTGCACTCCTCGCCCTCACATCCTGCATGCGTCAGCAGCCCGAGGAGCGGGTGCATAAACTCCTGACCGACCGCATCCAGACCCTTGCCACGGCGGAAAGCTGCACGGGCGGTACCATCGCGGCACGCTTCACGGCCATGCCGGGTGCCTCGGCCTATTTCAAATGCGGCGTAGTGACTTACAGCCTCGATGCCAAGCAGAACTTCGTAAACATCTGCTGCGATACGATAGCCCGCTACGGCGCCGTCAGCGAACAGGTCGTACGCCAGATGGCCGAAGGCGTCCGCCATCTGGCAAATGCACACTACGCTATCGCCACGACAGGGATCGCAGGCCCCACGGGCGGCACCCCCGAATACCGGTCGGTTCGGTATGGATCGCCGTCAGTTCGCCCCTGCGCACCACGGCCCGGCTGATCCATGCCAAAGGCGACCGCACGCAGATCATCCGCGAAGCGGGAACGGCCGCCATCGAACTGCTCGAAGAAGAGTTGCTCGCCGCCCAACCGGGCAAATAGTTTCAAATTACGGCTGATCCGTTTGTTTTTGCAAACAATTTAGCTTATTTTTGCAGCAATTCAGCCCAGCGCAAAATGAAAAGAACCTTATTCCTGTCGGTGTTGTTCGGTATGCTCCTCACCACGGCCCATGCTGAAAACGAAAGCCACCAACAAGTAGACAGTACACTTTACGCCTATTACCGCTGGTGCAACAACAACATACGCGACACGGCCGTCCTCAGCAAGGCGGACACGCTGTTCCGGCTCTCTCGGGCGAGAAGCACGACATCCGGATGCAGGCCGTCGCCCTGAGCTTGAAAGCCGACCATTACTATTTCAACAACAACCTCGACTCGCTCAAGGCATGGATTCCCCGCGTGCAGGATTTCGCTCGCAAGAATGACCAGATCAAGTATTACTACTTCACCTGGTCGCGGCTGATTCTCTATTATACCAAACAGGCGCAATACACGCTCGCCCAATACGAACTGGAGCAGTATATGTCGCAGGCCGAAAAGGACAATTACAAACCCGCAACCGCCGAGGCATACAAACAGCTCGGACACATCTACCGCACCCGCGGATTGAAAAAACCCGCTGTGGAATACTACCGGAAGGCAATCGATTTCATCATCCAGAACGGGCTCAACACATTCCATCTCTCGAACCTCTATTCGGAACTCGCGACCATGCTGATGGATCTGCAACGCTATCCCGAAGCCGCAGAAGCCGTCGAAAAAGGCAAGGCATGCATTCCGCTACCGGACTACATCTGGGGTCTGAAGGCCAAACGGAAACGCACCTGCTCGCCCAGACAGGCCAGACCGACAAAGCCAAAGCACTTTTCAACGAGATCAAGGACGGGCAGAACGGCAACCTCTCGGAGATCAAACTCGCTGAAATCGAGGTCGCCATCTACAACCATTCGCACGAATACGGCAAGATGATCGCCGCAATCGACAAATTGATCAGGTCGTTCGAAAGAGAAGGATACAAGGAATCCTATTTCTACTACCTCTATGAAAACCGTGCAGCCGCCTACGCCGCCCTCGGCAATTTCGAAGCCGCCTACCGGGACATACAGCATTACACCGAACTCTACCACAAACAAGTCAACGACGACAACGAGAAGACACTCGGAGAATTCGCCACGCTGCTCGATGTCAACCGGTTGAACATGGAAAAAGCAGAACTGCGCCAACAGGCGCAGGAAGAGCGCCTGCACCGCACCCAACTGGGCACGATCGGCTTGGCGTGCATTCTCTTGCTGGCCGCTGTCTTCATCGCGGTAATGCTCCGCATGAACCGCCACCTCGCCCGCGCGAAGAGAGCCGCCGAAGAGAGCAACCGGATGAAAGGCATCTTCATCCGCAACATCACGCACGAGATCAATACGCCGCTCAACTCCATCGTCGGATTTGCGGGAGCTGGCCGCAGCCTCGGACGATGCCGACGCCGCCGAACGACAATCCTATAAAGCATCATCCAGGAAAACAGCGGCTATCTCCAAAAACTCGTGGACGACGTGCTCTACATCGCCGGACTCGAATCGTCGGAAACCCCGCCGGCCATGAGCCCGACCGACATCAACGAATGCTGCCAGGGAGTGTATTCAGAAGGTCTCACAGTCCAGTTCCCGGGCGGTGAGTATCCGTTTTGTCCCGGCACGCGAGAAATTCCACCTGCACACTTCGTGCATGCTGATATCCAAAAGCCATCACCGAAATGCTGCGCAATGCCGTACATTTCGCGGCCGACGGAGAAATCACGCTCGCATATACGCTGGACGGCGGCAACCGCCGCATCACATTCACGGTAACCGACTCGGGGCCCGGCATCCCGGCTTGCGAGGCCGAGCATATTTTTCGGACGCTTCGTCAAGCTCGACACCTTCTCGCAAGGGGCTCGGGCTCGGCTGACCGTGTGCCGGCTGATCGCCTCGGCCCTGGGCGGCACGATAAAACTCGACACAAATTACAGCGGAGGGGCACGTTTCGCACTTTCGATACCGTTACGTTAAACACTAAAAACCAATACAATAGACCACGCACCGGAAAATTAATGTGGATTATTAATCTTTAATTCTCATTTTTTCCTTATATTTGCTCCCTTACGGGAATAACGAACAAATTTAGCGAAAACAACAATGAAAGTTTGCGAAATCACAGGCAAGGTAGCGATCGTGGGCAACAACGTCTCGCACTGCACCACAAGACCAAACGCAAATTCAGCCCCAATCTGAAAAACCAAGCGTTTCTGGTCCGAGCAGGAAGGCCGCTGGATCACCCTGAAGGTGTCGGCAGCCGGAATGAAAAACAATCAACAAGAAGGGTCTTGCAGTAGCACTGCGCGAGGCTGCCGCACCCAAGTCCGTTTACTAAAACACCGAAGTAACAAATGGCAAAGAAAGGCAACAGGGTTCAGGTCATTCTCGAATGCACCGAACAGAAACAGAGCGGAGTTCCGGGAATGTCCCGTTACATCACGACGAAAAAAAAAAGAACACCCCCGACCGTCTGGAGCGTCAAAAAGTACAATCCGTTCTTGAAGAAGGTCACCGTTCACCGTGAAATTAAATAGTTTTGAAGCTCTATGGCAAAGAAAGTAGTCGCAACACTGAAAACCGGCACGGGTAAGAACTTTACGAAGTGCATCAAGATGGTCAAGTCGGACAAGACCGGTGCTTACATGTTCAAGGAAGGCATCATTCCCAACGACCAGGTCAAGGAATTCTTCGAAGAGAAGAAATAAGTATTTTAAGAGCTAATCTTAAATACAAAGGGCACCCGATCGGATGCCCTTTGTATTTCTCCGGCTCTCTCCGGCGAATCAGAACTTGTGTACCGCGCGCACCAGAAAATTGTTATACTTGGGAATTTCGACGACATAGGGAGGTTCGATACCCATATGCGACGTAAAGGCCGACTTCTCGTCCTTCTCGGTCGAGGAGAAATAGTAGACCAGCCGATCCATACGCTTGCCGCCGTTATTCTTGAGGGCGTTGTTGAACCGGTTACGGGCCTGGCGGCTGGACTGCACACGCGTCCCGCCGCTGTAATTATGGCCGATGTTCAGCAGTTCGTCGATCGACGGAAGGTACCAGCCCTCACCCTTCTCGCGGCACCACTTGAATGCCGGGAAATCGTCCCACGAAAGGTTGTTCTCGGCGATGTAGGCCGCAACTTTCTCCATGTTCACACTGCCGTCGGAACGGTTGTCCGTACCAATGACGCGCAGGTCGGGCTTGCGGAACTCGCTCCAGTGCAGGTAAATCTCATCGAGCGAGATTACCAGCCCGTGCTGGCGGTCGTCGGAGAGCATACACACGACGCCCTTGATCCCGTCCTGGTTATAGAATTCGCCGATCTCGTACTCCTTGACCACATACTTCACCCCATCGGCAGGGCTGGCGGCAGGCGCCTCGGCCGCAGCGGGAGCGGCGGAAACCTTAGGGCTCCTCGGCCGGGATGGCCGGGGTCAACGGTGTTGCAGGAATGCTCGCGGCAGCCTTGAAATACTCCTTCTCGCCGTTTGCATATTGGATATAGCTGATTTCCGACACGGGCAGGACGTAAGTCGGGCCGTCGGGATTGGAGAAACGCTTGTAACGAACGGACTCGGGGGTTATCTCCGTCACTTTCGCTTCGACCTTCGAGGCGTCAGCCTTGATTATCAGGTCTTGGGCTGCGACAGTCAGTACGCCGCAAAAACGCTGCCAACAGCAGCAGGATCGTTTTTTTCATCATTGCAGGAAATGTATATAGCGCAAATATAACGTTTTTTTCCAAACTTCCTTATTATCTTTGTCAGGATATATAAATATAAGTATGGGATTTTTTTCGATATTTTCAAAAAAAGAAACAGGATAGCGCCGCAGCGGACATTCCGGAGAGCCGGCAACAGCAGCAGGAAGAGCTTAACGCGGGGCTCGAAAAGACCAAGACCGGAATCTTCTCGAAACTCGCCCGTGCCGTAGCAGGCCGCTCGACGGTCGATGCCGACCTGCTGGACGACGTGGAGGAGGTGCTGATTACGTCGGACGTGGGCGTGAAACCACGGTGAAGATTATCCGGCGCATCGAAGAGCGTGTGGCGCGCGACAAATACATGAATACGTCCGAGCTCCAGTCCATCCTGCGCGAGGAGGTCATGTCGCTGATGGAGGAGTCGCACGGCTCGGAGAAGCATTTCGGGCTCGACGCCAGGCAGGGGCGAACCCCGTGGTGATGGTCGTCGGCGTCAACGGCGCGGGCAAGACGACGACCATCGGCAAGCTCGCGGCACAGCTGACCAAGGCCGGGCTGAAAGTCTGGATCGGTGCCGCCGATACGTTCCGCGCCGCCGCCATCGACCAGCTCAAGGTCTGGGCCGACCGCGCCGGGGCGACGATGATCCGTCAGGAGATGGGATCCGACCCGGCATCGGTGGCGTTCGACACGCTGACGTCGGCCAAGGCCAACGGCGCCGACGTGGTGCTGATCGACACGGCAGGCCGCCTGCACAACAAAGTCAACCTGATGAACGAACTGACCAAAATCCGCAATGTCATGGGCAAGGTCATCCCGGAGCCCCGCACGAGGTAATGCTGGTGCTCGACGGCTCCACGGGACAAAACGCCTTCGAACAGGCACGGCAGTTCACGCAGGCGACGCAGGTCACTTCGCTCACCATCACCAAGCTCGACGGCACGGCCAAGGGCGGCGTGGTGATCGGCATCAGCGACCAGTTCCACATCCCCGTGCGCTATATCGGGATCGGGGAAGGCATCGACCAGCTCCGCATTTTCGACCGCAGGGAAAGTTCGTGAACGCCCTGTTCGGCCACGAAACGAAATAAAGCGCCCCACGCCTGTGAAACCAATCCTCTGGGGCTTATTGCTCGCTCTGGGATGCAGCCTTCCGGGGAAAAGCCCAGCAACCCGCCGCGGGTGAGTAGCCGGGACAGGGACACCAGACCACCCCGGTTTGCGCCGGAACAACGGACGACACACAGTAACAATATAAGTATCAGGCGACAGGCTCCGAAATCGGAGCCTGTCGCCTTTTTTATGTCCGGTTCAACCGAACGGCCCGTGTAGGGAAGTCAATTATACGCAATCTGAGGATTCAAATACGCAAACCACGCCCAGCAAGAATTTCGATATACATAATTTTGAATATCGAATTTCCACATATTACAAATCGACGACAAACGTCCGTGATTATTTAAATTATTTTAATAAATCAAGCCAACCTATTCGGTGCAAACCGAGCCTCTATACCAATAATACTAATATTAACCTTAACTCTATGAAAATGAATTTGACTACTTCGGAGAAGAACAGGGGCATCGTCCGCTTTCTTCTGATGGGTATGCTGCTGTGCCTACTCATTCATCCGGCCCAAGCGCAAGACCGCGTCACGGTTACAGGGCGTCTGACCGACACCAGCCATGCACCGCTCATCGGCGCTTCGGTCATAGAACAAGGGACGACCAACGGCGTTACGACCGATACGGAAGGTAACTACCAGATCTCCGTAAGCGGCAACGCGACCCTCGGCTTCTCGTTCATCGGCTACAAACCCCAGAGCATCGCAGTCCTGAACCGCACCGTGATCGACGTCACGCTGGAGGAGGATGCCACGATGATCGGCGAAGTCGTAGCCATCGGTTACGGTTCGCAGCGCAAGGAAGACCTCTCGATGGCCGTGACGACCGTCAAAGCTCGACGAAGCGGCCAAAAGCCGCGCCTCGAACCTGGCGACCATCCTCCAGGGCCGTATGCCGGGCGTCACCGTACAGCAGACCGGCGACCCGATGAAACCCGCCTCGTTCACCATCCGCGGCCGCGGATCGAAAGGCAACGACGACGACCCGACCTCGGGCGACGGCGTACTTGTCGTCGTGGACGGCGTGCCCAACGCCCCATGATGGAGGACGTCGAGACGATCACCGTGCTCAAGGATGCCGCCTCGGCTGCAATCTACGGCGCATCGGTAGGTTCGAGCGGCGTCATCCTCATCACGACGAAGAAGGCCCAGAGCGGCAAACTCCGCGTAGACGTGAATGTCTCGCTCGGCTTCGAGAAGGTGACCAACCTGCCGAAGATGCTCACGGCGGAACAGTACAACGAAGTGTGGGCAAAAACCGTGGAGAAGAACCCCGGCAGCCAGCTTCCCAGCGCCTCCAACCCGGAGGTATACCCCTGGGGCAACGTAACCCGCACCGACTGGCTGGATGAGATTTTCCAGACCGGTTTCACGCAGCACTACGCCGCAACGATCTCGGGCGGCAGCGAGAAGGTACAGTCCATCTTCTCGGTATCCTACGACAAGAAGGACGGCGTACTGCTCAACACCTACAGCGAAAGTTTCAACGGCAAATTGCAGACCGACTTCAAAACTCACCAACTGGCTCAAGATTTCGGAGCGTGCGTCGTTCGTGGTATCCAACGGGCAGGGCAACGTGGACACCAGCCACCAGGGCCCGATCATGGGTGCCATATGGTACCCGCGCGCGGCTTCGGTCTACGAGATGAACGAGGACGGGACATACGCCCGCGACGAGAAGGGCAACCGCTATTACGGCGGTACGAGCCCCGAGTGGGCGGACGTGAACGGCACGCCGATGCTCTACAACCCGGTAGCATACCTCGAAAGGATGCACCGCAAATACCCCGAGCATAAGATCTTCTCGACGACCTCGATCGAAATCAAGCCGATCTCGTCGCTGACGATCAAGTCCGACTTCACCATCGACCTGCGCAACAAAGAGTCCGACGAGTTCTACCCCACCATGACGGAGAAAGGCCTGCGGCGCGACATCAACTACCGCGAACAGTTCTTCGACCGGGACAACCACTGGCTCTCGGAGACGATCGCGACCTATGCACAGGTATTCGGCCGGCACCACATCAGCGCGATGGCGGGCTTCACGGCCGATTTCAAGAGGCTGCACAGCCGGGAAGTCTATTCGAGAGGGTATCCCGACAACGATATCAACAGTTCGATTTGGGATCAGGCCAATGACTGGACTTCGAACACGCCCAAGGAGAGCAAATACGAACAAACCATGGTGTCGTTCCTGGCCCGCCTGGGTTATTCGTTCGACGACCGCTATTTCCTGGTGGGCAGCGTGCGCCGCGACGCCTCTTCGAAGCTGCCTGCGAGCAAGAACTACGACTGGTTCCCCTCGGTATCGGGATCGTGGAAACTCTCGTCCGAAAAATTCTTCCAGAATGCAGGCCTCGACAAGGTTTTCGACCTGGTCAAGTTCCGCGCAGGCTGGGGCCGTATCGGTAATGTCGACCTCTATCCGAACAATGTGGCAACCGTTGAGCTCCTGAACTACCAATACCCGATCATCTTCGGCCAGAACCTCGACCAGCTGCTCCAGGGAACCTACCTCAACACGATTCCCAATTATTCCGCCCGCTGGGAAACCACCGAGCAGACCAGCGCGGGCCTCGACCTGACGATGTTCAAGAACAAACTGAACATCAGCGTGGACTACTACCACAAGGTAACCAAAGACCTGATCGACTACATTCCCACGCCCGAACAGATCGGTGTGGCGGATCCTCCCATGGGCAATATGGGCAACGTACTGAACAAAGGCTGGGAGTTCTCGGTGAACTACAACGGCAGTGCGGCACAGGGCAAGCTGACCTACAACGTCTGGGGCAACTTCTCGACGAACAAGGGTTACGTACGCGAATACGGGTACGCCAGGGCGCCGTGATGCACACCTCGCCCAACCTGAACAGCAACCCGATCCTCTACTCCGACGCAGGGCAACCCTGGTATTCGTTCATGGTCTACCGCACGGCAGGCATCTTCCGTTCGCAGGACGAAATCAACAAGTACATCTACAAGAACCCCGAAACCGGCGAGGCGAAACTGCTGATGCCCGACGCGAAGGTCGGCGACCTGATCTTCATCGACACCAACAACGACGGCGTGATCAACGACGATGACAAGACCTTCGCAGGTTCCTACACCCCCAAGAACACCTTCTCGTTCGGAGGCTCGCTCAACTGGAAAGGCTTCGACTTCAGCTTCTTCTTCCAGGGCGTGACCGGCAACAAGGTCTACAACGGCCTCAAGCAGATGGCCATGAACGGCCGCAACGACTACGGCAACCTCATTTCCGACGTATACAACAGCTGGGACTTCAACCCCCAGGGGAGCAAAATACCCCCGCCTGGGCCTGGTAACGGGCAGCGATACGAACGGTAACTACAGCAAATTCTCCGACATATTCCTCGAGGACGGCGACCACCTGCGCCTGAAAAACATCACGCTGGGTTACACGCTGCCCAAGAGCGTCAGCCGCTTCGTCGGAATGGAGAACGGTTCGCTGCGCGTCTACATGAGCATCGACAACGTATGCACGATCACCGGTTATTCGGGCGTCGATCCCGAGGTCGGCAACTACGGTATCGACCGCGGTGTTTACCCCGTATCGCGTTTCTTCAATTTCGGTGTGAACATTAATTTCTAACCAACACAAACTACAATAGCGATGAAAAAGATATTGATAATAGCCAGCCTCGCCCTTTGCTGTTCCCTTTGGCGAGCTGCGAAGACTTCCTCGACACCAAGAAATACGGAGCCAAGACCGACTGGGAGACCCAGGAAGACGTAGAGAAAGCGCTCGTCGCCCTCTTCTCCTTCAACACGAACGACTCCGAGGGCGTCACGGCCGCGGCATCACGTGGTTCGAATGCTGCAGCGACGACATGACCGTAGGCCGTCCCCAGGGCGAAGCCGAAGACATCCGCAACTTCCGCATGTCGCCCAGCAACGGCCGCGACGTGAAGAACAACTGGAAGATCATGTACGAGGTCAACGCCAAGGCCAACAACATTATCAAGGTCGTCCCGACGATGAACCTCGACAACGCGTTCAAGACCAAAAGCCACCGGCACCGCCTATTTCTTCCGCGGGTTCGCCATGCTGTGGCTCTCGCCCTACTACGGTGACAACGGCCCCAACGGCGGCATCCCGATCATCCTCGACACGACGGAGCCCGCAGCCATGGACAGCCCGCGCCCGGCCTCCGTATTGCAGAACTACGACCAGATCATCAGCGACCTGCGCGAAGCCGGCAAACGCCTGCCTCTCTTCTCGCAGCTCGCACCCGAAGAGTACGGCATGCCCCACAAGGCCGCAGCCTGGGCCTTCGCCGCACGCGCAGCCTCTATGCCGCACAGTTCGACGCCAAATACTACGACACGGTCATCGAAATGTGCGACAAGGTGATGGGACTCACCGGCGCCGACAAGCGCGAACTGTTCGACGACGGCACGGACAAGGCCTTCGCCAACCTCTGGCGCAAGCAGCAGAATTTCGGCTGCGAATATATCTTCTCGCTGCTGGGCAATGCGGTCGACGGCCCGAAATTCCACGGCATGTCCTTCCAGAACGGCGGCTGGGGCCTGTACAACCACTGGGGTTATTTCCAGCCCACCCTTTCCCTGTGGAACGCATTCGAATCGGGCGACACCCGCCGCGACGCGACGATCATCTACCCCGGGCAGACGATCCGCTTCATGGGCCGGGACATCGTATTCGGCAGCAACTCCTATTCGATCTCCTCGGAGACAGGCATGTCGTTCCGCAAATTCCTCTCCCCGTGGAAGAGGCCGACTGCAAAGGCAAGGAGGTGAATTCCAACGGCGACAACGCCAGCAACACGCTCGGCACCTGCCTCATCCGCTTCGCCGACGTCCTGCTGATGAAAGCCGAGGCGCTGACCTGGAAGAACGGCGAAGGCGACGCCGAAGCCAAACAACTGCTCAACCGCATCCGCAAACGCGCCCGTCTCCCCGAGAACAGCCCGGCGACCAAAGCTGAACTCAAGAACCAGCGCCGCTGCGAACTGGCGTTCGAGTTCATGCCGAGCCGCCACCTGGACATGGTTCGCTGGGGCGACGCCAAGGAGGCCTATGCCAAACCCACGCAGCGCGTGAACTCGCACTGGGACTACGACCTGCAGCAGGTGGTCATCGACGCGCCGAGCAACTATGACAACGGGCGCACGTTCGATCCCGTCATCAACCAGGTTTTCCCGATCCCCGTAACGGCATTCAACGGCACGGTGAACCTGACCCAGAACCAAGGTTATTAGTAAACAACCAAGATCATTACCGAATATGAAACTGTTGAAACATATCATCCGTGCAGGTGCCTTATGCGGCCTGCTCCCGACGGCTGCGGCGAAGGCGCAAACCGTAAACTGAAAGTACTGGACTGGAACGTGCTGTCGTTCGAAATGACGGACAAGTCCAACCAGATCGACTTCATCGTCGACGAGTACGTCGACCTGATCAAGGCCCAGAATCCCGATATCGTCTGCATCAACGAGCTCGAGACCGGCACCAGCCGTATGGGCAAGGAGAAGCTGACCGAACTGGCGTCCCTGCCTGGACATGTACCCCTACTTCATCATGTCCTATCCCAAGGACGTAGGTTCTACGGCAACGGCATCCTCTCGAAATACCCGATCGTAAGTTCCTTCTCCGCATTGCATCCCTACAAACATGCCAAAGGCGAGGGCAACTACCAGTGGAATACAGGCTATGAATATTATCTGTATGGTTATGACCAACGAAGTATGGGCTACATCGACATTCTGGTACCGACCTCCGATTCGGACGGACAGATCGTGCGCATTATCTGTACGCATTTCGACCATTGCGGAATAGATCAGGTCATCCAACAGCAGGAACAAAAATGTTGTAACACAAGCCGGGCTGAACAATCCCGAATACCCGACAATCCTGATGGGAGACTTGAACGTCGGATGGGGGAACAAACGTGCTTCCTGAATTCAGAAATTTAGGCGACCACATCGGGGTGTCTTGGGTAGACCACATCTTTGCTTTCCCAAAGGTCGATGGACGGGCCACGATTTCAAATCCCATTCCTGCCCTGCCGCCAATGGCAAGGCATCGCTCTCCGACCATGACCCGATCACAGCCACCTTGGTACTTAAATAGCAGTTCGTCGAATTCACAAAAGTCGAAAATATGAAAAAACATACAAAAAATATCTCGCAGCACTGCTCGCGCTCGCCATGGCAGCCCCGGTATTTACCGGTTGTTCGGACGATTACGGTATTCGCTCAGTTCGGTGGTCGCCAAGCCGTCCGACAAGTTCAACGCCAGGATCCAGTTCGTCAGCCGCCTGAGCGACGGGCGCTGATTACGAGGCGATGCCGACTACGGCTCTCAACAACTATATGGTCAACACGCTCAAAAGCCGCGAAGAGGCATGGCTCACGGTCTTCGACCGTTCGGACAACGCCAACCTGGACAAGGTGATGCAGATCTCGATCAACACCTACCGCTGGACGGCCTTCGCCTTCAACGGGCTGACCAACAGGACGACCTACAAGGGCAGCACGCTTTTCTTCAACCAGCCGACCCGCTCGGTCAAGGCCACGGCCTGCGGCAAAGGCTGCTACGTCACGGGCTTCCCCCGCTGATGGAAGGTACGCACCGACAAGGATGAAAACGGGCACCGTGACCGGCACCGTGGACATCGCCTACGACATCAATTTCCGCACGGTACGCTTCGAAACGAACGAGCAGATCAACGCCTTCGGCGGTGAAAACGGCGTCATGAACACGCTCAAGCGCGAAAATATGAACATGCTGATGATCGGCACGGTCAAGAACGACCTGCTCAGCGCTCGAATCGGCAGTACAGAATACGGACGGTTCATTCAAAAGGTCTACAACGTCGCGTCCGGAAGCGCGTATACGATCTTCATGCTCGCCGAAGAACGCTTCTGGGGCTTTACGGATGTTGCCCCGATATCGGTCGGAAACGGCATCGAGGCCTACACGATAAACGTCATGTGGTAAAGGTTGGTTTAATTTAGTTGGAAGGAGGATGCGGCTTCGGGGCCGCATCCTTTTATGACGGGAAACCGCCGCGGCTGGCGGCGATTCCGGGATTATTTCGTACTTTTTGCAGCGGAAACCAGATACGGAATGAAAAGATCAACGTCATAACGCTCGGTTGTTCGAAGAACACGGTCGACAGCGAGCACCTGATGGCACGGCTCGCGGCGGCAGGCTACGAAGTCCTTTTCGACAGCGACCGCACGGACGCCAAGGTCGTGGTCATCAACACCTGCGGGTTCATCGGCGACGCCAAACAGGAGTCTGTCGACATGATCCTGCGCGCGGCGGCCGCGAAAAAAACGCCGGCTAAGATCGAGCGGCTGTTCGTCATCGGCTGCCTCTCGGAACGCTATGCCGACTCCCTGCGCGCCGAACTCCCCGAAGTGGACGGGTTCTTCGGCGCCCGCACATGGGACGGCATCGCCCGGGCGCTGGGAGCCGCCGAAGACCCGGCCCTGGCCACTGAGCGGCACCTCTCGACGCCCAGGCACTATGCCTACCTGAAAATCTCGGAGGGTTGCAACTGGAAATGCGGCTACTGCGCCATTCCGCTCATCCGCGGCGGGCACGTTTCCGTACCGATGGAGGAACTGGAGGAGGAGGCGCGCAAACTCGCGGCCGGAGGCGTGAAGGAACTGATCGTCATCGCGCAGGACACGACCTACTACGGGCTCGACCTCTACGGGAAGCGCCGCCTGGCCGAACTGCTGCGCCGCCTTTGCCGCATCGACGGCATCGAGTGGATACGCCTCCACTACGCCTACCCGACGGCATTCCCCGACGAGGTGATCGACGTCATGGCATCGGAGCCCAAGATATGCAAGTACCTCGACATACCCTTCCAGCACATCTCCGACGCACAGCTCTCGGCCATGCAGCGCCGCCACACCAAGGCCGAAGCCTATGCGCTGGTCGAAAAATTGCGGGGGGCGATCCCCGACCTGGCCCTGCGCACGACGCTGCTGGTCGGCTATCCCGGTGAAACGGAAGCGGATTTCACGGAACTGGAACAGTTCGTACGGGACGTACGGTTCGAACGCCTCGGGGTTTTCGCCTATTCCGAGGAGGAGGGAACCTACTCGGCACGCGAACTGGCGGACAACGTCCCGGAGGAGGTCAAACAGCAGCGCGTGGAACGCATCATGACGCTCCAGAATGACATCGCCCGCGAAAAACAACCTGCGCCGCGTAGGCCGCACGGAACGGGTTCTGATCGATTCGCGGCAGGGCGACTACTATGTCGGACGGACGCAATACGACTCGCCCGAAGTCGACCAGGAAATCCTGATCCCGGCTGCGGAACGGCGTCTTCTGCGGGGGCATTTCTACGAAATACGGATCGACGGCGCCGCCGATTACGACCTTTACGGAAAGGCCGTCAGGAAATAAAATTTGTTTTTTAGCGTTCCTTTTCATACCTTTGAAATGTAAATCGGACTTTACCCGAGACCCAATGGCCGAAAAAAGCGTGATAACGAATATCGAAGCCCGTATCCGGCAGCTCATCGACGACCACAAAAGGTTGTCGGAATCGTGTGCGGAACTGACGGCGCAGCGCGACAACCTGAAAGCCGAAAACAGGACTTTGCAGGAGCGCATCCGCGAACTCGACGGCGAATTGTCACGTATGCAACTGACGGAGGGACTGGCGGGTGAAAGCCGCAACCGGGAGAAAGCGCGGGCGCGCGTCAACCGTCTTATGCGGGAGGTTGACAAATGCATCGCACTGCTCGGAAGGCCCGAATAACGGGAAGGGACGGCGAACCGGCAGTAACGCCGCAACCAGCACCCGGGCCGCAGACGAATAAGAGGCAGCAAGATAAACGAAACAAAAAAACGACATGGCACAACAGGCGATAACCCTCAAGATAGCCGGGAAAAGCTATTCGCTCAACATCGAAAGCGAAAAGGAGGAGGTATACCGGCTTGCCGAACGGGAGGTGAACAGCTACCTCGCGCTGATAAAACAACAGAATATCAAGAACTGGAACGACCAGGACTACCTGTCGATGACCGCGCTGAAATTCGCCATTGCAAACGTCGACATGCGGCAAAGCCGCGAACTGGGCGACGAAGACCTGAAACATCTGGGGCGGCTCGGCGAAGAGCTCGACGCCTACCTCAACACCCCTGCAACGGTAACAGAGGGTAAAGGCCAGGCACGGGATTTGCCCGGGCAAACCGTAAAAAACGAGGTTCTTTAACATACGAAGGAAAAATCTACCCGCATAGATTCCTTACAGCTTTGCGAAACTGAACACTTTTTAAATTGGGGCAACTCAAGGCGTTTCAAAATCAGGCCTTTGACCCTTCGGGGTGTATGCTACGGCGTACCGTTGGAAAGATTGCGATTGTCGGAGCCCCCCACACATGACTTATCTGCAGATTCGTCAAACAAGACTAAGGAATCTATGCGGTTTTTTTTTATGCACTACAACAAACCCTATAATAACAAATTCAAAACAGCAACAAAAAACATGTATACCACCATTTTGGTTGCCTGCATCTCTGCCGTGGCCGCCGTCGGAATCTACGCGGTCGTCACGAACCTCGTAGCCAAGACCTCGATCCGCAAGCGGCGCGAAGCCGCCCTGAAAGAGGCCGAGGCCGAAGGGGAGATGATTAAAAAGGAGAAAATCCTCCAGGCAAAAGAGAAGTTCATACAGCTGAAAAGCGAATACGACCGCCAGGTCAACGAACGCAACCAGAAGATCGCCCAGAGCGAACAGCGCGCCAAGCAGATCGAGGGCAACCTGCAGAACCAGCAGCGCGAGCTGGAGAACAAACTCCGCGAGAACGAGCGCTTGAAGGAGCAGATGCAGAACCAAAATCTCGAGCACAAGAAGGAGGAAGTAGACCAGATGATGCGCGAGCAGAACATGCGGCTGGAACAAATCTCGGGCATGAGCTCGAGGATGCCAAGAACATCCTCATCGAGAACATGAAGGCCGAGGCCAAGACCGAGGCAGCTTCCTATGTGAACGAAACCATCGAGGAAGCGAAGATGACCGCCACGAAGGAGGCCAAGCGGATTATCGTGGCTTCGATCCAGCGCGTGGCCACGGAGACGGCCATCGAGAATGCCGTGACGGTCTTCAACATCGAAAGCGACGAGGTCAAAGGCCGCATCATCGGCCGCGAGGGCCGCAACATCCGGGCACTGGAGGCAGCGACCGGCATCGAGATCATCGTAGACGACACCCCCGAATCCATCATCTCAGCGGGTTCGACCCTGTCCGCCGCGAGATCGCCCGCCTGGCGCTGCACCAGCTGGTGACCGACGGCCGCATTCACCCGGCACGTATCGAGGAGGTCGTAGCCAAAGTACAGAAACAGATCGAAGAGATCGTCGAAGTCGGGAACGCACCACGATCGACCTCGGCATCCACGGGCTGCACCCCGAGCTGATCCGCTTGATCGGCAAAATGAAATACCGTTCGTCCTACGGCCAGAACCTCCTGCAGCACGCCCGTGAAACGGCCAACCTCGCGGGTATCATGGCCGCCGAGCTGGGGCTGAACCCCAAGACGGCACGCCGCGCAGGCCTGCTCCACGACATCGGCAAGGTACCCGACGACGAACCGGAACTGCCGCACGCAATCATCGGCATGAAACTCGCCGAGAAATACAAGGAGAAACCCGAAGTATGCAATGCCATCGGCGCCCATCACGACGAAGTGGAGATGACTTCGCTGATCGCACCGATCATCAGGTCTGCGACGCCATATCGGGTGCGCCCCGGCGCCCGCCGCGAGGTGGTCAGCTACATCAAGCGCCTGAAGGAGATGGAGGACATCGCCCTCTCGTACCCCGGCGTCGTAAAGACCTATGCGATCCAGGCCGGCCGCGAACTGCGCGTGATCGTCGGTGCAGACAAACTCACCGACCAGGAGTCGGAAGGGCTGTCGCACGATATCGCCAAGCTAAAATCAGGACGAGATGACCTATCCCGGCCAGGTGAAGATCACCGTCATCCGCGAAACCCGCGCCGTATCGTACGCGAAATAAGAACCCCGCCCGTAGGGACAGGCTGCACACGGCCTGCCTGCCGCAAATTTATCACAGGTAAAATCCCTCCGCAAAACGGAGGGATTTTTTTATCTACGGCTCTCTTACCGGTAAGCTCCGGCACAAACGACAGCTTATCCGCGACAGAATCCATACACAATCGCCCGATTCCCGCCACGGAAGGGCCATAAGCCTCTCACCCGCCGGAGGGGGGGGGGCTGCCAGGGATTATTTCCAGCTGTTACGCTTTCCTGAAATCGGACGGGTGACGCCCTCCTTATGCTTAAAAAGTAGAAAACTGCCCGGTATTCACGAACTTCAAGGCATAGGCGATATCCGATATATTTATATCAAAAAATCAGCAGCATCTCTTTGGCCTTCAGAGACCGCTGGCTTTGGTACTGCGCGCGGGGGATATCGGTGTACTCCTTGAATGTCTTGCGGACCCACGAATAGCTGACCCCCCAGTTCCCCGGGCGATCGCCTCGACATCGCGGGGGTTATCCACATCCTTCATCAGCTCCCCGCGCGGCATTGACTTTCTCGAGGATGAACGTATTGGCATAGGAGTTATTCCGCTCCTTGTAATAGATGGAGCCCAGGATGTGCAGCACGATACTCGACATCATCTGCTGGCACCCCGCCTTTTCGGCCGACGCCAACTGCAGGATCTCCTCATAGAGACTCACGATCCCCGAACTTATCCCGATATTATGCAACGGCTGCTCGCGCACTAAAAAGCGGTTCGCTACCCTGTCGTCGATATAGGGACCCCTTGAACCCGACCCAGTATTCGTCCCAGCCGGTCTCATCGTCGGGATGGTAGCTATGCCACTCCCGGGAAACAACGAGATCACCGTCCCGGCCTTCACAGGCGCCTCGGGACAGGACTGCGAAGCGAAATACCGGAACCCTTGGTGATATAGACCAACTGGTATTCATTCAGTATCCGTCCGCCGCGGGGGCATGAAAGAGTGTCCGATGGGCCGAAGGGGTACTTCGTCCCCGGCGGAATAAACTGGTACCCGATCGTCGTGATGACAACGCCCCCATTTCTCGTCCTTATCCCCGATCGTCAGGTAACATAACTTGTCACGCTCCTGCTTCATGTCAGATTTGATAGGTTGGAAATCATTTTTCATAAGCAAATATAACTTTTTTTCCGCGTAATATGCAGATTTTAACACAATAAGATTTTCCGGAAGCGATTATTTCATTCCGGAAGCGTCTTCACCCACCGAGGCCGGGCTCCCAATCCCCACATCCGCAACAACAGTCCCTGTCGCGCCGCAATCCGCCCCGCCACCAGCCTCCAAAGCCTCTTCACATCGTTCCGGTTATCCCGCACGGCATAAATCTGTATTGCTGCAACCAGCCTCCGGCAGGGCGGCACATACCGATCCGGAAACATCGGGAGATACCTATACATGCTTTTCAAAAAAAGCCCCTCTGCTGCCATATGGAACCGCTTTGCGAGGGGTAATTATGAAATCTGATACCGAAATATTAAAAATGAGAAGAATCGGACTTCCCCGCGGAGGATTCTTAAAAATGCCCCAGGGTTTTATATACGGGACACAATAACGTACTACAAATGCTCAAAATTCGTACCTAACGGGGGGGGGAAATCCTCTATATTTGAATTGCAATTTTAACGTGTTGAAAGATAGTTTTAACAAATCATAAACCTAAAAACAACCTAAAATCGTATAAGCCTATATGCCAAAATGACTCCTTTCCCCTGAGGTTTCTATTATATATGTACGAATCGTGCATATGGGGGATTTCATTTTCAATCATCATTTATCTACCATGGACAAAACCAACCAATCTTTATGAAGAAAAAATTTATCCATTTTTATGACAGCCGGAAGCTGGTTGCAGCGGGCGCTTGCGTTGTTTTTTGTGCGTTGCTGCCCTCGAAGCTGTCCAGGCGGCACCCCAAGACACCAAAAGAACGATCACGGGTACGGTCGTCGACCAGAACAACCTACCCGTCGCGGGAGCCACAGTCATGGTTTCGAACACGTCGAACGGCACTGCGACCGATTCCAACGGCCAGTTCACCCTTTCGGGCGTAACCGACAACGACGAACTGCAAATTTCGTTCCTCGGCTACAAGACCGTAACGATGCAGATAGGCACGCGCACCGCCATCGCGGCAACGCTCGAAGAAGATTCGGGTTATCTGGATGAAGTCGTAGTCGTAGGTTACGGCACGACGACGCGGCGCCACATCATCTCGGCCGTTTCGACCGTGAAGTCGGAGGCAATCGAGAACCGCCCGGTGGCCAACATCCAGCAGGCACTGCAGGGTGCGGCAGCCAACCTGATCATCCAGACCAAGAATTTCAACCCGACGGACAACCAGATGAACATCTCGATCCGCGGTGTGAACACCATGGGTAACAACACCGCTGGTAGTCATCGACGACGGTGTTCCCCAGCCGGACGCAGGCCGTATGAACGACCTCAACCCGAACGACATCGAGTCGATCAACATCCTGAAGGACGCCGGTTCGGCCGCCATTTACGGTGCACGTTCCTCGAATGGTGTCATCCTGATCACGACCAAGAACGGCCGCAAGGAGATGGCTCCGCAGATCCGTTTCAGCGCCAAAGTCGGTGTCGAGAACCCCGACATCCTCTACAAGGCCGTTCCGACCTACCGCAACGCGATCCTGCGTAACGAGGCCCTGAGCAACGTCGGCCGCGAACCGCTCTTCACGGCTGCCGAAATCCAGGATTTCTACAACCACGGGGACTGCGAGGCTGCCGTAGAGCAGGCCATGCAGAACGCGCTCCAGCAGAACTACAACGTAAGCGTCACGGGCGGTACGAAGACCACCACCTACATGCTTTCGGCCAGTTACTTCGACCAGGAGTCCAACTACGTGGGCCCCGATTACGGCGTAAGCGCTATAACCTGCGTTCGAACCTGACGACCGAATTCGGCCGGCTGAAACTGGGCGCCAACGTCAGGTTTCACCCGTTCGGAGATCAATTCCCGTCGGATGCCAACGAAGGCTTCCTCTTCGCCGACCTCATCCGTTTCCCGAACTACTACTTCAACCGCCACGAGGAGAACGGAATCTTCTTCGGCAACAACTATAAGTACGGCGGCTTTATTCCGTATCGCCGCTGGCCGGCCTTATGGGCGGTGGCATCAACAAAACGACCACGAATACCTCACCGGTACCTTTACGGCCGATTTCGAGATCATCAAAGGCCTGAAAGCCCGTGCCGTCCTGGCGGTGAAGTCCGCCACGAGCACCGTTCACCTCCCACAAGACCTACCAGTATGTGGTGGACAACGGCGCCGAACACTCGGATATCTCGACCGCTTCGACCGGCGGCAACACCAAGCGCGAAGCCGACGACTGGACGAAGAAAGTCACGTTCGTCACCGCACAGCTGATGCTGGATTATAACCGCACGTTCAAGGAGAAGCACAATGTAACCGGACTGTTCGGTTGGTCGGACGAATCGGAGATCGGCTATGACATCACGGCCGCCCGCCAGGGTATGAACAGCATCGACCAGCCGGGTGACGGCTCGATCGCTACGGAAGGCACCAAACTGTCGTCCCAGAGCAAATACCGCCGTGCATTGCAGTCGTTCTTCGGTCGCGCCGGATACTCCTACGACGACCGCTACTATTTCCGAATTCACCGCCCGTTACGATATGTCTTCGAAGTTCCTCAAGGAGCGCAACGGAGCCTTCTTCCCCTCGGTATCGCTGGGCTGGCGCATGTCGCAGGAGAATTTCATGCGAGACCTACCGCGACCGTGTCGGTGACCTGAAAAACTCCGTGCTTCGTACGGTCTGAACGGTAACCAGCAGGATGGCAGGCGACTACGATTTCATGACCACCTACGGCACGGGCCAAGCGCTTACGGTTTCAACGGCGTCCCGGTTCAGGGGCCTGATAATTCACCATGGGTACAGCGGAACTGCTGACGTGGGGAGACCGCCAAGACCTTCAACATCGGTGTGGATGCGACGTTCTTCAAGAATACCTGAGCGTCAACTTCGACTACTTCTACAAGCGTACGGAAGATATCCTCCTCTCCCCCGATCGTCCCGGAACCTTCGGCGCCTCGATCGCCAAAAGGAGAACTTCGCGGTATCCTCGACAACCCGGGCTGGGAACTTTACCATCAACTATAACCTCTCGCGCGGCAACTGGAAGCACAACTTCTCGCTCAACCTCGCCGACTCGCAGAACGAGGTAGTCCCGCTATGGAACCCCACGGCTATCAGAACTGCCGACAGTGCCGGCACCCATCATCATGGAGGGTCTGCCGATCAATGCCCTCTACGGCTGGAAAACGAATGGTTTCTTCCAGAACTACGATGAAATCAGAATGCAGCCCTGCCGACCGGCATCGACCGTTCGCAGCTCCGTCCGGGCGACGTGCGCTATGTCGACCTGAACAGCGACGGCAAGATCGACGAAAACGACCGCACCTACCTGGGTTATGCCTTCCGCGCTATACCTACGGTTTCACCTACAATGTCAAAAGTGGAAAGGCATCGACTTCAGCATCATGCTCCAGGGCGTGCTGAAGCGTGAGAACCCGGTTCGCGGCGAGCTCGTGCAGCCGTTCCACGCCGACTACTCGATGACCATGTTCGACCACCAGCTCGACTACTGGTCGCCGCAGAACCGCGACGCACGCTGGCCGCGCCTGGGAGTATCGGGCTCGGTGAGCGACACGAACAACTGGGGGCACACCGGTTCGGATATGATGCTGCTCGAAGGTGCCTACATGCGTATCAAGAACATCCAGCTGGGTTACACCCTTCCCAAGAAGTGGACGAAGAAATTCGGCTGCGAGGCTCTGCGCATCTATTTCGACACCCAGAACCCGCTGACCTGGACTAAAAACGGGTTCGTAGACCCCGAGACCACGTCGTTCGGCAACAACATGAGCGGCGGAGCGGACAACTCTGTGCGCAACTACCCGACCCTGCGTTACTTCGGTGGAGGTATCGACTTGACTTTCTAACAATTAAACAATCGGAAAGAATATGAAAATCAAAAATATATTAGCCATCACTCTCCCTCGGTATGGTCAGCTGCGTAGGCCTTGAGCAATACCCGACGACCTCCTATACCGACGAAACTTTCTGGACAATCGAGGACAATGTCCGCACGGCCCTGTACCTGGGGGTACAACCAGTGCTGGCACCAAGACTACTATTTCGCCAATAACCTGCTGTCTGACGACGTGTACGGCAGCCGCCACTCGACGAACGAAACCAGCATCGTAACGGGTATGGCCAATACCTCGAACGGCCGCTTCTCGGACGAATGGGACAAGTGCTACCAGGAACTGCGTACGATCCACACGGCGCTCGACGCCCATGATCGCATGAATATCGACGAGACCTTCAAGACGCGCATGCTTGCAGAGCTCCGTCTTATGCGCGCCTTCACCTACCTGCGCCTGGTAACATGGTTCGGCGACGTGCCGTTCTTCACGACCAACCCGACGCTCCCCGAATCGCGCGTGGTCAAGGTAACACCCGCCGCCACGATCAAGGAAAGTTCATCCACTCGGAACTTGCCGAGGTGGCCGAGATACTGCCGAAAAACACGGATATTCCGGAATCTGAAAACGGACGTTACACCCGCGGTACAGCCGTGGCGCTCAATGCACGTGCATACCTTTATGACAACGATTTCGAGAACTGCGCCATCTGGTGCGACAAGCTGATCAATTCGACGGAGTACGGCACCTACGCACTCGAACAGGACTACAAGAAACTTTTTCCATGACCAGTCGTGCTGCTACGGCCCCGAGTCGATCATGACGATCGAATTCGCCACGCTCGGAGGCATTGACAACATCGTCAGATCCTGGAACAATTTCAATGCTTTCGTTCCCCAGTCCATCGGTAACAAAGGGTGTAACCACCCAGTCGCCGACGCAGGAACTGGTCGATACCTACCGCAAACTCGACGGCAGCGTCGCCGATGACACGGACTACGAGAAGCGCGACAAGCGTTTCGAAGCAACCATCGCCTACAACAACTGCACCGTGGATATTCCGGAAGCAAAAAACCCTGAGTCTGGCTGGCTCGGAAGGCACGGGTAAAGGCACTTACCAGGTCTTTACGAGGCATCGGACGAGAGCCAAACCAGCGACAAGCAGCACCGTTTCGACTCGTACAACGGCACGCAGGATCGCACGGCTACGGGGTATTATACCCTGAAAAACTACAATGCCGACATGGTCGACAGCAAAGGGCAACACCTACAAATCACTCATGGGAAATCCGCTACGCCGACGTGCTGCTGATGTATGCCGAATCGATGAACGAACAGAGTAAAATGACGTCCGACATCTGGGACAAGACGATCAAGCCGCTGCGCGAGCGAGCCGGATTCGACGCCGCATACTGCTCCTATCCGGGCAGCAGCGACCTGCGCCAAGTTATCCGCGACGAGCGCCGCGTGGAGCTGGCCCTCGAAGGCCGCCGTGTATTCGACCTGCGCCGCTGGGCGCTGCTCGACAATCCGTCGCTCAAGAGCACGGGAGCCGCATACCTCGACCCGCGCTACGGGTGCCCCCCTTCCTCGACGATGGCAGTAACATCCAGTGCCAGAATGCCTACAACATGAAATACTGGTTCCCCATTCCGCAGAAGGAGCGTGACATCAACGCCAACCTGCCGCAGAACCCGGGATGGTAACAGCCAAGTTGTAAAGGAGATTAACTAACCAATCAAGAAAAACACATGAAAACCATATTGAAAAATATCATGTTGTTCGCCGCAGGAGCCCTCACCCTCGGGTTTACCGCCTGTGAGGAGGATGGCCAGGATCTGAATTTCAATATTCAGCCCGGCAACGAAGCTCTACGCACCCGCGGACAATGCATCGGTCAATCTGGATCAGGGATTGAATACCAGTTTCGAATGGGCACCTTCCGTTGCCGAAGACGGCGGATACATCACTTACGAAGTGCTGTTCGACAAAGCGGACGGCGATTTCTCGGCACCGCTTGCCGTTAAGAACAGCCAGATGACCGGCTCCAAAGCCTCGCTGAGCATCTCGGCCAAAGAGCTGAACGAAGTGGCTGCCCTGGCGGGAATCGAGAATGCCAAGACCGGGCAGCTCAAATGGACGGTACGTGCCGGCAAGGGTTTTGTTCGCCCACCTACACGCAGGCCAATGTGCTCACCGTTTCACGTATCAACCTGGTCGACCCGCTGCCGACGGCCGTTATGCTGAAGGGTGAAGCCGTGGAGGATGCCGCAGGCATCAAGCTGATCCCGGCGATACCTCGACGGCAAAGCAGTCGGTTCCGGGTGTATACGAATGCTTCCACGAAAAATCTCTGAGGGCGAATTCACCGTAGTCGACGAACTGGATCGCTACTACTCGCTCAAGAGCAACGGCCGCATCAAGCATATCGTCGACGGCTCTTCGACCGCCAACACGCTGAAGGCCGGCATCTACTGGATCAAGATCGACTTCAGTGCGATGACCTACACCGCAGTTCAGGTCAGCATGATCGAATACTATGCCGCATCGTGGGCAGACAACTCGATGTCGACCGTCTACAAGACCCTCACCTACAAAAAGGGAAAGGCGTATGGGAGCTGCTCGACTACGATAACGAAATATCCGTCAACTCTTCCAACGATACGCGCCACCGCTTCAACATGACGACTGCCGACGGCAACAAATGGTTCCCTCGGAACGACGTCCTCGCTGGGATCTTCCTACACGACCGACTATCTGAGGGTGTACATCTATACTTTCAACGATAACGATAAGGACTGGAACAAGACCTATAATTTCCTCGTTTTCGGATTGCGGCCGTGATTTCGACTGCTACCTTTACCTGAACGGAGACAACAAGGCAGGCGGATTCTGGCATGAATACATCTTCAAATAGCAACAAAGATACCGGATGGTTCCTCCACTCCGGGGAGGCAGCCTCCGGAACCTTTACCGCGCAGTACGCAAGGCGTCACCGCGCGAAAGCTATTCGAAGCACGGATTCAGACACGGAACCGGGAAACAAAACAGTATTGAATAAAAATTAAAATCAACCTATAGAAATTGAGAAAATCTCTATTCGGATGGACTGTTGCCATGCTGACCCTTTCCCGCAGCAGCCGTCTCTGGGCGCCTGCTCAGGAACAAGAATCTTACCAAGCCGGAAAAAGTAACGGGGAACACCCAGTACGCGCCCTCACGATCGGACTGAGGCTGCGGACTCCTGCTCCACGGCTTTTCATCGAGCGCTTCTACTGCAGTGAAAAACCGCAATGGCTACGAAGGCGTGTTCTCGTACAGGGAATACAATGCGACCGGCAGTGCCAATTCCAACAACTACTGGCAGCAGGCACACGCCATGGCTGCCATGGTGAGTACTACAACCGTATCAAGGCGACCGATGCCGAGGAAAAAGCCCGTATCGAGGGCTATTTCCAGAAATGGTACGATAAGCGCGGTAACAACTACGAAGGCAATCAGAACTGGCGCGGTTCGACGGGTTTCGGCAACGATTTCACCGACGACACCTGCTGGATCATTATCGCCTTGTTCCAGATGTACGGCGCAACCGGCAACCAAACCTATTGATGCCAAACAGACCTGGGACGAGTGCGTATGGCCCCGTCAAGTTGACACCGTCCGGCTGGCTTTGCCCAAATCGACGGGCCCAACGGGGTGCACGAGGAACGGCCCTGCATGTCACGAGCGCGACCTGGCACAGTACAGCCGCGCAGCGAGCAGGGGCGACCCAGGCCTGCTGCTTCCAGGATCAGAACATCACGGGTGGCACAGAGCGGCGCTGGGTTTCGGCCGCTTGAGCTACACGCGCTGCACTGCATGGAAGCCGAAGCCGTCTGATCACGGAAACTGACCATGCGGCGACACGGGCTACCTGCGCGAGGCCCGCATCAGGCGAGGCGCGGCGGAATGACACTCAACCCGCATGAACGAAAGCTCCACAACTATGAAATGATATCGCGCGACGAGGGTACGGACGAGAACTAAATTCTCGATCTTCCACGCCGTGATGTTTCCACTGAGATTTCACGCGCATGATCGCCGACACGGAAGTCGACTCTCGTTCGGACGGCAAAATCCCTGCGCAAGGAGCTCACGATTGTTCTCTACCGGTCATGCCTCCTACTACTGGGCGACGATCGACAAAGACGCCGGAAGGAAGGCTGGCCCGGGAGGCTTACTTCGGTGTGAGGGTGCTACCAGCCCCGCTCGTCGATGAACGGCGACGTAGGCGCCGGAGGCGCCGCGACCCCGCCACGCG
>VOFK01003388.1_pt1 | contig 37421 bp, 55 predicted proteins | sample 5384121 | NCBI WGS metagenome assembly VOFK01 (sample SAMN12384730, study PRJNA508395) | human gut metagenome | isolation source: healthy gut J | host: Homo sapiens | reverse complement strand
GTAGAGAATCTCCTTCAGCCCGAAGAGATGCCGCGCGGTGGGCACCGCATAGATCAGATGCCCGCCCGGGCGCAGCATACGGGCAAACTCGGCCTCCGCCATCGGTGAGAAGATGTTCAGCAGCAGGTCAGCCCAGCCGTCCCGCACGGGGGCGCAAAAGCTGCCGCCGACACAGAAGGCGGCCTCGGGCACCAGCCGGGAGGCCAGCCGCACGGCCTCCTTGGAGAGGTCGAACGCTGCAATCTGCGGACCGCCAAGGGAATCATAAAGGTATTTGTCGTAGCTGCCCTCGCCGCAGCCGGCGTCCACGATATGGCCGTGGGGCAGCTCGGCACAGAGGGCGGCCAGCGTCTGCATAAGCGGCGCATAGTGCCCGGCGGAGAGGAACGCGCGGCGGGCGCGGACCATCGCCTTGCCGTCACCGGGGTCGGCGGTGTGCTTTTTCTGCATCGGCAGCAGATAGGCGTAGCCCTCCCTTGCGAGGTCAAAGCTGTGCGCTTTGGGGCAGCGCAGGGTGCGCGCATTCAGCAGCAGCGGTCCGCCGCAGACAGGGCAGCGCAGCGCTGCCGCTGTGGCGGGGGTCATTCCGCTGCCGGGGCGGCGGGTGCGGCCGTCTCCGGTGTCTCGGTTTTTTCAGGGGGCAGGGGCACGGTCATGCCGCCGTGGGCTGCCAGATAGTCCTCAAAGTTCGCAAACTTCTGCTTCGGCGGGCGGCGGGTGATCAGCTCCAGCCCGGGCTCGTCCTCCTGCATACGCTTCGGCGGGCGGGCGCTGCGGGCTGGCGGGGTGCCTTGGGCTGGTCCGGCAGCGGGCGGCTGGGGGTCTGCGGTGCCGGGCGGCTGCTGCGCCCGGGCTGCTGGGGCGCAGCCGGACGCGCACTCTGCTGCGGCGCGGCCGGGTGCTGTGCGGGGGCCGCCGGGCGGGCGGACTGTCCGCGGCGGGGGCGGGCACCGCTGCGGCTCCCCTCTTTGGGAGCGTTCGGGGCGGTGCTCTGCGGCGCAGGCTTGCGGGCAGCGGGTGCCTTGCCCTCACGCTGGGGCTGCTGTGCCTGCGGGGCGCTGCCGTTCCCGGCAGGGCGACGGCGGCGGCGACGGTGCGGGGCACCGTTCGGGGTCTGGGCGGGCTTTTCCATAATTCACCTGATCCTTATAAGCCGATGACACGGCATTCGTTGTAGTATCGTTTTTCCTCGGCATGGCCCATGCTGAAGGTCTTGCGGGGCAGTACGCCGCCCAGCACAACACCCTTGAACAGGTCGGCCTTGGCAAAATCGGGCAGCAGTATGGCGGTGGCGGGCTTGGCGGGGTCGGCAGCCAATGCCATCGCAACGCTCTCGCCGTGGATATAATCGACCGTTACACCGGGGTGGCGGGGCAGATAATCGGCCAGAAAGGCTTCAACACTGCCGACAGTCAGCGGTGCGGGCGGGTTGGCCAGCGCCACGGCGGACTCGCCGCAGGCGTCAGCCAGACGCAGCCGCTGGTCGGAGGCGGTGGTGCTGCTTCCCTGCCGGCGGTCCCACGCATCCAGCGCGGCGTACAGCTCCTTGGCGGACACGCCGAACACCACGCGGTGGATCGGCTCGATCTCAATGGCGGGGCTGTGGACATTGCAGACCTCGGCCAAGCACCAGCGGGCCGGATGGGTCCGGCGCTGCTCCTCGGTCAGGGTGGGCTTCAGCTCCTCCCAATAGGCTTTTGCGGTGGCAAGGCTGTGGTTGCCGTCGCCAACGGCCAGCACCATCGGCTCCTGCCCTTTGGCGGCGGGCCAGCGGCGGGCAAAGGCGGCGGGGTCGGCCAGTGCAGCCAGCGCGGCATCGACCTGTGCGACCAGCGCCGGGTCCTCCACGGCCCAGCCGCGCAGGCGGCCGCCGCCCAGCATCAGCTCCCCGTCATAGAGCGGGGGCAGCGTGTCCTTGATCTGACCGATCGGCTCGATCAGGGTGCAGCCGGCGTCATCGGCCAGCATCATGACATGGGGGGTCTCCAGCGCGGCACCCCGGCGCACCTTCAGGCGCGGGGGGATGCGCTCCACAACGGTGCTTTCGCTGGGACGGATGGCGGGCTTGGCACCGCTGGTGTAGTCGTAGGCCTCCAGATCCACGGCGCCCACAAGGCCCTGACGGATGGTGCCGTCCATCTGGGTGCGCTCTACATAAACATAGCCATGTACTTTTCTTGTCAGAACGGTATGGCGGTAGTCCTCCATCGTGCGGCGGATGCTCTGCAGGCGCGCGTCCTCCTGCGGGGTGCCGAGATAGGCCTCCGGCAGGACGATGTGCAGGGTGCTGGGCTTGTTCTCGGCGCGCTGCTCGGCGCGCTGCCAATACTCCGGCTGGGAGGTGAACTGGTCAACAGCGATGCAGGCCCACGGATCCAGCGGAACACCGGCGGCAGGCAGTAAAATATCGGCTGCGGTAAAGCAGGCTTCGGACATGATAACGACCCCCTCACAAAAGCAAAATTACAATACGACGGTATGGCCCACAAGGGCGTAGATGGCCAGACTCAGCACACCGATGTAAATCATCGAGCTGGGCAGGCCCTGAAAGATCGAGGGAACGGCCTTACTGCGCAGACGGCGGCGGCCCTCCCGGACGATGTAGACAGCAAAGACATAGCCCAGCCCGCTGCCAAGGGAAAAGGCGATGCACTGCAGGATCGTATAGTTCTGGTTGGCACAGACGAGCATGGTGCCCAGCACTGCGGTGCTGCAGGTGGCCAGGCTGAGCTGGCTGCGGCAGCTGTGGCGCAGGCGGCGGGGCAGCAGCCCCAGCAGCAGCCATGTGACAGCCATGGCCGCCACGCCACAGGTCAGGTAGACAACGGGGCGCAGGGCCGAGATCGGCAGCCAGTCCGGCAGATAGTCGCGCAGCCATGGGAAAAACAGGTTGTGTGCGGCCCAGCCCGGCAGTGCGGACAGGGTCATGATGAGCAGCAGCGGCAGGCAGAAATCCCAGATCTGAGTGCGGTGATCCGGCACCAGCTTCATCAGGCGGCTGACGCCCAGCGCGCGGGCCAGAACGACATTCTCCGCAAAGACAGCCAGCACCATGTAGCTGACAAATTGCAGCACGCCGCTCAGGATCGGTTGCAGCTCAATGTTTACGGTCTGCATACAGGCGGCGCACCTCCTCATGCTTGTAATCGGTATACAGGTTGGCGGCGGCGCACCAGCAGGCGGCCATAACGCCCAGAATGACAAACCCGCCCGCGGGCAGTGCAGCCAGCGGCAGCAGCGCATTGTGCATAACCACATGGCCGAACACGGCACCGGTGGCCAGCAGCTCACGCAGGCAGCCGACCAGCAGCAGCACGACACACATGCCGAGCGCATTGTTGAAGCCGTGGCGCAGCGCTTCCTTCACCGGCTCAAGCTCGGAAAATTCCATGCGCTTGACGATGGCAGGTTCCACAACAAGGATCGGCAGATAGATGCCCAGCAGCGTGAGATCTGCGCCGAACAGCGCGTAGAGCAGCACATAGGTGGGAATGTAGAGCAGCGCTGCGGTATAGCAGTAGATGACCGGGCGGAAACGGTTGCCGGTCAGGTGGCAGACTGCCACAGCCAGCATGCGGGTAAAGGTGACAAGGATCAGCGCGGCGATGCAGAGCATCAGCGCCCGCTGGCCGTCCAGTGCGGCGCCGATGACCGGGGCCAGGCCCAGCCCGCGCACGACAACCGGGTTGGAGAGCAGGATGTGGTCGGCGCGGATGCGCTCGTTCAGCGCGGCCTCGGCCTCCTTGTAGCTGTTGGCCGGAGCGGTCCGTTTGTGCTTTGGCGCAGGGGCGGCAGCGGGCTGCGGGGCAGTCTGGACAGGCTGCGGTGCGGTGACCTTCGGCTGCGGGGCTGCCTGCGGCGCGGGGGCCGCGGGCTGCACGGCGGGCATCTGCAGGGTGCGGGCATCCTCGGCAGCGGGCTGCTGTGCCGGTGCTGCGGGGGCAGGCGCTGCCGGGGTAAAGCCGGGCTTGCCGTATTCCCTGTCGCGGTAGGTGCGGAAATGCTCCTCCTCGGCGCGGGCCTCGGCCTGGCGGGCAGCCTCCTCGCTCGGCCTGACGGCGCTGGACCTCCTCCAGCATGGCGCGGCGCTCGGTCTGGGTGTAGCGCGGGCGGCTGGTGGGGATGATGACGGTATCATTGTGGGCAGCGGTGTTGCGCGGGGGCGCTGCAGGCTGCTCCTGCGGCTGTACGATCGGCTTTTTGGGCACAGGGGTCCCGGCCTGCATGGCGGCGATGGCCTGCTCGATCTCAGCGCGGGTGGCCCCCTGCTCTGCCATGCGGCGGGCAGTCTCCACCATCTCTTTAGTGATATGCGGGATGATCAGCGTCTCGGAGCGTTCCTCGCCCCGGCGCTTACTCGGTTTTTGCTGCATTGGCAAGACGCTGCTCCTCCTCTCTCATAAAGCGGATGCGCTCGGTACGGTGGCTGATGAGGTCCAGCCACTCGGGAATGGCGCCTGCGATCAGCAGGGCGCAGCAGACGGCGCACTCATACGGGCTGAAGGTGCGGAACACATGGGTCATGATGCCGAGCATCGTGCCGTAGACGATGCGGCTCATCGGACGATCCGGCATCGTGACCGGCTCACAGATCATGAACAGGCCGCCGAACAGCGCTGTGCCGGACAGCACGATATATTTTTTCAAGATAGACGCGCTGGCGGATATACTCCCACGGGAGGGAGAAGGTCGGCAGCTCGTTCAGATGCGGGAAAAGCCACGGCAGAGCGATGACAAACACAAAAAACGGGATGACGACCAGAGGACTGATGCGGCCCCGCACCAGCAGGAAGAGGCCGCACGCCATCAGGACGAGCGCGGCGCTGGTGCCCACAGCGGCCGAAACATTGCCGGTCAGCAGATTCATCGTGCTGGCGCTGGGCAGACCGCCGTCGCGCAGGGTCGCGTTCATGCCCTCGACCAGAGTGGTGTTTACCTCCCCAAAGAGCGGCAGCTGGGTGCCGGGCACAGGGTAGGAAAAGACATTTTTAGGCCAGGAGATGCCGGCGACCACGACACCGACGGCAGCCGGGTGGAACGGATAGTGCCCCTCACCGCCGAAGGCCTCCTTGACCAGCACGGCAACAATGACGGCGGCGATGACGATGGGATAGGAGATGCTGGCGGGCATCATCAGCACGATCAGCGCGGCAAAGCACTCGCTGGACGGCTCATGGGACTGGTAGCCCGTGCCGTGCAGCGGTGCCAGCGCGCAGTCGCACAGGTAAGCGGTCAGCAGCGCCGTCAAAAAAAGCAGCACCGGGCGCAGACCGTAAAAATAGCATGACATCCCGACCAGCGGGAGCGAGCACCAGAGAATATCGCTGTAGTAGCTGTAATTCGGGCTGCGCTCGACTTTCATACGTTTGGGCATGGGGAAAAAGCTCCTTTACTTGCTGTGCAGTACACGCACCACAGCGGCGGGATCCTCAGCGCGGAAAAAGAGAATTTCCGGCTACGAGCCAGTCGACACCGGCCTCAATACACTGCGGGCCGGTCACGGTGTTTATGCCGCCGTCCACCTCGATCAGGGTGTTGCAGCCCAGACGGGCACGCTCGGCACGGATGGCGGCGATGCGGGTCGGGGTGGTGGGAAGAAATTTCTGCCCGCCGAAGCCCGGCTCCACGCTCATCACACAAGGATCAGATCCACAACGCCGAGATACGGAAAGACGGCCTCCACGGGGGTGCCGGGGCGGATGCTGATGCCGACCTGACAGCCGGTGGCGCGGATGGCGGCGATGACCTCCTCCACCGTGTCGGGCACGGCCTCAAGATGGAAGGTGATAAGATCGGCGCCGGCCTTGGCAAAATCCGCGGCATAGCGGGCCGGGTCGCTGATCATCAGGTGAACATCATAAAAGACATCGGGCAGGGCGGCGTGCAGGCAGGTAAGCACCGGCGCACCGTAGCTGATGTTCGGCACAAAATGGCCATCCATCACATCAAAATGCATTACATCGGCACCGGCCTCCAGCAGGCGGGTGCAGTCCTTGTGCAGGTTGGCAAAATCGGCCGACAAAATCGAAGCGGCAACTTTCGTCATGATACAATTAACTCCCTTATATAAACTGGTTCCCACAAATTCCTGTGCAGTGCGCACATATAAAGAGTATTATATCCCATTACAAGCCAAAAAGCAAGGCGGCCGCCAAGCACAAACCGCCCGCAGAGCTGCCGCAATGCGGCTCTGCGGGCGGTTGTGAAAGTTTTTCAGCGGGCAAGGGCAGCCAGCAGTAAAAGGACAAAAAGGGACTGCAGTGTAAGCAGTCCCGCAAAGAGCGGATGCTGCCGGAGTATTTGAGTGAAGGTACGCCCGCGCATGATGGGTCAGTCCTTTTTGTGGGTGCGCCAGTAGTGCACGGTCTGCAGCTGGAATTCAAAATCCCGGGCGTCCTTGGCCAGCTGGCTCGACAGGATGATGCCGGAGATGAAGAGCAGCAGCGCTGCGACCAGCACAAAGCAGCAGACGATCAGCGTGGGGAAGCGCGGAACCAGACCGGTCTGGAAATACTCACTCAGCACTGGCACCATAAAGCCAACGCCGAACACCGCCAGAATGGCCGCCAGAATGCCGAAGAACATAAACGGGCGGTAGTTTTTAAACAGCCGGCCGATCGTACCCAGCACCTTGAAGCCGTCTGAGTAGGTGTTCAGCTTGCTCTCGGAGCCTTCGGGGCGGTCGCGGTAGTCGATAACGACATTCTCGACCTGCATGTTGCGCTGCAGGGCATGGATGGTCATCTCGGTCTCGATCTCAAAGCCGCGGGACAGCACCGGATAGGTCTTGACGAACTGGTAGCTGAAGGCGCGGTAGCCGGTCATAATGTCCTTGATTTTGCCGCCGAACAGATGGTTGGTGCAGAACCGCACCAGATCGTTGCCGAAGTTGTGGAACGGGCGCTTGTTCTGGGTGTAGTAGGTGCTGGACAGCCGGTCACCCACGACCATGTCTGCCTGACGCTCGGTCACGGCGGCAACCATCTCGGGCGCAGCCTCAGCCGGATAGGTGTCATCGCCGTCCACAAGGATGTACGCCTCCGCGTCTATTTCGCGGAACATGCGGCGCATGACATTGCCCCCTTGCCCTGCTGGTACTCATGGCGGACGGCCGCCCCCGGCCTTGGCGGCCAGCTCGGCGGTGCCATCGGTAGAGTTGTTATCGTAGACATAGACCGTAGCGTCAGGCAGGACGCGGCGGAAATCCGTGACGACCTTCTCGACGGTTTTGGATTCGTTGTAGCAAGGGATCAATACGGCGATTTTATCCATAATACTCCTCCGGGAAATTTACATCCAGAATTGAACAAGGCGGCTGACGGTGTAATAAAGGGACGGATTCATGCCCTGCAGCCAAGGCTCCATGGCGAACAGCGTGCAGAAGCGGTAAACGGCGGTGTATGCCACGGCGGCAGCCATGACCACGCGCAGCGCAGGCAGTGTGGCAGCGGCGGTGGCATCCCCCACGGCGGTGCGGCGGCTGAGTGCGCCCTCGACGCAGAACCAGCACAGCGCCGCACCAAGCAGCAGCACGGGGCTGTAATCCATTAGATAGCGGTAGAGCACCCCGGCCATTTCGCAGTCAACAACGGTCATAACGACCATGGCGGCGATGCCGCCGTAGACAATGCCCGCCACAGCGCGGCGGTGGTGCAGACAGCGGCGGAACGCGGGCAGCAGCGGCATCGCCAGCACCCACAGGTAGGGCGTGGCGGCCAGCATACCGCCGGTGAATTTTCTCGCTGATGGTGCGGATGACGGCGTTCGTCTGGACGTCCGTCTCCCGCAGGAAGGGAAACACGCCCTGCCAGCTGGGCAGCTCAAACAGGCTGGTAAACACGGCAGGCCCGATGCGCACGGCATTGAAGCCGCGCTGGGTCATATCGTTGCCGGTCAGGTTGTAGTTGGCACCGAAGTCAAAGGGCGAACCGAACCGCGCGGCGTTGTACCACATCAGCCCGGCGGCGACCACGACCACCGGCAGGATAAAGGCGGCGGCCTCCCCTGCCCCGGCGCGGCTGCGCAGCCGCTTCTTGCCCGATGTACCCGCGGCCAAAAGATGGGCACGGCCAAAAAAGGCGAACAGTTCCATTTGAGGGCGACACCCGGCCACCAGCGCTACAAACAGGCTGCCAAAGGCAAGCCTGACTAAAAGCGCCCCGCGCTTTTCCACTGGGGTATTGGCGGCGGAAAGCCAGAGCCACAGCCCCAGCATCAGCAGTGCCGCACCGCAGAGGATGGCGTACTCATAAATGTAGGGACGCACCAGCAGGTAATACAGCTGGCTGCCCAGCACCACAGCGGCCACGGCCAGCAGGTACGCGGCGCTGGTGGTCCGCGGGAACCACCGGCGCACGGCCTGCCCCACCAAGCCGAAGCAGGCGGCAAGAAGCAGCAGCCCCAAAACGACCATGCAGGGCGCATAAGCCAAGTTCTGGATACCGGTCAGTGCCTCAAACGGCAGTTGGAATAACAGACACGGTACGATACCAAAATAGACGTAATATCGCCCATTGTAGAAGGCGTGATCCCAGTGGATATCGTTTGATCTGTGCCGCATCCCGCGCCGCGGCGTCGTAGGGGTTCTCCAACGCCAGCAGCTCGGCGGGCGGGTCGGCCTCCAAATCTAAGCGGCCGTTCAGCAGACTGTGGGCCAGCGCGCCGTACTGCTGGTAGACAAAGCTGACGGTGCTTTTTGCCGTCCCAGAACGCGGTGTTGTAATCTTTCGTGGCAAGGCCGGTGTTGCCCGGCTCCCAGAAAGGCACGACCACCACAAAGGCGGCGAGGACCACGCCCAGCACGGCGGCTGCGGCGCGGTCGCAGACACATTGCCTGCCAGCCAGCGGCGGTGCCATAACCCGCTGGCCGGGCGCAGGCCATACAAGGTCAGCAAAGCCAGAAATACCGCGATAAAACGCAGAACCGAGAAATCCAGCGCCCGCGGAGCGTTCGCCGTGATGCCGCTGAACGTCAGCGCCACCGGAAACTGCGCGTAGGTGGAGCTGTACCCGGCGGCAGTCAACGTCATCATGCCGACGTTGCCGGTCAGGTCCAGGCTGATGGTGTGGGTGCGCGGGGCCTGCAAGCCGACCTGCCAGCTGCCGAAGCGGGTCAGCTCGGTGTTGGCGGCGTCGGTGCCCTCAATGGTGAAAGTGACGGCGCTGTCCGCGTGGAGCGGGTCTGTGTCGTCACTGACCATGCCGTCAAACCGCAGGTTGTAGATGGGGTGGTCGATGTTCAGAAACCGCAGATAGGTCCGGCCCTCGTCCAGCGAAATCGTGCCCAGCCCACGCCCGACGTTGATGTTCTCGTCGAGGTAGTCAACGAGCTGGAACGGCTCATAGCTGTGGGTGTTGAAGTAGGCAACGTTGCCGACGAATACTTCCAACCCCAGCGCCGTGACGAGCAACAGCGGAACAACGGCTTTCAGCCCCTTGCGGCCAAAGCTGTGCAGCCCGGCGGTGACAAACCCGGCCCAGCCGTTCAGTGCTGTGACGGCCACGAGACGGAACGCATTGAAGCCGATGGTCAGCCCGGGGCGGTGGTAGGCAAAGACCGCGAACAGCCAGGTGGCCAACCATAGGCCGACGGCCCAGACGATGTCCTGCTTTATGACGCTGCGTCGCTGAAGCTTTCCGGGCAAAAGCCCGAACAGCGCAGAGACCAGCGCCGTGAAAGATCGTTATCAGGAAAAACATGGGGCGCAGTCGGCTCCTTTCAGTGTGAATAAGGCTTCCCCGGGGAAGGATTTTATCACTGTTTCGCGTACTTTTCAATCTCATGCAGCCAGAAATCGGCGGTTTTGTCCCAGCTGTATTTCTGCAGGACCTCGTCAGGGGCGGCCACGGGCTGGGCGGCCAGCTTGTCAAGGTCAGTGTCGTAGTCATAGGGGTCAAAATACCGCGCCGTATCGCCGTACAGCTCGGGCAGGCAGGTGGCGTTGGCCAGCGCGATGGGCGCGCCCAAGCGCCAGTGCCTCCAGCGGCGGGATGCCGAAGCCTTCAAACACGGCCGGGTGCAAAAACAGCTTGCAGTGCTTCATCAGGGCAGCGTTCTCGGCGTCCGAGACATAGCCCGGGTAGAAAACATTGTGGGTATCCTTGGCCTCGGTGTCATCGCCGAAGGCGCGCAGATCCTTGCCGCCTGCGACCACAAAGGTCTTGTCGGGGTTGCGGCGGGCAACTTCGCGGATCCATTTGAAGTTCTTGTGCTTCGCCAGACTGCCGAGCGCGTAATACTCCCCTTTACAACGCCGGGCATCTTTTCAAAAATGCTCTCGTCAGGGGTCACACCCTTCATATGCTCCCAGCCGTTGTAGGTGATGCCGATTTTATCCAGCGGGATGCCGAGCTTCTCACTGATGAGGTGGCGCTGGTTGTCGCTGACGGTGAACACCCGCTGTGCAAACCATTTGGTGGACAGGCAGTGCACCCAGAACTTGAAGCGGAAAAAGCCCCTTGTCGGTATCCATGACCAGCGGGCGGATGTCGTGCAGCACGACAACGCTGCGCTTTGTCAGCAGCATATCGCTGGCCAGGCCTACGCATAAAACGCATGGGTGCGGCGCAGATAGGCGGGCAGTACGGCCAGATTGTAGAAATATTTGACGGCCTTGAGCGGCACGAGCCGGATGTTTTTCAGCTCCGGCAGGTGGATGGGGCGGCCGTCGTCCCGGTAGGCGATGCGGACATCCAGACCGGTGCCCTCGATGAGCTTGTCCAGACGCACCACAGTTTCATAGACATAGCGCGGGATGCCGGTGATATTATCACACAGTACCGTGCCGTTGATGACGATGGGGTTCAATCCAGTTCCTCCTTTCTCCCAGTGGGAGCAGTCCAGCAGCTCCTGCTGCCAGTCGGCCATGCGGCGCTCGCAATACTCCTTCAGCTCGCGCTCAAAGCGCTCCTCACTGAAGGAGCGGCTGTGCTCACGGATTTCTTCTTTAGAATAAGCCACGCTGTCGCGCTCAAACCGCTCGATGCAGTCGGCAAGGCTCTCGACCGTCTGTTCCTTAAACCAATAGCCGGTTTTGCCGGGGCGCACACTCTCGCACGCGCCGCCGCGGCCGTAGGCCAGCACGGGCGTGCCGGCGCTCTGGGCCTCCACCGGCGTGATGCCGAAGTCCTCTTCACCCGGGAAAAGGAACGCCTTGGCCCGCAGGTAGTAGCTGCGCACTTCCTCGTCGGACAGGCCGCCGCCCAGAAATTCCACGGTCGGGCCGGCCATAGCCTTGAGCTTGTCCAGCTCTCCCCCGCCGCCGATGACGACAAGGCGCTTGCCCAGTCTGGTGCAGGCCTGCACGGCGAGATCGACCCGCTTGTACCAGGTCAGGCGGCCGACGGTGAGGTAGAAGTCCTCCTTTTCGACAAAAGGACTTTCGTTGATATGGCAGCAGGGGTAGATGACGTCGCTGTCGCGGCGGTAATATTTTTTGATGCGCTGGGCGATATAATGGGAGTTGGCGATGAAATAATCCACGCGGTCCGCGGCGCACTTGTCCCAGATGCGCATTTTGTCCATCTGGCCCGGCATGACGAGGCGGGCAAGCCAGTTGGCGTTGTCGCGGTAGGTGTAGTAAAAGTCCCACACATAGCGGATGGGTGTATGGCAGTAGCAGATGTGCACAGCATCCGGGCGGGTGATAACCCCTTTGGAGCAGGAGGAGGAAGACGACAGCACCAGATCGTACTCGGTCAGGTCGAACGCCTCAAACGCGGCGGGCATCAATGGCAGCATGGCCTTGTAGAGCTTGTTGGAAAACGGCACCTTCTGGAACCAGCTGGTGCGGATGTCGTAGCTTTTGAACCACTCCGGCATGTTTTTGGGATCGTACACAAGGGTGTAGATGACAGCATTGGGGAAAACATGCTTCATGGCATCGACCACGCGGTCGCCGCCGGCATAGCCGACGAGCCAGTCATGCACAATGGCGACCTTGGGCTCCCTTTTTGCTCATTACAGACACTCCTGTCCGATAACGCAGAATGCGTTACTGCAATTTTTCGTCATTGACCATCTTGCCGCCGAACACCGTGCGGAAGATGATCTTGATGTCAAGCGCTACGGTCCAGTTTTCGATATACCAGATGTCGTAGCGGATGCGCTCGGCAATGTCGGTATCGCCGCGCAGGCCGTGGATCTGCGCCCAGCCGGTGCAGCCGGGGCGGACCTGCTGGCGCACCAGATAGCGCGGGATCTCCTCCTTGAAATGCTCTACATGGTAGGGCACCTCGGGCCGCGGGCCGACTAAGGACATATCCCCCTTCAGCACATTGAAGAACTGCGGCAGCTCGTCAAGGCTGCATTTGCGGATAAAACTGCCGAAGTGGGTCTTGCGCGGATCGTAATCGGTGGACCAGCCGGTTTGCTGCTGCACATTGACCCGCATTGAGCGGAATTTGTACATCATAAAGGGGCTTTTTTCAGTTCAGGCCGATGCGCTCCTGCTTAAAGATGATCGGCCCGGGGCTGGACAGCTTGACGCCGATGGCGGTCGCCAGCATGATGGGGCTGGTCAGGATAATCAGAATCAGGCTGCCGATAATATCCAGCCCGCGCTTGACGGCGGCGTTGAGCAGGTTGTCAAAGGGTGTCTGCCGCACATTGATCAGCTTGCACTCGTCCAGTACATCAATCGTGGGGCGTGCGGGCAGATAGTCACTGTAGAACGGTACCATCGTGATGCGCACGCCGTTTTTTTGTCGCAGGCGGCAAAAACATGGGGCAAAAAGCTCGATCTCGTCTGCCTCCAGCGCAACGACGACCTCGTCCACCGGTATTTCATCCAGCCTGGCGGTCAGGCTGTCGTACCCGCCCAGAAATTTCACACCCAGGCCCGGCTCCTCGACCCTGGCCAGATAGCCGTCCACAACAAAGCCGTAGTAGGGGTTATGCTCCAGCGCGCGCAGATAAAGCGCAGCCGATTTGCCGCCGCCCACCAGCAGGATATGGCGGCGCAGACCCAGCCCCTGCGGCGGCGGGCGCGGTCGATCCAGCGCAGAACCATCCGCTCAAAGACAACGGCGGCCGTGGCCAGTAGATAGAACAGCGCCAGCACGATGCGGGAATAATCGTCAAGGTGCATCAGGTAGAGCGCGGCGACAAAGATCATGATGCCAGCCGCGTTGATAGCGGCAATTTTGGTGCAGCGCTCTGCCAGACCGTGCAGGCGGGCGTTGGAGTAGATGCCCGCGACCCAGTAGATGAGCACCAGTACGAGCGAGGTGCCCAGCCCGGCAAGGATGTTGCGGGGGTCGCGCGCTACGGCCAGTGCGGGGCCGGCGCCGCCCGGCTCAAAGAACCGGACAAAGTTGAAGCGGATATAGTTGGCAAGCAAAAAGCCGATAAAAAGCAGCGCTGCATCGAGCAGCAGATACAAAAGGCTTTTGATGCGTTGGTTTTTTCCAGCACCTGTGGTGCCCTCCCTGAATCGAAAAATACTGTGCCGCAGGGGCGGGGCTTTGCCCCGCCCGGTCATGCGGCGGCAGACGCAGCGTTCCGCGGGCGGAGCAGAGCCCCGCCCCTACAGAGCGTTGGGTACAAAAGATTTAAACAATCCATTCTATCATATTTTTGCCGCTATTGCAAATCAGCGGTACAATTCCTGCAGCTGGTCGAGGGTCTTTTTCATCTCGGCGCGGACCTCCGGCGGGCCGGAGACGACGACGCCGGTGCCAAAACCGGCCACCCAGCCGAAAAAACTGCGGGCTGACCTGAATCTCGGCGGTCATCGTAAAGTGCTCGCCGTCGGCGCAGGGCGTCAGGATCGGCGCGGTGCCGAACCGGTCGATCATCGCCCCGGCAAAGCGGTTCTCGCACAGCAGCGTCACCCGCTTGAGGGGCCGTTGAACATGCCGAACATCTGCTGCATGTAGGTGTTTACATCAAAATTGGCGTACTCATCGGCGCCCTCGCGGGTCGTGTCGGGCAGGGGGCGGACATTCTGCATCTTGTCAACGCGGTAGTGCTTCAGGCGGCCGTCCGTATAGGCGATGAGATAGTAGTTGCCGTTCTCCCAACCAGCACCCACGGGCTGACGCAGTACAACTGGCCGTCATGGCGGGGGGTCATCCGCTTTTGCAGATTCCAGTCGCAGTATTTGAACTGCACCTGCTGCCCGGCCGTGATGGCAGAGTGCAGCGCATCAACGGTATACAGGATCTTTTCATCGGTGCTTTTGATCCGGCCGCTGACAAGGACCTTGCGGTCAAGCTCCTCCTGCCGGTATTTGGAGGTGAACTGCCCTAGCTTGTCGATGAGGACCTTGGACTTGCGCGCTGTGATGAACTTGCTGGCGTAGACGGCATCCACAAGCAGCTTCAGCTCGGCCAGCTCAAAAGGGGCCTCGGTCATATAATAGCCGCCGCCGCGCCCGCGCTGCTGTACGATCTCATACGGGGAGTCAGGCATGTTGTTCAGCGTGTTCAGGTCGTCATAGACGCTCTTGCGCTCGGCAACAACGCCGCGCTCCTGCAGGCGCTCCACCAGCTGCGGGACACTCAGGGGGTGCTTCTCGTCCGTTTCGCGGGCGAGGATGTCCAAAAGGACAAGCAGTTTGCGTTTCTGGCCTTCTTTGCGCGGCATAGCAACGGCTCCTTTCCGGCTGTGAACAGATATAGTCCTATTATACACCCTGTAAAGGGAGAGGGCAAGAGGGCTGGTGACGATTGTACGCAGGATTTCGGAACGAGGGGGACGGCTGCAAAAGCCCCTCAGGCCAGCTTCGCGGCCAGCTCCCCACATGTGGGGAGCCTTTTTGCGCGGGCTTTGCCCGCGTGAAAGCCTCCTCGCATAGCGGGGAGGTGGCCGAGCCTGCGAGGCCGGAGGGGCTTTTGGGGACGCCGCCCCTTACATCTCCATCTCCGCCAAAAGCTCTCCCAAATCCGCAAAAATATCCGTAGGCAGCATGGCGGTCATGCTGCGGCGCTTAGCGCAGCGGTCGGCAGCGGCCCCGTGGAGCCATACGGCGGCGATGGCGGCATCCTCGGGGCTGCGGCCCTGCCCGAGCCCGGCGGCCAGCAGCCCGGCGGTCAGCCCGGCCAGCACATCCCCGCTGCCGCCCCGGGCCAGCCCGGCGTTGCCGGTGTTATTATGCCAGAGCGTGCCGTCCGGCTTGGCCACCAGCGTGCCGCTGCCCTTTAAAACGGCGATGCACAGCGATCGTTTTTTCCGCAAGCTGCCGCGGCCTGCGCCCGGTCGGCCTGAATCTCGGCCACGGTTGTGCCCAGCAGCCGCGCGGCCTCGCCGGGGTGCGGCGTCAGGATCTGTTGGCGGGCAATCCGCCCCGGAGTTTCCGGCAGCCAGCGCGTTCAGGGCATCGGCGTCCAGCACAGCCCCGGCCCCACGGCGCGTCTTTGCCCAGAAGCGCCCGGCAAACCCCGGCGGCGCTCTCCCCTAACCCGGGCCCCGCCAGCAGGACGGCGTTCTTACCGGCAAACCAGTCCCGCAGGGCGGCAGCGTCCTTGGGGTGGATGCCGCCGTTTGCCGCCGTGCGGCAGCCGCAGGCACAGCACTCAGGCGTGCGGGCCAGCACCAGCTGCACAACAGGCTCCACGCTGGCCAGAAAGACCAGCCCCGCCCCGCCGCGCAGTGCGCCCTCGGTGCAGAGCGCCGCCGCGCCGCGGTAGGCAAGGCTGCCCGCCGCAGCCAGCACGCTGCCGTAGCTGCCCTTGTTGGTGTTTGCGCTGCGCTTTGGCAGCATTTTTTGTACAAGCTCTCGCGTGATTTCCCGCTGCATCTTGCATCCCTCCGAAAATGGATTATAATTAAGTATATTATAAAGCATAAACCGCAAAAGCGAAAGGGGCAGTTTCTATGGTTCGGGCGTTGGAGGAAATTTTGGCGGGCACAAAAAACATGGTGTTTTTCGGCGGCGCGGGCGTATCGACCGAGAGCGGCATTCCGGATTTCCGCTCGGTGGACGGGCTGTATCACCAGAAATTCAAATACCCGCCCGAGACGATGCTCTCCCACAGCTTTTATGAGCGGCACACCGCAGAATTCTTTGATTTCTACCGCCAAAAGCTCATCGTGCACGGCGCGGTGCCCAATGCGGCCCACCGGCGGCTGGCGGCGCTGGAGCGCGAGGGTAAGTGCAAGGCGGTCGTGACCCAGAATATTGACGGGCTGCATCAGGCCGCGGGCAGCAAAACCGTGTACGAACTGCACGGCTCCACCCTGCGCAATTTCTGCACGCGGTGCGGCAAGTTTTTCCCGGTCAGCTATATCGAGGACGCAGCGGGCGTCGGGGACGGCGTGCCCCGGTGCGATGCCTGCGGCGGCATTGTGAAGCCCGATGTCGTCCTCTACGAGGAGGGCCTTGACGAGCAGACGATGGAGAACGCCGTGAACGCCATCCGCAGGGCCGATACGCTGATTGTCGGCGGCACCAGTCTGGCGGTCTACCCGGCGGCGGGGCTGCTGCGGTATTTCCGGGGTGAAAATCTTGTGGTCATCAACAAGCAGCCCACCCCGGCGGACGCCATGGCCAATCTGCTTATCCACGAGCCAATCGGCCGCACGCTGGACCCCACCGACCCAGTAGAAGGATAAATTTTACACAAAAATCCATGCTTTTTTCAAAAAAGCCATTGCAAAATGCCGGGGATTTTTGCTATGATAGAATCATAGTGGTTTACTGGGTAGAGAGCTTAGAGGGGGACGGTTTTTATGGCAAACGCGCTGACGGATTTTACAAAGAACGCGAATTTCTGGTGTGCATGGACTCCGACGGCTGCGTGATGAACACAGTGCGCATCAAACATACGACGGTCATGTGCCCGGAGCTTATCCGTGTTTTTGCGCTGGATGAGCAGGCAGATTTTATCACCGCTGCATGGGACGAAATCAACCTGCACACGATCACCCGCGGGATCTCCCGGTTTGAGAGTGTGCGGCTGGTGTTTGACCGGCTGAAGAACCGCGGCATCGAGATCCTTGGCAGCGAGGACATTGCCGCCTGGGTGGACACCGCGACCGAGCTTTCCACGGCCAGCCTGCAGCGGGAGCTGCAAAAGACCGGCAGTTTGGCCCTGCGCAAGCTGCAGGAGTGGAACAATGCCTGCAACCGCCGCATTCAGGCGCTGGAGCCTACCTTTGAACCGTTCCCCGGTGTGGAGGAAAGCCTGCGCCAGCTGCACGCCGTGGCCGATGTGGCCGTCGTCAGCGCCGCGAACGAGAGCGCCATTGCCAGCGAGTGGAAGCGCTACGGGCTGGCCCGTCATGCGGATGTCATCTTCGGGCAGGAGGTGGGCAGCAAGGCAAACTCCATCGCCACAATGCTGGCCTGCGGGTATGAGAGCCGCAAGGTCATGATGGTGGGCGATGCTATGGGCGATGCTCAGGCCGCCGCCGCCAACGGCGTCGCCTTTGTGCCGATCCTGCCGGGCCGCGAGGCCGACAGCTGGCGCCGCCTGCAGGAGGAGGCCCTGCCCAAGCTGCTGCACGGCACCTTCAGCCAGGAGTATCAGGCCGAGCTGCTGGCCGCCCTGCGCAGCGCGCGCGCGCCTGCTGCACGGGTAAACCAAAATAAGACAATAAGACAATTTTCGCGCCGTCGCTCTTGTGACGGCGCTTTATTTATGGTATACTAACTTTATATATGTATAAGAAGGAGTCTCGCATATGGACTTACTACAGCAGGCCCGGGCGGAGATTGACGCCGTTGATGCGGAGATGGCAGCCCTGTTTGAGCGGCGTATGCGCGCCGTGGCGGACGTGGCACGCTATAAAGCAGAAACCGGCAAGCCGGTGTTTGACGCCGTGCGGGAGGCCGCGGTGCTGGACAAGAACACGGCCCGCATCACTGATGAAGCGCTGCGCCCCTACTACCGCGCTTTTTTGAACGATGCAATGGCAGTTTCCCGTGCCTACCAGCGCGCACGGCTGGGCCGCGACACAGCGGCCTATCAGGGCGTGCCCGGCGCGTGGAGCCATATTGCCCTGCGGCGGCTCTTCCCCTTTGCGCGCGAGACGGCCTTTGCCACTTGGGGCGAGGTCTTTGACGCCGTGCAGAACGGTGACGCACAATTTGGCGTCCTGCCGTTTGAAAACTCCAACGCGGGCGATGTCTCCACTGTGCTGGATCTGCTGTACACCCACCCGGACATCATCATCTCCCGCATGTGTGATTTGCCCATCCGGCAGGATCTGCTGGCGGTGCCGGGTGCAACGCTCGAGACCATCAAAACCGTTGTCAGCCATCCGCAGGCGCTGGCCCAGAGCAGCGTTTTCGTGCAGCAGCACGGCTTTAAAACCGGCACATGGGGCAACACGGCTGATGCCGCCCGCCATGTGGCGGAGCTGAAGGACCCGACCGTGGCGGCCATCGCCAGCGCAGAGACCGCCGGTCTGTACGGCTTGCAGATTCTCTCGCGCGGGCATCAACGCCGGACGGCGACAATACAACGCGGTTCATCGTTATTGAGCGCGCCGATGCCGCCCCCGCGATGACCGGCGAGGGCCAGCGGCTGGCGCTGCTGTTTACGGCGCGTCACAAGCCGGGTCAGCTGGCCGCCGCGCTGGACCGGATTGGTGCACGCGGCTTCAATATGGAGTGCATCAAGAGCCGTCCCCTGCCCCACGTTCCGTTTGAGTATTATTTCTATGTACAGCTTGTCTGCCCGGCAGGCAGCACCGGCGCAGAGTGCCAGACCCTGCTGGACACGCTGACCCCTGTTTGCAGCACCCTGCGGCTGCTGGGTGCCTTCACGCTGGACGGTACGGAGAAATAAGCCATGAGAAAAAAGGATGTGCGAAGCATGAAACTGACAATGCAGCTGAAAAGCCGTAGCTACGATATTATTCTGAAGGCCGGATGCCTTGCTAATCTGCACCAGTTCACGAATGTGCAACACCGCAAGGTCTTTGTGCTGACGGATTCCGGCGTGCCCGCCGCATATGCGCAGACGGTTGCCGCCCAGTGCCCCGACTCCACCATCTGTACCATCCCGCAGGGCGAGGGCAGCAAGTGCCTCAAGGTCTATGGGCAGGTGCTGCAGGCCATGCTGGCGTTCGGCATGGACCGCAAGGATTTGCTGGTCGCCGTGGGCGGCGGCGTTGTGGGGGATCTGGGCGGCTTCTGCGCCGCAAGCTATATGCGCGGCATCGACTTTGTGAACTGCCCCACGACTATGCTGGCGCAGGTGGATTCCTCCATCGGCGGCAAGACGGCGATTGATCTGGGCGAGACGAAGAACATCGTCGGCGCGTTCTGGCAGCCGAAGGTCGTGCTGGTGGACTTTGATACGCTGAAAACGCTGCCCCGCCGTCAGGTGGTCAACGGTCTGGCCGAGGCGCTCAAGACCGGCATCATCGGCGACCCGCAGCTGTTTGCACTGTTTGAGTGTGACCACCCCGAGAAAAACATCGAGCAGATCGTCTACCGCAGCCTGAAATTCAAGAAGAAGATCGTGGAGCAGGACGAGCGCGAGGGCAGCGTGCGTGCCTGCCTGAACTTCGGCCACACCATCGGCCACGGCATCGAGGCAGTGCGCGGTGTGCGCGGCCGCCGCACGACCGGCCTGTACCACGGCGAGTGCGTGGCGCTGGGCATGTTGCCGATGATCGAGGACAGCGCTGCTCAAGCGCACCCGCGCCATCTACCGCACGCTGGGCCTGCCCACCCGTGCCGGTGCCAACCGGCAGAAGGTGCTGGCCTACATGCAGCACGACAAGAAGGCCAGCGGTGATCATATCACGGTCATCAAGTGCCCCGGCCTTGGCTGCTGGCGTGCCGACAGCCTGCCCATGACCGAGCTGCCCGCGCTGCTGGGGCTGGAATAAAAAGCCAGACCTCCGCGGGTCTTGATAGAGGAACAACCCAATGAAAAACACCTTTGGAAATACCGTCAGCATGACGATTTTTGGCGAGAGCCATGGCCCGGCGGTCGGTGCGGTGCTGGATGGGCTGGCAGCGGGCTGCCGGTGGATGAGGCTGCCATCGCGGCCGCCATGGACCGCCGCCGTGCCCGGGGCGATGGGCTTTCCACCGCCCGGACCGAGGCGGACGCCGTGGAGTTTCTCTCCGGCGTGTACAACGGCCACACCACCGGCACGGCAGTTACCCTGATGATCCGCAACTTGAATACCCGCAGCGGCGACTATGCCAAAACGGCCGACCTGCTGCGCCCCGGCCACGCCGACTATACGGCCTACGCCAAGTACGAGGGCTTTCAGGACGCCCGCGGCGGCGGGCACTTTTCCGGCCGCATTACGGCGGCCAGCGTGGCAGCGGGCACGATCTGTGAGACCGTGCTGAACAGCCTTGGCGTAAAGGTCTACACCCACATTGCCGAGTGTGCGGGCGTCAAGGACGCTCCGCTTTCGAGTGCGGCGGGCCTTGTGATGCCGGCGCCGCAGCCCGGGCATTTTGCCCTGCTGGACCCGGCAAGGAGGAGCCCATGCAGGAGCCATCCGCGCGGCCGGCAGCGAGGGCGACAGCGTGGGCGGCGTGCTGGAAACCATCGTGACCGGCCTGCCCGCGGGCATCGGCGAGCCGTGGTTTGACAGCGTCGAAAGCGAGCTGGCCCACCTGATGTTTGCCATTCCCGCCTGCAAGGGCATTGAGTTCGGCGCGGGGTTCGCCTTTGCCGCCCTGCGCGGCAGTGAGGCCAATGACCCGTTCACGATGCAAAACGGCGAGATCGCCACCGCTACCAACAAGAAACGGCGGTGTGAACGGCGGCATTACCAACGGTATGCCCCTTGTGTTCCGCACCGTGCTCAAGCCCACGCCGAGCATCTATAAAGAACAGCACACCGTGGATTATATCAGCAAGACCGATGCGCAGCTGCAGATCAAGGGCCGCCATGACCCCTGCATTGTGCCCCGCGCCGCCGTGGTGCAGAACACCCTGACGGCCTTCGGCCTGCTGGATCTGCTGAGTGTGCGCTACGGCACCCTTGCCCAGAAGCACGGCCTTCCCCAAGTATAATAAGGAGGTGAAACCTATGCAGCAGCCGCTGTACGGACTGATTGGCAGCAAGCTGGGCCACAGCTACTCCAAAATCATTCATGAGCAGATCGCGGATTACACCTACGACCTGCTCCCCCTGCCCACCGAGGCCGAGGTCCGCGCCTTTCTGGAAAAAGCGCGCCTTTACGGCCATCAATGTGACGATACCCTATAAGCAGCTGGTCATCCCCTACTGTGACGAGGTTGACCCGCGAGCGGCGGCCATCGGTGCGGTGAACACCATCGTAAACCGGGGCGGAAGGCTCTACGGCTACAACACCGACTATGCGGGCTTTGCCTATCTGACCAAGGCCCACGGCGTGGATTTCGCGGTAAGACCGTGCTGATCCTCGGCACCGGCGGCACCCACTCCACAGTCACGGCGGTCTGCCGGGACGGCGGTGCAAGCGAGATCCTGACGGCCAGCCGCACCGGCCGGGACGGCGCACTGCTCTACAGCGAGGCTATGCACCGCCCCGATGTGCAGATCATCGTCAACACAACGCCCTGCGGGATGTACCCCAATGTGGGCCAGTGCCTGATCGACCCCAAGGCGTTCCCAAGGCTGGAGGCCGTGCTGGATGTGGTGTACAACCCCTTCCGCACCGAGCTTTTGCTGCGGGCCGAGGACTGCGGCGTGACCGTTGCGGGCGGCTTTGAGATGCTGGTGGCGCAGGCTGTGTTTGCCGCCGAGCATTTTACTGGCAGCACGCTGGACACGGCGGAGATTATCCCCCGTCCGTCAGCCGCCGCCTGCGCCACCAGCTGGCGAATGTCTCCCTCATCGGGATGCCGGGCTGCGGCAAGTCCACGGTGGGTGCGGCGCTGGCCAAGCGGCTGGACAAGCGGTTTGTCGATCTGGATGCCGAGATCGAGCGCCGGACCGGGCATAATATCCCCGATATCTTTGCCGAGGAGGGCGAGGAAGCCTTCCGCCGCTATGAGGCGGAGGTGCTGGCCGAGGTTGCCAAGGGCAACAGTCAGGTCATAGCCTGCGGCGGAGGGGTCGTCAAGAACCCGGCCAACACCCGCGCCCTGCGCCAGAACGGCCCCGTGCTGTGGGTGCGCCGCCCGCTGAGCCGTCTGGCCACCGGCGGGCGTCCCCTCTCCAAGGGGGGCGCTGCCTTAAAGCAGATGGAGGCCGAACGCACGCCGCTGTATCAGGCTGCGGCCACCGCCGTGCTGGATAACAACAGCACACTGGCGCAGGCCGTGGCCACCGCCGCCGCTTTGTTTGAGGCGGATGAGCGGTTGTAATGGCTGACGAAAAAGCAAAGAAAAGTAAACCTATAGAGTAAAAGTATATAAGAAAGAGGTTACCCCATGATTATTTCTGCCAAAAAGGGGACGCCGCAGGTCGAGCTGGACCGCATCGTTGATAATTTTGAGAAGCAGGGCCTGTCGGTCACCATGATTCGCGGTACCGACTACAATGTCTTTGGCCTTGTCGGTGATACGACCAAAATTGCGGAGAAGGACGTGCTGGCAAACCCATGGGTTGAGAATGTGACCCGCGTTTCCGCCCCCTACAAGCGAGCAAACCGCCTGTTCCACCCTGCGGATACCGTGGTGGATGTCAACGGCGTCAAGATCGGCGGCAGCGCCCCCATCGCCGTTATGGCAGGCCCCTGCAGCATCGAGGGCGAGGCGCACACCATCGCAATGGCGCAGGCCGTCAAGGCGGGCGGCGCCAACTTCCTGCGGGGCGGCGCTTACAAGCCCCGCACCAGCCCTTACTCCTTTCAGGGCCTTGGCACCGAGGGGATTCTCGACATGGTCAAGGCGCGCGAGCTGACCGGCCTGCCCATCGTCAGCGAACTGATGGACGAGGCCCACATATTGATGAGTTTGAGCAGTATGTCGATGTCGTGCAGATCGGCGCACGCAATATGCAGAACTTCCAGCTGCTGAAGGCGGTCGGCAAGATGCACAAGCCGGTCCTGCTCAAGCGCGGCCTTGCTAACACCATCGAGGAATGGATCATGTCTGCCGAGTACATCATGGCCGGCGGCAACGAGAATGTCATCCTCTGCGAGCGCGGCATCCGCACCTTTGAGCGCGCCACTCGCAACACGCTGGATCTGTCCGCCGTGCCGGTCATCAAGGAAAAGACCCACCTGCCCATCATCGTCGACCCCAGCCACGCCACCGGTGACTATAAGTACATCGAAAGCATGGCGCTGGCCGCTGTGGCCGCCGGTGCGGACGGTCTGGAAATTGAGGTGCACGATGACCCGCAGCACGCATGGAGCGACGGCGCACAGTGCCTGAAGCCGGACAAGTTCGCCGAGGTCATTGAGAAGTGCCGCAAGGTTGCTGCTGCCATCGGCCGGGAGATGTAAATTGGACGCCAAGATTCATGTCAGCCGCTTAGGCGGCAGTGCCACCGTGCCGCCCAGCAAAAGCGCGGCGCACCGTGCAGTTCTGTGCGCGGCCCTTGCGGACGGCACCAGCCATATTACGAATATTGAGTACAGCAAGGACATCCGCGCTACCCTTGGCGCAGCGGCCCAGCTGGGCGCAAAAATCACCGAGGAGCCCCATTCCCTGACCATACGCGGCCACGGCACGGCGGGCGGCTTTGTCACGGTGACGCGGCCGGTCTTTTGCAATGAGAGCGGCTCTACCCTGCGGTTCATGATCCCGCTGTTCAGCCTGACCGCTCAGAAGGTACGCTTTACCGGCGCGGGGCGGCTGTTTGACCGCCCGCAGGCCGTGTACCAGATGCTGTTTGAGCGTCAGGGCCTGCACTTTGAGCAGAGCCCGGACGGCATCACGATCTTTGGCCGGCTGCGCCCCGGCGGGTTTACCCTGCCCGGCGGATGTGTCCAGCCAGTTTATCAGCGGCCTGCTGTTTGCCGCGCCGCTGATGGAGTCCGAGAGCAGCATCGAGGTGCTGGCCCCCTATGAGAGCCACTCCTATGTGGATCTGACGCTGGACGCGATGCAGCAGTTCGGCGTCAAGGTGTCGGCCCGCGCGCGCAAGAACGGCAGCATGATGTACCGCGTGGCCGCGCCGCAGCGCTACACCGCCTGCGACTTTGCCGTGGAGGGCGACTACAGTCAGGCAGCGTTTCTGGCGGTGTTGGGCTGTGTGATCGGCGGTATCACCATCACCGGCCTGAACCCCGACAGCCAGCAGGGCGATAAGGTCATTCTGGACATTCTCAAGCGCTGCGGCGGCAAGTTCAAGCCCGTGGAGGGCGGCTACCACTTTGACCGCAGCCTGCTGAAGGCTACCGAGATCGACCTGGCGGACTGCCCCGATCTGGGACCCATTCTCTTTACGCTGGGCTGCTTTTGCAGCGGTGAGACGGTCATCCGCAACGCGGGCCGGCTGCGCCTGAAGGAGTCCGACCGCATCGAGGCCATGCAGACCGAGCTGCAGAAGATGGGCGCCCGCATCGACGTGGACGGCGACACCGTGCACATTCAGGGCGTGGCGCTGCACGCGCCCAATGCCCCGCTGTCCGGCCACAACGACCACCGTATTGTTATGGCGCTGGCCGTGGCGGCGATTGCCAGCGGCCTGCCCGCTGCTCTGCGGGGCCGAGGCTGTGGACAAGAGCTGGCCCGCATTCTGGAATGTGCTGCGGGGCCTTGGTGCAAAAATCGAGCTGAGCAGCGACAGAAACAGGAGATTTTGACATAAAGGCGTGATTTTATATGCTGGATAAAAGCAAAAACTATCTGATCGTCGGTCTGGGACTGCTGGGTGGCAAGTACGCACAGGTGCTAAGCCAGAAGGGCTACAGCGTGACCGGCATTACCCACAGTCAGTAACGCTGGACTATGCGCTGCAGCATGAGTATATCTGCGCGGGCAAAAATGCGGATTTTGCGGATTTGATTCAGCAGGCGGACTGCATCATCTTCGGCCTCTACCCCACGGTGCTGCTTGACTGGGTGGCGCAGTACGGAAGTCTCATCCGCCCCGGCACGATGGTGACGGATGTTTCCGGCGTGAAGCGCGGCGTGGTGGAGCCGGTGCAGGCCGCCCTGCCGGAGGGTGTGGAGTTTATTGCCAGCCACCCGATGGCGGGCCGTGAGACGAGCGGCATCACCCACAGCGCGGAGGTAACTTTGCCCCCGCCAACTTCATCATCACCCCGACCGAGCGCAACACGCAGGCCGGCGTCGACTGGTGCCGCGATCTGGCCGAGGAGCTGGGCTTCAAGCGGATCAGCATCCTGACCCCCGCCGAGCATGATCATATGATCGGCTATGTCAGCCAGCTTTGCCATGCCATCGCCGTGAGCCTGATGTGCGCGTCCGATAACTCGGAACTGGCCAACTACACCGGCGATTCCTTCCGCGATTTGACAAGAATTGCGCATATCAACGACAAAATGTGGGCGGAGCTGTTCCTCTGGAATAAAGACAACCTCATTTCCGAGATCGATATGTTTGACAGCGCCCTGCAGGAGATGCGGGAAAAGCTCGTCAACAATGACCGCGAAGGGCTGGAGGAGATGTTCCGCCTGTCCACAAAGCGGCGGGAAGCGTTTGATAAGAAGTGAGACTGCCGCCTCCACCCTACACACAAAAAAGCAAGTGCATCGGAGATTTTTCTCTCTGGTGCACTTGCTTTTATTTTTTTACATATGCAGCCGCTTTTCCAGCTCGGCCTTTCAGGGCGCGGCCCTGGAAGATGACCAGCCCCAAGAAAGTGATGATGCTTAAAATCAGGCAGACAACCCACGGGATGCTGTGACCGTCAATGCGGCCGGCCCCGATGCGGAAGAACAGCAGGATGTACGGCAGCAGCCCGATGCCGATGTTCATAAGCAGATACACAAGCGCGTTGGCCGTGAACTTACTGTGCAGGAACGCAAAAACGAAGTTGCAGACCAGTGCAACGCAGCACAGGATCGGCACGACCAGATCAAGGCTGTAGCCTGTGTAGCCGTTGAACCAGTCGGTAAAGACGAGCAGCGCCGAGACGAGCAGCAGCAGGTTGAAAATCTGCCGCGGGCCGTTGTAGCGGCGGCGCAGCACAGCGCGCAGCACCAGCAGAATTGCCGCGGCCCAGACGGCCATCAGCACGCTGAAATGGCGGTGCGGCGTTTCCTCCAGAAGAAGGAAGTCGAACGCCCCGGCCACCACAACAAGGGCGCAGAGCACAAAGGCAACGATTTTATACAGCATCGACGCCCAGTGAATCCGCGGCGCGGTGGCGGGAAAGTACGCCTCCCCTGCCGGGCCGGGCAGGCGGTTCTGGCACAGCGGGCAGTAGGTGCTGTCCCCGCCGACCCTGATATGACAATGCGGGCAGGTATTCATTTTTCCACCTCCGTGGCGTAAAGGGTAACGTCCATGCCGTCCTTGGTCAGGCCGCGGTAGAACCGCTGCAGAATGGCGGTGCTGCGCAGCGCCGAGGCCGTGCCCAGCACAAGGTCATCCCCGTAGGAGCAGACCACGGTAAACAGCGTTTTGGAGCTGGAAAAGGCCGCAAAGCTGTGGATGTGGGGCTTCAGCTCCTCCGGGATGCTGACCCGGCCCATATTGGAAACAACCGCCGTGACATAGCGGTTCTCCAGCTTGGTGAAGAGCTTGACGGTGGCATTCTTGATGAAAAGCGGCACCGGGCGGATGCCGGGCATATGCTCGAGCTTCTCATACTCGTCCATCTGGGCGCGGATATTCTCCGGCTTGAGAATCTCCCTCAGCTTGGCGTCAAACACGGGGGCCACGGTTTCCAGCGTGTCGGCCTCGGTCAGCGTATGGGTCACATAGACGGAGTTGAAAAAGTTGCGGGCCGTCTCACTGGGGTAGTAGTTGCGCAGGTTGACCGGCAGGCTGATCGAGATGGGCTTGCTGCGCTCCAGCGCGGGCATATCGTGGTAGATGGCAAGCATGAAGCAGGCACCGAGGTAGCTCGTCATCGATACACCCAGCGCATGGGAGCGGTCCAGCACCTGCCTGGCGCTGAGATGCCCCTCAAAGAATTGCAGCTGGTTATAGGGCAGGCGCAGACCGTGGAGGCGGTAGACCTTGACCTTTTTTTGCCACGGTATCGCGCTTTGTTCCACCGTAGAAGGTGCGGAAGCTGTCCTGCGCCAGATCCCCGGCGGAGGCGCTGTTGGGCGAGGGCACGCTGTCCAGCTCGCCGGGGTGGCGCAGCGCCAGATAGTTGCGCACGATGGATTTTAAGTAGAGCAGGCCGCCGTTGCCGTCGGTGATGGCGTGGAACATCTCCAGATTGATACGGCCGCCGAAATAGGTCACGCGGTAGATCAGACGGTTGCGGCGCTCCGGCGTGTAGAGCGGCGCACAGGGGGCCTTCGTCTCCGGCTGGGCGGTGGGCATCAGATCGGTGGACTCAAAATAATGCCAGAACAGGCCGCGGTGCAGCGTGACCTGAAACTGCGGCCATTCCTGCGCGGTGCGGCGCAGGGCCTCGTTCAGTGTGTCGGGGTCAATCTCCTCGTTCAATGTGCAGGAGATGCGGAAAACCCGTGGGTCCTGCGGTGTTGCCGTGGCCAGAAAGACCTTGGCAACATTGTCAACTTGTACCATGAATCAGACATGGGCTTCCTCTTCACTAAATGATTTTCTGCACAAAGCGGCCGGCGCTTTCCATAGCGGCCACAGCGCGGTGGATGGGCATCTGCTGGAAAACGTGCCAGCACTCGGGGTAAACCTCCAGCTGGGCGTAGACGCCGGCCTTCTGCAGGTTCTCAACCAGACGCTCACTGTCGGACTTCAGGATCTCATTCGTGCCCACCTGCACTAAGGTCGGCGGCAGGCCGCGCAGGTCGGCAAACAGCGGACTGTAGCAGGGGCGGGTCCAGTCGGCGTCGGGGCCGGTGTAGGCCTCGCGCACGGCGGCGATGTACTCCATCGTCAGCATCGGGTCCAGCGTCTTGCAGGTGCGGTAGCTCTTGCCGCTGGCGGTCATGTCGGTCCAGGGGCTGAACAGCAAAAGCCCCCGCGGCTGGGCGCGGCCCTGCTCCTTCAGCTTCAGCGCCAGCTCCAGCGCCAGATTGCCCCCGGCGGAATCCCCCGCCACGATGACATCCCGTGCGCCGTAGCCCATATACATCAGGTAATCCCACATGGCCACGGCGTCCTCAATGGCGGCGGGGAACGGATGCTCGGGCGCAAGGCGATACTCAAACGAGAGCACGTCAAACCCGGTGGCAAGCGCCAACTTGCTGGCCAGAATGCGGGCATAGCCCAGCTGGCCGCAGGTGTAGCCGCCGCCGTGGCAGTACAAAACAGCGTGGCGGCGGTCATGACCATGCTCCAGGCTGATCCACTCGGCAGGGATGTTCCCCACCGTCAGGCTGTCGTTGCGGATGCCAAGGCTGGGTGTGACCAGCCGCCCGAACAGCTCCTGTCCGGCGCGCTGGCGCTCAAGATCTTCCGGCGTGGTCGAGGTATGGTCGCTGATGCTGTGTACTGCCTTGATGGCGCGCATCATCGGGCCGAGGTCATCGGGGTTCTGCTCCTGCTGGGGCACCAGCGTCTTGATGACAGCCTCCAGCCGCTGGCTGAGGTCTGTTTTTTTTCTGGGCATAACGGCTCCTTACAGGCGGGCCAGCAGCCGCGTCCATACAGTGCGCAGCAGCGGCGGGTGGACGGCGTCTCCCTCGCGGTAGCGGTTCGGCGTGGCAGACGCATAGAAATATACCTTATATTATAGCTATTTTCCCGGTGGTTGTCTATCCTGTTCCAGCCATTTTGGCCCGAGTACGCAAAATTCAACTTTTTTCGTGTTCCCACCTTGCCGAAAACAGAGATACCCTTTATAATATTTACATATGTAAAATTTTTATGAAGCGGCGCCGGAAACGGTGCTGTGCGGAGCAGTGTTTTGTATGGCCTTTTCATCGGTGCAGTTTTTGTTCGTCTTTCTGCCGCTTTCGCTGGTGGTCTACTGGGTATGTCCGCGCCGTCTGCGCAATCTGGTGCTGGATATGTTCAGCCTGCTGTTCTTTGCGTGGGCGGGGCTGAAGGGCGCTGCCATCCTTGTGCTGCTGATCTGCATCAACTGGCTGGGCGGGCTGTCGCTGGGGCGGCTGGCCCACAAACGCCCGCTGCTGGCCCTGCTGACGGTGCTGAATCTGGCCGTGATGAGCGGATTCAGGTACGCGGGCTTTGCCGCGCAGACGCTCAACGCGGTTGCGCCCGGGCTGCTGCCGGCACTCTCCCCCACCCTGCCGCTGGGCATCAGCTTCTATGTGCTCACGGCCATCGGCTACTGCGCGGATGTGGCTGCGGGCCGCGCCGAACCGGAAAAAAGCCCCCTCCGGTTTGCGGTGTTTCTGGCCTTCTTCGGCCATGGCACGTCCGGCCCGATTGTCCGCTACGGCCAGCAGGCCCCGCAGCTTGACCCCTGCGGCGCAGAGCGCCGTGTCACGGCCGACCGCTTCTGCTACGGCATCAAGCGGCTGGTGCTGGGGCTGGCCAAAAAAGCGCTGATTGCGGATCAGCTGGCGCTGATTTATGCAAGGGTCACCGCCGTGCCTGCCGCCACGCTGCCCGCGCCGATTCTTGTGCTGGGCTACACGGCGTATATGATGCAGCTGTATTTTGACTTCTCCGGCTACAGCGATATGGCCATCGGCATCGGGGAATTCTTCGGCATTACCCTGCCGGAAAACTTCGACTACCCCTATCTCGCCTGCTCTGTCGGCGAATATTGGCGGCGGTGGCATATCTCGCTGTCCGGCTGGTTCCGGGATTATGTCTACATTCCGCTGGGCGGCAGCCGCTGCCGCCTGCGGCGCACCTGTCTCAATCTGCTCATCGTCTTTGCACTCGCCGGGCTGTGGCACGGCACGGCGTGGAAATATTTGGCCTTCGGCCTTGTGCACGGCGTGCTGCTCTGCCTTGAGCATCTGGGCCTGCGCGCCCTGCTGGGGCAGCTGCCGAAATTTTTCAGCACCTGTGCACCGTTGTGGTGCTGTGGGCACCCTCATCTTCGGCGCGCCGGGCCTGAAGGAGGGCCTGGCGGTGCTGCGCGGCATTATGAGCTGGCAAACCGGCAGCAAAAGGGGGCTACACGCTGGCGGCCTTTGCCGATACCAAGCTGCTGCTGATTCTGGCAGCGTCCTTCCTGCTGTGCGGACCGCTGCAGGCGCTGCTGCCGAAGCTGAAGGCGGCGCTTTACGCCAGAAAGGCACCGTCCCCTGCCCGGTATGGCGGGGCTGCTGGCGCTGCTGTTCTTTGGCCTGATGCGGGTCACGGCGGGCACGTACAGCGCGTTCATCTATTTTCAGCTTTAAGGGAGGGTGCAGACAATGCGTAAAGCGGTCAAAATCGCCTTTATCGGCGTGTTCTGTGCCGTTATCGGGCTTTCGTTCCCGGTTTTCAACGTCTTTTCCAAGCGGCTCTCAATGGACAGACACGAAAGCCGCCTGATGACCGGCCTGCCGCAGGTGCTTCACAGCCCGCTGCGGGAGCTGCCGCGGAATCTTGATAACTTTCTGGTGGACAATTCTCCCTTCCGCTACCAGTTTGTGCTGGTCAACGCCGGGCTGGATTATGCGCTGTTCGGCACAAGCCAGAGCGATCAGGTGCTGCCCGGCAGGGACGGCTGGCTGTTCTACAAGGACGGCCCCAACGCCGCCCAGCCGATGGCCAACTATCAGGGCCTGACCGAGCTGAACGACAGCGCTGAGACGCTGGCCGAGGCCAGCGCGGGGCTGCAGATCTTAAGTGACCGGCTGGCAGAAAACGGCTGCACGCTGGTGCTGGACCTGACGCCCAGCAAGGACCGCATTTATCAGGATATGCCGGACGGCTACCCCATCGTGAACGAGCAAAACCGCACCGACCTGCTGGCGGCCTATCTGCAGAGCCACACGACGGTGCCGGTGGTCTGGCGGTATGACGTGCTGCGCAGTCAGGCGCGGCAGAACCCCGACCGGCTGCTCTACTACAAGACCGACACCCACTGGAACGCCGTGGGCGCACTGATTGGGCTGGATGGCGTCTTTGAAGCGCTGGACATGCCGACCCTCCCCCCCGAGAGCTACCCGGTGGACACAGAGGGAACCACCACCGGCGATATGGCAAACGTGGCGGCGCTGTATGCCAGCCTGCCCGCCGAGGAACGATACGTTGTGCCCGGCTATGCCCGGATGTTTGAAAAAGACAGCCGCGCCGTGCGGGTCATCGGGGATTCCTTCAGCGAGTATTATATGCCGTATCTGCAGGCACGCTTTACCAACAGCTGGCGGGAGCACATTGACACTTTCACGCTGGGTGTGGTCGAGCACCCCGGCTGCGATATCCTGATTCTGGAAGTCAACGAGCGCAGTCTGGACAAGCTGCTGGCGATTCTCGACCAGTTTTAAACGCAATGACCCGGCTGCAAAAAGTACGCAGCCGGGTCGTTTTTTACAATGTACACCAAAATGTACACGATAGTTGCTGGTGTCGCGGGGTAGCTTCTGGTATAGTTAGGGCAGAAAACCGAAAGGAGAAAAGCTAGTATGAAGATGGCAGTATGGCTTACCAGTCTCAATATCCTGCTTGCGGTTGTGCTTGCGGCGGCAGCGGTGTATCTGTTTGTGCTGGTGGTGCGTGCGCTGAAACGGTACATCGCCACAAAGGAAGTGCGGGATGAAAGCAGGCGGCCAAGCGGACGCTGGGCGAGACGCTGAAGGAGCATCGCACGCGATGCCGGATGACGCAGGAATTTGAAGCGGAGGCGCTTGGCGTGAGCCGTCAGACGGTTTCCAAATGGGAGAACGGCAGCGCCGACCCCAGCACAACCAACCTGCTTGCACTGGCAAAGCTGTATGGCGTGCCGGCGGAGGAGCTGATACGGGGCGTGGAGGCAAACCCGGCTGCGGGTAAGGCAGAGCGCGGGGCGGAATGACCCTGTACCGGGCCGGGGCAAGCTGTAGGGGCGGGCATTGCCCGCCCCAAAAAAGCGCCTATGCCGCAGTTTGTACGGCATAGGCGCTTGGTTATTTCAGCCCCAAATCGGCCAGAATATCGGTGCGGGCGTCCAGCGCCAGCGTGGCAATGCGGCGGATGCGCTCGGGCGTCATATAGGGCGCTAAACCGCTGATGGAAAACGCACTCTCCGCGCGGCCGTCCGGCCCGGGGATGGCCACCGCCACACAGCGCACGCCCAGCTCGTTCTCCTCGTCGTCGATGGCGTAGCCGTTGGCGCGGACCTCCACCAGCTGGCTGCGCAGCTCCTCCAGATCGGTGATGGTCCGGTCGGTCAGCTTTTGCGCATTGCTGTGGGTCCAGATATCCTCCACCTCATCGCCGGGCAGGGTGGCCAGAATGGCCTTGCCCACGCCGGTGCAGTACAGCGGGCTGCGCAGGCCCACACGGCTGGACATCCGCATCGGGCCGCTCTCGGTCTTATAAATGTAGACGATGTCCCGCCCGTCGCGGATGACCAGATGCACGGCCTCGCCGGTGCGCTGGGAGAGGCGCTCCAGATGCGCCTTGGCCACGCCCATGATGTCCATGCTGTCTACGATGCCGCTCGACAGCTCAAACATCTTCAGGGTCAGGCGGTAATGGCCGTTTTCCTCGTCCTGCACCACATAGCCCAGCCCGACCAGGCTGGCCAGCAGGCGGTGCACGGTGCTTTTGGCCAGCTCGGTCTCCCCTGCCAGCCGCTGCAGGCTGACCCCGGTGGGGTGCGCCGCCAGATGCTCAATGAGCTGGAAGATGCGTTCCACGCTCTGTACGCCGCCTTTTTCTGCCATACGCTGCCTCCTGAACGAAATTTAACAAAAAATTCATAATTTGCAGGACTTGCAAATTTGCTGAAGTCGTTCCGTATTATGGAACGATTATACCAGAGTTGCCCGATTTTTTCAAGCTCTTTTCCGAATTGCGGAATCCTGAACGAAACAGACAAAAATCGTGCGGTTTCTTGGCACTTTTTGCCCGATTGACGCCCGCCGCCGCGGTGTTTATAATAGAAAGTAACCAAGTGCGTGCTATGCCGCGGCGCAGTATGGCCGGGCGGCCGCACAGAATCAGTGAAGGAGAATTGCTATGAATTCTGTTTTGCAGCGTGTGTATGAGATCGGCATTATCCCGGTCATTGCTTTCAACAGCGTGGATGAGGCCCTGCCCCTGTGCAAGGCCCTGATGGCCGGTGGCCTGCCTGCCGCAGAGGTCACCTTCCGTACCGCCTGCGCTGAGGAGTGCATCAAGAAGATTCATGAGGAACTGCCCGATATGCTGCTGGGCGCAGGCACTGTCCTGACCGTTGATCAGGCTGACCGCGCTATGGATGCCGGTGCTTCCTTCATCGTCGCCCCCGGCTTTGACCCCGAGGTCTGCCAGCACGTTATCGACAAGGGCGGCATCATGATGCCCGGCACCGCCACCGCAGGCGAGATGCAGCAGGCCATGAACATGGGCTGCGAGGTTGTCAAGTTCTTCCCCGCAGAGGCCAACGGCGGCGTGGACAAGCTGAAGAACATCGGCGCTGCCCTCAAGACCTGCAAGTGGATGTGCACCGGCGGCGTCAATGCCAAGAACGTCAACAACTATCTGGGTTACAACCAGATCATCGCTGTCGGCGGCACCTGGATGTGCAAGAGCGACAAGATCAAGGCCGGCGCATGGGATGAAATCACCGCTATGAGCCGCGAGGCTGTTGACGTTATGCTGGGCCTGGAGCTGGGCCACATCGGCATCAACTGCGCCAACGAGGACGAGGCCGCCAAGACGGCTGAGACCATCGCTAATCTGCTGAGCATGGCCGTCAAGGTCGGCAACAGCAGCATCTTCGTGGGCAAGAAGGAATTCGAAATCATGAAGAAGCCGGGCCGCGGCACCAACGGCCACATTGCTATCCTGACCAACAACGTTGACCGCGCCATCTACCATCTGGGCCAGCGCGGCGTCAAGTTCGATATGGACAGCAAGAACGTCAAGGACGGCAAGACCGTTGCCATCTACTTCGCTGACGAAATTGCCGGCTTTGCCTTCCATCTGGTTCAGCGCTGATTGCGCCCCCTGAAACTGTAAAGCTATAGGGTGTGTGCTCTTTCGCGGGCGCTACTCCCCTATCATTTAAATACTATTATAAAAGGAGTTCACCATGAAAGTCGTTACTTTTGGCGAATTGATGATCCGTCTGCAGCCGTTCAACTATGAGCGCTTTGTTCAGGCCAACAACCTGGAGTTCACCTTCGGCGGCGGCGAGGCCAACGTTGCTGTTTCTCTGGCCAACTACGGCGTTGACGCAGCCTTCGTTACCAAGCTGCCCGCCCATGCCATCGGTCAGGCCGCTGTGAACAGCCTGCGCCGCTACGGCGTTGACACCAGCAAGATTACCCGCGGCGGTGACCGTGTTGGTATCTACTTCAACGAGAAGGGCGCTTCTCAGCGTGGTTCCGTCTGCATCTATGACCGCGCCAACTCCGCCATTCAGCTGGCTACCACCGCTGACTTCGATTGGGACGCCATCTTCGAGGGCGTGGACTGGTTCCACTTCACCGGCATCACCCCGGCCCTGGGCGAGAACGTTGTCGAAATCTGCCGCGAGGCCTGCAAGGCTGCTAAGGCTCACGGCGTCAAGATCAGCTGCGACCTGAACTACCGCGGCAAGCTGTGGACCCGTGAGCAGGCCCGCGCTGCCATGACCGACCTGTGCCAGTACGTTGACGTCTGCATCTCCAACGAGGAGGATGCCAAGGACGTGTTCGGCATCGAGGCTGAGGCTACCGACATCTACGCCGGCGAAATCAACCGCGAGGGCTACAAGAGCGTTGCCAAGCAGCTGGCTGACAAGTTCGGCTTTGAGAAGGTTGCCATCACCCTGCGTGAGAGCCATTCCGCTTCCGACAACGGCTGGAGCGCCATGCTGTATGACGTTGCCTCCAACGAGTACTGCTTCTCCAAGAAGTACGAGCTGCGCATTATCGACCGCGTTGGCGGCGGTGACTCCTTTGGCGGCGGCCTGATTTACGCCCTGCTGAACGGCAAGAGCACCCAGGATGCTGTTGAGTTCGCTGTTGCTGCTTCTGCTCTGAAGCACTCCATCGAGGGCGACTACAACATGGTCACGGTTGCCGAGGTCGAGAAGCTGGCTGGCGGCGACGGTTCCGGCCGTATCCAGCGCTGATAAAGCATTTCCCAGAAATCTGTTTGCATCATAAAAAGCCCCGCAGGCGTAAGCCTGCGGGGCTTTTGCGTTTTGCCTTACATAACCTCCTGTATAAAAAGGCGCAGGGAGGGCAAACCGTCGCCCGGCCTGTGAACACGAACATTATAGCATTATAATAATGTAGATAATATTAGCTTGATTGTATACAATATGGGCAGAAAATCAAGGGAAAACAGGAAAAAGTGCAAGGATTTTGCAAGATTGTCAACCGCTTACGGCAAATTGCGTTGACATTCTGCCGCCCGGCGCGGTATACTGGCCTACAGTCAGGCCAAACAGGGGGGTGCTACGAATGGTCAAGCAGGAGGTGCTGGCGGCGCTGGACGCCGTCCGCGGGCAGTATATCTCCGGGCAGGAGCTGGCCGCCCGGCTGGGCGTCAGCCGCACGGCAGTCTGGAAGGCAGTGGCGGCGCTGCGCAGCGACGGCATCCCCATCGAGGCCGTGACCAACCGCGGCTACACCCTGCCGAAAAATGTTGATGTGCTCAACGCCGCCGCCATTGTCGCCCAGATGAACGCCGACCCGATGAACGCTCTGCAGATTGAGGTGGTTGACCGCCTGCCCGGCACCAACGCCGCCCTGCGTGCCCGCGCCGATGACGGTGCGCGGGAGGGGCTGGTGCTGATTGCACAGGCGCAGTCGGCGGGCCGGGGCCGCGGCGGGCACAGCTTCTACTCCCCGCCCGGCGGGCTGTATCTCAGCGTGCTGCTGCGGCCGGAAATCGGCGCCCGGCAGGCGGTCAGCCTGACGGCTATGGCGGCCGTGGCTGCAGCCCGCGCCGCTGAAGGGCTCTGCCGCACGCCAATCCAAATCAAGTGGGTCAATGACCTGTGGAAGGACGGCAAAAAGGTCTGCGGCATCCTGACCGAGGCCGCGCTGGATCTGGAATCCGGGATGCTGGACTATGCGGTGCTGGGGCTGGGCTTCAATGTGGCGGCCCCGGCAGAGGGCTGGCCGGCCGATCTGCAGGAGGTGGCGGGGGCGCTGTATGACGGCACCCCGGCCCCCGGTGCGCGTGCCACGCTGGCCGCTGCGTTTTTGAACGAGTTCTGGCCGATGTACCGCGCCGGAAACCGCAGCGGCTTTCTGGAGGAGTACCGCCGCCGTCAGGCGCTGGTGGGCCGCCGGGTGTGCGTTGCACCCCGCAGGGGCGAGCCGCGGCAGGCGGTGGTGCTGGGCATTGATGACGAATGTAAACTGGTTGTACGCTTTGACGGCGAAAGTCGCCCCGCCGCCTTGAACAGCGGCGAAGCAAGCGTGCGATTATTATAAAAAGAGGGGTACTACTTATGACAAAAACTTCTTCCAACGTCCGCCGTATGGTGCTGTGCGCCATGTTCACCGCGCTGCTTGCTGTGTGCAGCCAGATCGCTGTCCCGATGCCGTGGGGCGTGCCCATCAATCTGGCGCTGTTTGCCGTCTATATGGCGGGCACGATGCTGGGCCCGGTCTGGGGCACGGCCAGTCAGGTTGTGTTTATCGCGCTGGCGGCCATCGGCGTGCCGGTGCTGGCCAACTTCCAGGGCGGGCCGTCTGCCATCTTCGGCAAGACCGGCGGCTATGCCATCGGCTACATTCTGGCCGCGCTGCTCACGGCGCTGCTGACCAAGGCGCTGGGCCGTAAGTTTTGGTCGCTCTGCGTGGCAATGGTGGTGGGTTGCGCCGCCTGCTACGTGCTGGGTACCATCTGGTTTATGGTGCTGACCGGCGCTGACCTTGTCAGCGCAATGGGCTGGTGCGTTCTGCCCTATCTGCCCGGCGATGCCGTGAAAATTGTGCTTGCCGCCGTGCTGACCATCCAGCTGGACAAGCGCTTGAAGGGCAGCCTGGTGTAAGGCTGTACCCGCAAAAATACCTTGCTGCATTTTCCGCTGCTCTGGCTCTGTTCAGAGCAGCTTTTTTATGCTATAATAAAAAATACAGGAAAATTGTAAAGGAGCACTGCCCCTATGAAATGGCTTGCTGTTGATTACGGCGATTCCCGCACCGGGCTTGCCGGGTGTGACGCCGGGGAGACCATCACCTCCCCCATCACGCCGCAGATTGAAGAAAAAAGTATGAACAAGGTGGCCACCGCCGTGACGGAGGTTTTCACCGCCCGCAGCGCACAGGGGCCTTGTCTGCGGCCTGCCCAGAAATATGGACGGCACCGAGGGCAGCCGCGCCAACAAGAGCCGCCGGTTTGCCCAGCGTCTGGCCAACACCGCGGGTGTGCCGGTTGTGCTGTGGGACGAGCGCCGCACCACCGTTTCCGCCGCCGCAATTCTGGCGGACAACGACACCTCGGCGCCAAGCGGAAGGAACGGCTGGACTCGGTTTCCGCCGCGGTCATTCTGGAGAGTTTTTCTGAACTGGC
>VOFK01000833.1_pt1 | contig 37436 bp, 51 predicted proteins | sample 5384121 | NCBI WGS metagenome assembly VOFK01 (sample SAMN12384730, study PRJNA508395) | human gut metagenome | isolation source: healthy gut J | host: Homo sapiens | reverse complement strand
TTTTCTTCACATCTCCTTTAATTTCAAGGGTTTTTGAGGTTTCTGATTGCCTCAGCGCACCAATTCCGCACCAATTTTCGTTGACGCACCAATTATGCGCTTGCAGATTGATGGCTTTCAAATAGACGAATTACTTCCGCCATTGAGTCGTCTGTAACATGAACGTACCGATCCATTGTGGTTTTTATGCTTGCATGCCCTAACAGTTTTCTGCAGCACTTTCGGTTGCATCCCACTCTCAATCGCACGAGTTGCATATAGTATGCCGAAGTGCGTGCATACAAAAATTCAATTCCTGCTTCGTCACACAGCTTGTAAAGGTGGGTATCATAGGAACTATTCTTCGCCGGCTCCCCAGTACGGTAGTTGATAAAAAGACTAGATCTTTCATAACTAACGTCCCTGTTCTACCGGTTCTGCGATCCATATACTCCAGCACTTGCGAGAGTGTCCGATTCTTTTCTGGAATCGCGTTCATCATAACAGGATTTCAGAACAGCATACGCTCGATCCGTCAACGGAATCGTTCGATAGCTTTTCTCGGTTTTAGGCGGACCTGCACGCCAACATTTGTTTTTATGACGATATTCGAGCGTCTTATTGATTGTCAACGCGTGCTTTTTCCAGTCGATAGAATCCCATGTCAGTCCAATCAGCTCAGATGTCCGCAAACCGGTTTCGAGTAACAGAACATATTGTCTGTAGTTATGTGAGCGTTTTGCAGTTTCCAAAAATAGCCTGTTCTTCTCGTGTCAGGAAATGAATATCATCGACTGCGCGAACCGGTTTCGTATACCGAACACCATCCATCGGATGCTGCAATGATATCATTCATGATCGCAGAGCGAAACATTGTACCCATCGTGATGTATGTTTGCCGAATTGTTGAACCTGCATATTCGGTATCCATGCGATTGAGGACGGCCTTGCAGTGCATAGGTTTGACATCCGCAATTAACATGTTGCCGAGAACAGGTTGAATATTATGTGTGTAGCGTTCCTGATAATTCCGCCCGGGTATTCGGTGCAAGGTCAAAATCAGATGATTCAGCCAAAACTCAAACCACACATCAACGGTCATATTAGGGTTGGCAACGACTAAATCATGCCGATCATTATACTGCTGATCGGCGAGCCAGTTTCGTGCTTCTGGAAGTGTGGAAAAATGCTTTTCTTTGCGTACACCATTTTTTTGCCGCAGAATCGTGCAGAATATTTTCCATCCTTTCTTTGGCAGATTCCTTTTCCACATTCCTTACCTTTTTAGAGTTTTTACCCATTATGAACTCCTTTCTTATGTACAAGAAAAAGAGCCCAACACATCTATTTCATTATAGAGCAGGACTCAGCTTTTTTCAACACACAGAGGTCAATTTTTATTCGCAGCAGCAATAACCGGCAGAAAATCAAATAATGAGATTTTCGCGTATAAATGTCTCAAATTCCTTGCGCTTAACAAGTTTGCGTGTTCCCACATAAAGAACAAAGGGGCAATTCGGCTGTTTCAGCATGGAATCAATTTTATTGATTCCGATGTTGCTATACTCTGCTGCCTCGCGAATGGTCAATAGCATCTTCAAATGAATTGGCAGCTTGCTTTCATTATCAAAATCCTCTCCTTGACCCTGAATAAAAGGTTTTTGTCATATGATTTCCTCCAGATGTGAAAATGAAATTAGTTGTTTTTATAAGCCATCCGGCAGTCCGTTCCTGCGCTCCGGTCAAGAGCGCGTATTGCAGTCGCTGCTGTGCAGCATTAGGCCGTGGGTACGCTCATATCGTCGCATACTGTCCACGGCTGCCGTATCCCCCTGCCAGATGGGTGTTCAATTTTCAAGGTACATTGCTTGAGGGTCTTTACACTTAAAAAATAGGGCCCGCTTCGACTTTTTCTGCACAACTGAGAAAAAATATTTTATATGCTATGATTTGTGACGGATCAAACACATATAGGAGGAACTTATCATGACCTACACAAAACAGGAAAAAGCAGAAGCTGGAAAAGGTGATCGCCGTTTTTGCGGAGCGGCTGAAGGAAAGCGATGCCTTTGACCTTGTCTGGTCGGACAAGGTGGGATATGTCCTGCTGGATATTTCCACGAATTATGACTATGTGGATAGCGCGCGGCGCATTGAAACGGCAGAAGAACTATGCAGACTCATGCTGGAGGATGTTGCGCTGGATGTGCTCCTGCTGACAGAAAACGAACACTCCATAGAAACTGCGGATCCGTTGGAGCGCGCTGAGATCGTGCGCCGTTGGCAGCCGTATTTTGAGCAGCTTCCGGAGTATGAATATCTCCGGGAAGAACTGACATCCGAGTGGCCGTAAGCCGCTGCTTCCTTGACAACCACAATATCTTGTGGTAAAGTTGGCTTGTAATTGAGATTTGTGCATACTGCTTGCGGTGCGTTTGCCGCAGCGTTCGGAGTATTCCGGCTTGCACACGCATTGTCAGGCTTTTACGATTTCCGGTAGAATTACCATGTCCGCAGGACAGGCTTCTGCCGGATTTCTTTTTTGGGCGCAACGCCCACAGATTGCGGGAATGACCGCGACGCAGAAGAAGCTGCGCCGCAGGAAGTTCCCGTTCTTTTTTTGCCCAAATGCCGAAAGGCTTTGAGGATATATTTTTTGAGAAAGGCGGTAACCAAATGAAATCACGAAAGAAATGGCGTCCCGGAGGACGGCAGCGGCAGTCTGCGGCGTATCATCGCAAAGCGGTTCATGAGCGGAGGCGTGTGGTACGGCTGCGGGTGTGGAAGAAAGGAGAAAAGAATGGTGTTGTGGCTGAAGTATGAGCCGCAGGAGTTGGTAGATACAAGCAATCTGAGCAGCGAAGAATGGCTGTCCTACCGACGGCGTGGCATCGGCGGCAGCGACGCTGCGGCGATCCTCGGCATTTCGCCCTGGCGGACAGCGCGAGATCTGTACTACGACAAGCTGAACGTCGTAAAGGCGGACATGGATGAGAACTGGGTCGCGCTGGAAATGGGACATCTGCTGGAAAACTTGGTCGCGCGGATTTTCGCAAAGAAAACCGGACTGCGCATTTTTCAGCGGAAGGTCATGTTTCAGCACCCACTGTATCCGTGGATGCTGGCGGATCTGGACTACCTTGCGGAGCTTCCGGACGGCAGCAATGCCATTCTGGAGATCAAGACGACAAATTATAATGCCAGAGAAAACTGGTGGTACAGCGGCGAGGAGATCGTTCCGGTGTATTACGAATCTCAGGGTCGGCATTATATGTCGGTCATGAATCTGGACAGAGTTTACTTCTGCTGCTTGTATGGAAACAATGAGGATGAGGTCATCATCCGCCATTTGGACCGGGATTATGCCTATGAGTCGGAACTGATCGCGCTGGAGGATGCGTTCTGGAACAACCATGTTCAGAAGCAACGCCAGCCGGACTATACGGAAAGCGGCGACCTTATCTTGCAAAGTTTGCAGAGATGGAAAGGCATTGACCGAAAAGACCTGCCGCCGGCAGCGCTTGGTGCGCCGCAGCTTCCGCAGATCCACCAGTATTTGCAGCTTCAGGAGCAGAAAAACGCACTTGCAAAACAGGTCACACAGCTGGATACGCAGATGCAGCAGCTCAAAGGCTTGCTTGTCAGCGAACTGGACGGAAAGATTGTGCAACCTGTGGACGGCGGACAATGCTACGTCATTTCCTACAATCCCATTCGCAGGCATGGCATCTCCAAGGACAACATGGTTCGCTTGCGGGAGGTTTATCCGGAGATCTACGAGCAGTTTGTAGAAACGTCGGAGTCCAGACGGTTCAGCATCAAAATTGCGGCGCAGCCAGCCGCATAAGTGAGGTGAAAAAACGAATGATTGCAGTCTATGACAAGCTCATCTACTTCAATGAAGCCAGCAAATACACCATTCTTCGGATGCGCACGGATGATCCGTCCGTACCGGAAGAAGCCCGTTCCCAATATACACGTTCCGAGACCGGATGCTTCGGTTCACCGCTGTCGGCTATGGACTGCCGCAGACGGATTCCGTCAAGTTGGAGATCGAGGGAGACTGGAAAGAGGGCAAGTACGGCCTGCAGCTCCATGTGGAGCACTGGCACGAGCTTGTGCCGCCGACAACGGAAGGACTTCTGAGCTATCTTTCGTCGGGTCTGCTCAAAGGCATCGGGGAAAGCACGGCCAGAAGCATTGTCCAGCGGTTCGGCACAGATGCGCTCGATGTGCTGGAATACCATCCGGAGAAACTGTTGGAGATTCGCGGCATCACGGAGCAGAAGCTGGAGGAGATCAAGAACGTGCTACGCGGAAAGCCGCGCCATGCGGGATATTATGGAGCTGCTGACACCGTTTCAGGTCACGCCAGTGACGGCGATGAAGATCTATCAGCATTTCGGCCCCGCCTGTACGGATATTCTGCGGAAAAGCCCGTTTCGCCTCTGCGAAATATCCGGCTTCGGCTTTCGGCGTGTCGATACGATCATCCGCAAGTCCGGCGGCGACCCGCACGACCCGGTCCGTATCCACGGCGCGATGATCTGTGCGCTGGAAAACGCGCGGCAGCACGGGCATCTGTATCTGGAGGTCAATGCCTTGATCACAGAATCCATGCAATTCCTCAACGAGACGATCCCGCTTCCTCAGATGCAGGTCAGGCGTGCGGAGGTAGAACAGAAATTACAGCAGATGGCAGAAGACAACGAGATCGTTTCTGATGGCGGCCGATTGTACCTTCCGCATATTTTCATGCAGGAGGTAGAGACTGCGGCAAAGGCGGCAGCCATGCTCATGAAACACACGGCAAAAATTGATGTGACGCTTCCACTGGAGCAGGTCAAGCAAAAACTCGGCTTGCACTTAACAAAGCGGCAGAGCCGCGGCGTTGAGGTGGCGATGGAGCGAAACCTCTCCATTATCACCGGCGGCCCAGGCACCGGCAAGACGACGGTTCTGAAAGCTATCATCGAGGTTTACCGGATTCTGCATCCCAAGAAACCGTATTGTTCTCGCTGCACCGACCGGCAAAGCCAGCCGGCGCATGGCGCAGAGCACTGGGATGCTGGATGCACTGACGCTGCACAGTCTGCTTGGCTTGCAGGGCGATTTTTGCAGCAAGGACAAGCAGGATAAGCCACTGCAGGTTGACTTTCTGATCGTGGATGAGGCGTCCATGGTGGATATGTGGCTGGCGCATCAGCTGTTTACGCGCTTACAGAAGGACACGAAACTCCTACTGTTGGGCGACGTCGATCAGCTGGAGAGCGTCGGTGCGGGCAATGTGTTCGCGGAGCTGATTGGAAGTGGCATCGTGCCGGTGACGGTTCTCGATGAGATCTTCCGGCAATCCAAGGACAGCCTGATCGCCTACAATGCTAAATTCATCAACGAGGAAAACAGCAGCCTGTTCTATGGTCCAGATTTTCAGTTCGTCAAGGCAGAAAATCAGGAAGAAGCCGCAGCGCAGATCCAGGAGCTCTATCTGCAGGAATTGCAGGATACGTCCATTGGACAGCTTCAGATCATCTCGCCCTATCGGACGGACGGAGAAGCGTCCTCCAACGGACTGAACGCGCTGATTCGCGAGACGGTCAATCCGCATACGGAAAAGATTCCGGAGCTGGCGTTCGGAGAGCGTATCTTTCGCCTGCACGACCGTGTGATGCAGACCAAGAATAATTACAATCTGGAAGGTTATGATTCCGCGTGCGGGCAAAAATTCAAGGGTGTGTTCAACGGCGACATTGGGAGCATTTGCAAGATCCTACCCGATAAGCTGTGCGTGGATTATGATGGGCGCGTCGTGGAGTATTCCAAAAGTCAGCTCGGCGATCTGGAATCGGCATATGCCATTACGATCCATAAGTCGATGGGTTCGGAGTACGAAACGGTCATCATCCCCATTTTAATGGCGCACCGCATTTTGCTGACGAAGAATCTGATCTATACCGCTGTGACGCGCGCAAAAAAGCGTGTCATTCTGGTCGGTCAAAAGCGTGCGCTGTTTCTGGCGATCCACTCTGGCAGAAAGGTCAAACGGAACACCTGCCTTGCCGAGCGGATCTTAAAGTACAATCAGGTATTTAGACAAAAGCCTCTGCCGCAGGGCGCGACAGAGCAGAAATTGAAAAAAGCCGGTTAAGTTGAGATGGATGTGCAGAATTTGCGCAGTCATCTCTTATTTTATTTATGGAAGGAGTTCTAAGAAATGAATGACAACAAATCCACCGTGATGAACAACGCCGCCGTGCAGCAGCTGCGCAAGGTGCCGGGCTTTGACCCGATGAAGCTCCTGCGCAAAACGATCTCCGTCAAAACCGGGCATCCGGTCTGGAAACTGGATCTCCGCTATAAGCGGCTCTGGTTTCGTTTGGCCTGCCCGAACGGGAGAATGCTCCTGAAGCCGCTGCGCATCAGCGACCAGCTGGCAATTATCGAAGCGCAGGTTTATTTCAGCAAGGACGATCCGGTTCCGGCCGCCAGCTTTACCTCCGAACAGCGCAGGGAGAATGTCCCCGGTGGGGAATTTCTCCGTGCCGCACAGGAGGACGCGCTCAACATGGCACTGGAAAACGCCGGCTTCGGCATCCAGTTCTGCGACGTGAGCCGCGACTACGGCGGCGAGCTGTTTGGGTCGGAAGTGCCGGTCCAAACGGAAGTCGCAGAAGCAGCTGTCGAGGAAACCAAAGCACCCATTGTGGAGGAAACCATCGCAGAAACAGCGCCGACGATGGATATGGATTCCGTGTCCGCTGAACAGCACGTTGCGAAACAAGCGTCTGATGTGCAGACCGTTACGGACGGCTTTAGTCCGTTGCGAAGAAACAATGGCAGTCGGTCAGTGCAGCACAGGAAAGTACCTGACCTTCATGTCGTGCCGCCCCAGCAGGAAGAAGCTGCGGAAGAAGTTGCAGAACAGCCGCAGGCTGCGTCCTATACGACAGATATTGATGTCAGCGAGATCACGCAGCGTATGACGGTGGATGAGGCCAAGGCCGTTGTGGTGCAGATCGGCACCTGCCGCGGCTGGACGCTCGAGCAGGTCGCGCAGCGCCGCCCGGCGAGCCTGAAATGGTATCTCTATGGCTGCGATCAGGCGGACAACATTCTCAAAGCCGCAGCGTCCGTTCTGCTGGACAATCTGCAGCAGAAAGCCGGATGAAGCGTCAAGTTTGGATGAAAGGGTGTGGCCGTTATCAAAGCCGGTTCTTCGCAGTTTCCGTTCCACATTACAGACATTGCGGCGCTGCTGCGGCTCAATATCCGCAGGCGCGGCCCGGGATTTCTGTATGTGGACTGCCCGCTTTGCGGCGATCATCGCGGCAAGCTCTATCTGAAAACGTCACGGGACGTATGGCACTGTAATTATTGTCAGGAGTCCGGTGGGATGCTGGCGCTCTATGCAAAGGTCTACGGCATCAGCAACGCGGACGCCTACCGGGAGATCTGCGAAGCGCTTCAAACCGGAGATTACGCGCCAGAGTATCAGAGCTACCAGAACCGGCAGCCGCAAGAAATCGCGCAGTCGGTCAGAGCACCCAGACAGGCGATCCATCAGACGCTTTCGATACTGTTTTCCATGCTGTCGCTGACGCCGAAGCACCGTGCGCATCTGCGTGAAGTGCGCGGCCTGACAGACGACCAGATCGAACGGTTCGGCTTCAAAAGCACCCCGCCGCCCTATCTCTGCAAGAGCCTGACGGCGCGGCTTTTGAAGCAGGGGTGCACCCTGCAGGGTGTCCCGGCTTTTATCTGGCGGAGGATGGCGGATGGACAGTACGCTTCGGAACGCGCACGGCTGGAATCTTGATCCCGGCCAGAAGCGCAGACGGACTTGTCTGCGGGGCCGCAGATCCGGCTGGATATCCCCATCCGAGAGGAAAACGCGCCTGCCGATAAGGAGGGCACGAAGTACCTCTGGCTGTCGTCGAGCAGCAAACCGATGGGGACATCCTCGGAAAGCCCCATCCACTTTGTTGGCGATCCATGTTCCAGAGTGGTCTATGTGACGGAAGGACTCAAGGCTGACATCTGCCATGCACTGATGAACCGCACCTTCGCGGCGACCGCCGGAGCGAACAACGTGTCCAAGCTGGATGCGCTGTTTGCGTTCCTCAAAAAGAACGGCACAGAGGAGATCATTGAAGCGCAGGACATGGACAAGTATCGGAATGTTCACGTTGAGAAAGGGAGCCTCCAAGATCTACCTGATGGCACGAAAGCATGGCCTGCAATGCCGCCGGTTGACGTGGAATCCTAATTATAAGGGCCTAGATGATTGGCAGCTTGCGCTCCGGAAGGATGCTGCGAAAGGATCGAAAACAATGACGTTCCGTGAGCAGTATCTGTATGGTGTGTGCGAAATTGCCCAGATAGACGCCTGCGTGGAACGGTGGCACAAGACGCAGCCGAATGGCGTGTCCTTGCAGGCATACCTCGGCTTGCTGGATGAAGAATATCACGCTTTTCTGCAGCCCGGCGGCAACGCGCGGTTGGCAGCGCTTTTGAACGCACAGCGTAAGCAGCTTGGCTGCCGCATTTATCAGCTGGAATTTACGGACACGGAGAAGACAAAACCGTTTGCGTTCTCCGGGATCGACGCGCTTCACAAGGCAGGCTTTCAGCAGCCACCCGCGAGTGAGTACCGGCTGGTGCGTGATGAAGCGATATATTTGCCCAAAGATGAGCCAGATTGGCTGTGCTGGAGCGCGTATTTGACCGCTATAACGGCAAGCTGCCCGCAGACTATCCAGGGCGCTGCATTGCACCGTCCGATGTGCTGGAGCTGTACGATGCGGAAAAGCGGCGGTATTACTATCGGGATATGAAGCAGTTCGTGCCGGTGGCGTTTTCTCCGCTGCTGGCGCGGCCAATACAAAAATGAAGGGAGACAGCGTATGAGAAAAATTACAGTTCTGGATTTTGCAAATCAGATCGGCGTCCTCAGCGACGAGGTTCCGGTTGTCGTGAAAACGGACAGGAAGGTCATCGGCCGCTTCCGCTGCTTATATGAGATACCGGAAACGGCGATGCCGGGCGTGCTCGAAGCGAAGATCGACCATGTCATTCTGCGATCCGACGAGATTACAATCCAGGTCAAGCTGAAAGCAGTCACGACATAATGACCGCGACCAGAGAGATATGGATGAGAGAAATGAGATCGTGCAGCTTCGCGCATTCTGCCGCAGCCTTGGCGCGCACGTCCGCGAAGTACAGGACGGCGCCAGCTTTACGGCAATGCTCTGGGAGGATGCAGACAGCGTCAGCGAACGCGATGCCGCTGAGATCCAGAGGAAAATCAAACGAAAGACCGCAGAATATCCGGGATTCGTGTGCTACTGCTTCGACGCATTTAGCACGCTGATCTACCGGGTATAACACATGGATGGGCGCAGCAGGACCGCTGCGCCCATTTTCTATCAGAAAGGAGCTTTATCATGGGCGTATTTTCAGAGCTTGATCTGGAAAACCAGCAGACAGAATTGGACGGACACGATTCCAAAGCGGCCGACATACAGAGCTTGCAGGCAAAGCTGATCCAGCAGCACGAGCAGAAAAAAGCTGCCGCCGCTTCGGAAGCGCCGAGCAAGGAGCCTGCGGCGAAGCCGGTTGCCAAAGCGGAAGCAGAGCAGGAAGATCCTGCGGCAGCAGAAACAGAACGGCGCCGTCAGCACGAGGAAGCGGAAGCCAAACGGAAAGCGGAATGGGAGCGGCAGCAGGCGGAAAAGCGTACTGCTGAACAGGCTGCGCTTGCAAAAATCGAGCAGATGAGCGAGACGGAGCTGGTCAAGGCGTCGATGGAGCGCATGAAAAAGGAAACCGAGCGGCTGACGCGGCGGAATCTCAAGGAATGTGTTTCCGAGTATGTGCAGACGCTCTGTCTCAGTGATCCCGCGTTCGCACGGATGGTCATGCACCCCAGAAAGAGCATGGCGCATTGCCTGCAATTCATCAACCGGAAAGCACAGGAGTATCTGCTTGCGGAAATGAAGGATAACGGCATGGAGCCGCAGCCAAACGGCATTTACGGCGGCGATGTGCCGGAGGATACCTGTTATGACTGGGCAGAGGAATATTTCCGGGATGCAAACGCCGAAGAGGACGAGGTCAAGGAGGAACCGTTTGTTCCAAAACCGTATCCGGGTGCGCCAGTCAAATCCAAGCGTCAGCCCAAAAAGGAGAAGGCAAAAGCTGAGACAAAGACTGCAAAACCGGAGCAGGTCATTCAAATGCCGCAGCCGGAGAAATCGCCCGATGAAGAACAGTTTTCTATGTTTGATCTGATGGGAGGCATGGCCGGATGATCGCTTATAAAGGAATGTGCCCAGGTATGGTCTGCCTTGGCTATCAGCTAAAGATGGGCTTGAATGTAACGGAACAGGCAAATTGTCAGGCGAATGGGTTTCATTGCGCGGCAAACCCGATGGACTGCCTGCGCTATTATGGGGATTTTCAGAACTCGGAATACTATCTGGTTCGTCCGTGCGGCGATCTGGATGAGGATGCGGTAGATTCCAGAATCTCCTGCACGCAGCTCTGGGTGCTCCGAAAGCTGGAGCCACAGGAGTTTTTCCTGCATGCGCTTGCGTATATGGCAGACCATCCGCAGATGCCGGATGGCTGTGATGTCAAAAGAGAACGTGCGCAGGCATGGAATGGCTACGCCGTCGTGCGCGGCAAGCACCCGCGCGCAAAGGGCAAGCTCGGAGATATTCTGGCATTTGCCAGAGAAGCTGTGAACGGACCGAAGATCGAGCATCTTTCGCTGTGCGTGATCGACGGCAAGGAGCGTCTGCCGGATGTCTGGTATGACGACAATTTTGAAGAATGTGAGGCGGTATAAACGAATGAAGCGAAAAGAATTAGAAAAATTGCCTGTTCTGCGGGCAACGACTGCGATGCTGAAGCAGGCGGAAAACGAACCGATGATAGAGAGCGGATATTTCCGAAAAGAACTGCGCTATGAACACGAGTACTACGCCAGATGCAAGCGGTTTGATCGGATTCTGAAGGTCGCAAATCTATCTGACAAAAAATCTGGCTGCCGGCGGCAGAAAGCCAGTGTATGAGCTGTTTCTTGACTATGATGCGCAGGATTTCCTGACATACAGCTTTATGGAAAAGAAGTGGCGTACCGCGATGCTCCGCAATTTACCGCAGCAGGGATTTGGCATCTCTGACGCGCAGATCTCATCTCGTGATTCCGCTGTGATCAGCCAATATCTGCATTCCAAATGGGGTGCGATCGCGGCGATCCGGGAGTTTCAGGAAGGGATTCGGGAAAAGCAGCTTCTGGCCCGACACAAGAAAGAAACCGATCCGTGGGATGCGGCGATGGCGCTTGTGCCTCCGCTTCCAAAGGACTGGGACAGATGGGTCAGCAAGGTCGGCGTCGAGCAGAATTATATGTTCTATCAATACCGGCGCGGCGGTACCAAAACCGGTTATTGCAGCTACTGTGACCGCGAGGTTCCGATTCGGAAGCCGAAGCACAATGCGTTTACCAGATGCCCCAGATGCAGAAGAACGGTGCAGTTCAAATCCTTCGGCAAGATGGGCCGGCTGCGCACAGGGCGAAATATCCTGTATCTGATGCAGCCCTATCCCGGCGGCTTTGTGGTCAGAGAGTTCTGGGCGGAGCGTTCTTACAGTAAGGAAACATACCGAAATGTCAAGGTGTTTTACCACGAACTCCGCCGTGCGATCTTTGACGCGGACGCAAAACCGGTGCAGGCATTTTACTGGGGTGTTTATAAGCAACGCGCATCGCGTTGGATCAAAGGCTGCAACTGCAGTGTGGGATACTATCGGGATGAAAGCGGACGCGTGTATGGGAAAACGATCCCGTACCTTGCCAAAACCTGCTTGCAGCGGACTGGTCTTCCGGAATTGATTCATGCAAACATGAAGACAGACCCGAAAAATATCTTGTCGTACTGAAAAGGATGCCGAATTTGGAGCAGTTGACAAAAGCCGGTCTGTTCCGGCTTGCAGTGGAATGTACGCAGGATTATTACAAATTGAGTTCAATTTTTCAGACAACACCCGTGCAGAGAGGTCTTGCACCAAAACTCGGCCTGAACCGACTGGAACTTGCACGGCTGCGGAAGAATCAGGGCGGGCGTGCATTTCTGGAATGGCTGCAATTTGAAAAGCAGACAGGAAAGCCGATCTCAGATTTTGCGATCCAGTGGATGTGCAAGAGCATATTGACCCGCAACAGTTGCAATTCATTGCAGATCGGATGCGCTATGGGCAGATCCAGCATTACCTGAACAGGCAGATGCAGGAGCTGAATTTGAGCAGCGAACGTGTCATTGAACTGTGGCGGGACTACCTTTCCATGGCGTTCCGCTTCGGTTATGACACAAACGACCCCATCGTGTATCGTGTACGCAAACTTCAGCAGCGGCATGACGAATTGGCCGCCCGCGGAGAGGAAATGCAGTTGACCCTTCGTGCCGGAGATATCCTCCAGACATATCCGCATATAGAGCAGAATCTGCAGGCGATTCGGGAAAAGTTTGCGTTTACAGGCAAACAGTTCCAGATTCAGGTTCCAGATAAGCTGGAAGATATTTTCATGGACAGCCGGAAGCTCTGCCACTGCATTGCCAACAGCGATGTCTACTGGGAGCGTATGGAGCGCAGGGAGAGCTATCTGCTGTTTCTGAGAAAGACGGCCGAACCGGATACGCCCTACTATACGGTGGAAGCAGAACCGAACGGCACGGTTCGGCAGGTTCGCACCCAGTATAATCGCCAAAATGATGATATCGGCACGATGCGCACATTCCTGAAAATCTGGCAGAAGCAGCTTGCCAAGCGGCTGACGCAGAAAGACAAGCAGCTTGCGGCTGACAGCCACGAACTGCGCGTCAAAGAACTGGTGCAGCTGCGGAAGAATCAGGTCACGATTCACACGGGCGACCTTGCAGGTCGGCTGCTTGTGGATGTGCTGACAGAAGATCTGATGGAAGCAGCATAACAAAAACGGAGTGGGAGCGCAGCGGCGCTTCCACTCCCATAGAAAGGACTGAAAACATGGATCATATCACAGAGGCGTTTTATAACGTTATGTATCAATACAAGCTGGCCTTTACACCGGACGGCGTGCAGGCAAACCTCAATCAGTGGCGGCAGCAGAAAACACCGCTTCTGGAGCTGCTGCGCCGCCACCCGAACTGGCGGGAGCAGGAGCTTGCGGTTGTGTTCGATCTATCCGAACAGCGGCAGCTTGACCGGGCCTGCGTGGACGAAACAAAGTTTGAAATGTTGACGCTTGCGGAGGAAGCAGGGCTGACCGGCGAACGGCTGGAAGAATTCCGGGATGCGCTGGACGCTGCGACGGCGGACTATGCGACCGTTCCGGATGAATCCCGGCTGCCGGTGATCCGGAACCGCGGACATATCAAGTGCGACGCTGGCATGAAGGCAAGCCGCATCATCAACCGGTTGTGCGCAAAATTCGGCATTGACCAATATGAAGCGGAGCGGAAGCTTGGACACGGCGACACGCTGCATACTGCGCGGGTCAAGCCCTACAACGCGGTTTTCGCGCGGCTGGCTGACGCGCTCAATCCGGTGCGGATCAGCAAGACCGGCGTATTGTCCGTCCATCCGTGCGACTTTCTGGAGATGTCAGCGAAGAAAAACGCATGGCATTCCTGTCACTGTTTAGCAGACGGCGGATGGCGGGCCGGCTGCCAGTCCTATATGGGCGACGGCGTGAGTATGGTATTCTTCACAGTTGATGATGAGGTCAAGGATCACTTTTATCGTGCGCGGCGGCTGACCCGGCAGATCTTCTGCTATCACGCTGGCGTGCTGCTGCAATCGAGGTTGTATCCGCAGAACGACGATGATGTACGGAAGCTGTATCGAAGCATCGTGCAGGGTGTCATTGCAAGATGCCTTGGACTGCCAAATCTTTGGAAAACGAATACGACCCTTACAGAAATCCGGCCTTATTGGACAACCGTGCAGGGCAGCCTGCATTACACGGATTATGAGAACGGCTATGCCGCGCTGTCACTGATGAAGGGCTATGGAGACTATGGGCATCTGGATATTGGAAGCGCGGCGCGCTGCGTTGGCTGCGGTCGGCTCCATGATCGACGCAACTCAACGCACTGCGGCGATTGTGAAGACATGTGTGTCTGCAAGGCGTGCGGGAATCTGGTTCCGAAAAGGACAGCGGACATTACATAGACGGCGACGGATTTTATTGTGCCGACTGTGCGCAGCCCTGTTCCTACTGTAGAGAGCCGGTACAAAAAAGTGAGTTAAGAGCAGGTGCCATGAACAGACGGGGACGCAGTTTTTCTTTTTGCCAATCCTGCGCAGAGCGGACCTGGAAAGCTGCAGTGCCTGCACAGAAATTATCATTGCGCAGATCTGCGCGCAGTTATGTTTTGCAATAGAAGCCGATACGCCAGAATAAGATTGGAGGAGCAAAATGCGTAAATTATACGAGCAGTGTTTGAGCCGACACAATTTTCTGTGCTCAATTTTGAGCAGATCTTTCAGCTTTCGCAGAAGCGTCTCAAGCGGGAACTGAAGGCGGAACTGATTGCAAGCGGATATACGAGTGCAAAAAACAGAAGGGCTTTTTATATGCAGCGGGTACGCTCCCTGTCCTGCTGGTCGCGCATCTGGACACCGTTCACTATGACCCGCCGGAAACGATCTGCTATTCTACGGACGGAACTATCATGATGTCGCCGCAGGGAATTGGCGGTGACGACCGGGCTGGCGTTTACATGATCCCTGCGACTCGTTCAGGACCTTCATTGTCATGTCCTGTTTTGTGAGGCTGAGGAAACCGGCGGCCACGGTGCAAAGGCTTTTGTGCAGTCAGGAATTGTTCCGAAGGTCAATTATATCGTAGAATTTGACCGTATGGGCAGCAATGACGCAGTGTATTATAATTGCAAATGTGCTTATCGGCTTAATGCAGCTGGACACAAGATGTAGCGACGGCTCTTGTCAGGCAGCTGAAGATCTGATCTCCGGTTTTTCGGCGATTGAAGCGGAAGCAGAACTCGTCCAGGTAGGACTGAAGCTGTGTGCAGCGACCGTGATACGTTCCCAGCAGGAACGCTTTCAGGTTGCTGATGGCTTTGTGAAGCCAGTGCAGGTTGCCGGGTTCATACTGTTTCGCGTCCAGCGCAACGCCAGACAAGTTCTTATAGCTTCTGTAGCCGTCGCATTCGATTTTTGCACCTGTCGCAACAGTTTTGCCGATGACTTGCTGAAGTGTTTTGCTCGTGACGTCTTTCACGACCTGCATCCGCGTGAACAGCCGTCCCGTTTTCCGTTTTTGACAGCGCCACCACGATCTTCGCCTTGTCCGTCCCGCGACCACGTTGCCATTGTGCGTTGCTCCGCCCACGTAGCCGTCGTCCATCTCAACAATGCCAGAAAGTGCGTAGTTCTCGTCTCTTTGAGCCATCGCGCGACGAATTCTGTGTAAAAGATACCACGCCGACTCATAGCAGATGTTCAGCGTGCGGCTCAGCTGGACGGCAGAAATGCCGCGTTTGTCTGTGGCACAGAGATAGATCGCCCAGAACCAGACGGTCAGCGGCAGATGCGTGCGGTGCATGACTGTCCCGGCCGTGACGGACGTCTGATGCCGGCAGGCGCGGCACTGGAACGTATTCGCCCGCGAACTGGGTAATATTCCGTACAGCCGCATTTCTGACAGACAAGCCGTTTGGAAACCGAAGCCGGAATAATTCCGCCCGGCAGCTTTCTTCCGTGCTGAAACGAGTGCGAAATTCTTCAAACGTGATGCTCTCTGCGTGTGCCATGCCAATGACCTCCTGCGTTTTCTGAGATCATTGTAGCATTTCTAATATCCCATATTTCGGACTTTTACATCTATTTTTCGTTCAGCTGCCTGAAGCCGATAAGCACAATTGCAAAAATGAACAGTTTGAGCAGCATATCTGCAGCTTCGGCTTTCAGACGGCGTTCGGGAGCTTCAGCGACATTTCCATTCTGGCTCCGAAACTTGATCTTGCTGCCGTAAACCTCAGCACCGGCTATTATAACGCGCACCGGGTAAATGAATTTGTGCGTCTGGATGAAGTGGAGAAGCTGATCGACCGTGTAAAAATCTGCTGCAAGCAGAAACGGGCCGCTTTTCCTATTCTGACAGACAGTTGCCATGCACTGCACAAATGGAGTGGTCGGCCCCACAGCGGAAAAGGCTGCAGGCCCTGTCTAACGAACATATTGTAGAGGTCAACCATCAGGCGATTGCCGACGGCCGCGGATATTATATGGACGGAAGCGGCAGGATTTATCTCTATCTCGACGAATGCGACCGCATGGTGCATATCCGAGACGCGGAAGCAGTCTACTCGGACGGGGCTGACGCGATATATCAGGTGGGTCTGGCGAAAGAATATATGACCATAGAAATGGAAGAAGCCATTCGTCTGCTGGAGCGGGAACGCGCGGCTGGGTAATACAACAAACACCCTGCAAACAGGCATCCATCTGCTTGCAGGGTGGGCATACTTCTGATATAATAATAAAAATTGTAAAGGAGGCGGGACGATGATAAACGGATGGATCATGAGCGGAGATACTGCGGTTGCGTCCTTTCATGGCAGAGTTGTAACACCGATTCTGCCGGAGCGATGCCCGCTTTGCTTTCAAAAGGGTGGAGACCTCGAAATATGGCTGGAATCAAGAGCCATTGACCGACACCGCACAAACAGCAGAATACTGAAGCGGATCTTTCGTCTTGGCGATACATCCGATCTGAACACGGCGCCCATGTGCACGGCGCGACGATCACAGATAATTACTGGGTCAAGACGGAGAATGAAGCCAATCTTACATGGGCGGACATCGGCTTCCGCGAGAATTATTTTGCCGACCTCGCGCTCAGCGGCCGGTTCAGCAGCATCGCAAAGAACTACACGCCCGAGGAACTGCGCACAGCAACGCCGGAGTTGACGAACATCGGCAGCTACGAAAAATGCTGGCGGCAGCAGGATGGCCATTGGGTCATGGTGAAAAGCGGAACGCCGGAAGAACATTTTTCCGAGATTTTCACGGCAGCGATCGGCAAGTATCTTGGCTTCCCTATGGCAGAGTATGCTCTGAGCGGTGCGTATGTCATTTCAAAGGATTTCACGGAGGGGCAGCTGAATTTTGAGCCGATGGCAAATCTGGTGCAGGACAATGAAGAATACGATTACAACTATAATGTCCTGCAAAATTTGAATCCGTTGCTTCTGCGACCCTATCTGGACATTCTGTTTATGGACGCGCTGGTATTCAACGTTGACCGTCATACGCAGAACTACGGTCTGCTCCGCTCCCGCGAAACGGGCGAAATTCTCTCGATGGCACCGAACTTTGATAATAACATGGCGCTGATCTCCAGAGGCTATGCAAGCGACCTGAGTAAAATCGCGAATCCGCTCATCGGGCAGTTTCAGGAGCTGCTGCAGGAGAAAAGCATCCAGTATGCTGTTCCGACGCTGACAAAAAAAGACTTTGGAAACCATCGTAAACGAGATCATGCCGGACGCAGAGATCCGCAGAGACTACGTTGCCCAGTTCGTCTGGCAGAATTATGAGCGCCTGTGCGCAATGTAAGCAGGAACCGAATCGGCAGTACACTTCAACGTGTGCTGCCGGTTTTTGCGCGTTTTTTGTTGAACCTGCCGTACTCCATACGTATAAGAGAAGTACGGGAGGTAAAATACAATGCTAATTTCTATCGATCATGGGAACAAACAGGTAAAAACGATCCACCATGCGCCGTTCACATCCGGGCTGGTATGCAGCGAGGTACAGCCATTTGGAGGTGAAACGCTGACCTATCAGGGGCGGTATTATACGCTCACAGATCAGCGGATTCCATACCGCCGGGACAAAACGGAGGACGAACGCTTCTTCGTACTGACGCTCTTTGCAATCGCGTATGAGCTGGAAGCCGCATCTTTCTATGGAGCGGGCCCAGTGCGGGTGCAGCTTGCGGTCGGCCTGCCGCCGGCACATTATGGCGCGCAGCAGAAACGGTTTGCGGAATATTTTCTGAATCGAGGCACGGTCAGCTTCACGCTGCATGACAAGCAGTACGAGATTCTGATCGACGAGGTCAGTTGCTATCCGCAGTCGTATGCCGCAGCAATTACAGTATTCCAGACGCTGCAAAGCAGCCCCAGAGCGCTTATCATTGACATCGGCGGCTTCACGGCGGACTATCTGCTGCTTCGGAACGGCGAGGGTGATCTGAGCGTCTGCGATTCATTGGAGAACGGCGTGATCCTGCTCTACAACCGGATCAAATCGCGCGTCGCAGCCGAACAGGACTTGCTGCTGGATGAGACGGAGATCGATGCGATCCTGCTCGGCAGGGACAGCGGACAGCCTGACGCGGTATTGCAGATCGTGCGGCACCAGGCACGGGAATTTGTCAGCGACCTGCTCAGCTCACTGCGTGAGAGAATGCTGGAACTGAAAAGCGGGAAGGTGATCTTCACAGGCGGCGGGGCGCTGTTCTGCTCCAGCAGCAGATCGAAGCGTCGGACAAGGTGCGCGAGGCCGGTTTTCATTGAGGACATCGCTGCAAACGGGAGAGCTATCAACTGCTCTATCAGGCGGAACGGATCGGTAGACACAATGGATACTAAAAAAGACCCCGGAAAATTCACGATCCGCTTCTGTATGTCCGACCCGAGGCAAAAGAAAGCGGTTGCAGAACTGAACGCCCAGGGACGCTTGAAGGCACAGTTTCTGACCAATGCCATTCTGCATTACGTTGGAATCGAAAACGGCAGCGGTATCCCCTCGCGGGCCGAGCTTGAAGCAATCGTTCGTTCCATACTGAAAATACCCACGGTCAAGCCAGACGGCTGGAGTGCCAGCAGAAAGTGCGCCAATGCGGCACCGGATACATTCTTAACAGAAGAAAACCTCAATACGATTGCAGGCACGCTGAAAGCGTTCCGCAGATAATGTCACAGAATCTCCACAGAAGATTTGCAGATCTTCTGTGGAGTTTTTTATAAGTGCAGCAGCGCAGCGGATAAACGGACATTTTAAGGCTATAAAGTATGATTGCCTCCGTCAGTATAAAAAATCAAGATAACAAGAATTTATAAAGGCATATCTACCTCTATACATTTCTGTATCATTTTAAGAGTGCCAGTTAAAATATACGTAGCATTTTTTAGAAGCTGAGGTAGGCGTATGTCCGTATCGTACAAAGTAATTGGCCGGCATATTCAAGAAGCGAGAAAACGAATGAAATTGACACAACGGGATGTCGCAGAACAACTGAATATGTCTGATACGTATTACGGAAAGATCGAGCGCGGTGAATGCCGCACAAATCTGGAACGTTTGGCTCAGATCAGTGTGCTGCTGAATGTCCCGTTGGAGGATTTGATCAGCGGCTGCATGGAGAATGCTGTGCCGAGCAATGCAGATAATCCGCAAAAGCTCAGTCTTGCCAGTCAGTTTTCAGAAATTGCCTATGGCTGCTCGGAGAAAAAGCCGTAACCTTATGCTGCGCGTTTGCAGAGACATTGCGCAGACTGACAGAGAATAAAAAATACCGATTCCCCCAATGCCCGTTCATTTGAGCGGGCATTTGCTTTTCACAGCGGTGCGGTCAACGGTGGAAAAGCAATCCTACCCAGCAAAGTCCGGAGGCGTAAACACAGACCGTGAGCAATGATCCCGCAAATACCAGCTTCTCCGTATATATCCGCTGTTATAGCATCTATGACTCTCAGGCTCCGCCGCATCGAATCTTTCCAAGGTGCAGAAATCCCCCGTATCCGTCTGTTTTGTCCGAACAACAGAACAGATCAATACGGAGGATGCTATGCAATATAGAAACAGCGGAGCAAGCGAAGAACATGTGATTCAGAACCAGTTTACCGCATATTTGCTGGTGGCGCTGCGGCGAAGAAAGAGTGCGTTTCTTTCCCGCCGCGATAGCCACCAGCAGCATGAACAGCCTATAAAAATCAAGCGACACTGTGTTTGCGTCCACTTATGACATGGAAGACGCAGTATGCCGGGCGCTTGATCTGCAGACCGAATATGCCGCACTGATGCGACTTCTGGAAAAGCTTCAGGAGCGCGACAGGCTGATATTTTCTTTCCAGAGCGTTAAAAGAACGCTCATTTGCAGAGTTGGCCGACAAATATCATATAGGCTATAAAGGAGTAGCCGCGATTTATTACCGCACGATCCAGCGAATCAAAAAAGAACTGGAGGAACGATAATGAATTTCATGGAACTGCTGATTTGTGCCAAAGCCGGAGACAACGAAGCTGCTGAACGCATCCTGACGATGTATCAGCCCCTTTTGGTGAAAGAATCCGTCCTTGACGGAGCGCTCGATGAAGATCTGTATCAGGAGCTTTGCCTGCAGCTGTTTCTCTGCATTCAAAAATTCCGTATTTAATCATGTCTAAACAGGAAGGATGCCTCTATTCGGGGCATCCTTCTTTTCATATAACAGGTACGCAAATGAAATCCACCCAGCCATAACATCTGGCGGTAATATGTGAGTGGTGGATAAATGCTCCGAAAACTTTTCCCAAAGTGTAGCACTCAGGGATCATCGGATGAATTTCTCCGTAATTTCAGGGGCCTTCGGCGCGCTGACCAGAATGCCTGACGGCGAATAAGCTTTACGAACAAATATCCAGAAGTGCGATTTTTTGAATTGCACGCCGCTTGGATTCCAAAGACGGATGCACATACAACTTTAGAGTGGTGCGAACGTCTGCATGGCTTCCAACAGCTCGCTCAGACTTTTGACGTCCATGCCGGTTTCGATGCAGCGTGTCGCGAATGTGTGCCGCAGCACATGGAAATTTCGGTATCGGATGTTGCATCGCTTCAGAAAACCGCTGAAATAGTAACGAAGCGTACGCGGTTCCATCGGCTTATTTGATGTGCCAGTCAGAACATACGCATTTTCAGGCAATCCCCGGACTGCCGTTTTGAGGTGAGAAAGCAGGGCCGATGGGAGCGGGATCACGCGCTCCGGAAGCGTCGCTTTTTCGGCGTTTGCACCAGCAGTTCCGTTTTCTTGCCCGCCTGAACTCGCTGCACGGCGCGTGAAATGTCTATCGTACCGGCTAAAAAGTCGATATCAGATACCTTCAGCGCACAGATCTCGCCGATCCGCATCCCGGCGCACAAGGCCAACAGAATGCCGGTATTCTTTTGACTTGGCACGTCTTGAATCTCCCTTGCCATCCGCTGCGCCTCCTGATCTGAGAAGACGCGCACACGCTTTTTGTTTGTACGACGGAAGCGGCATATTCAGCGCATCCGTGTAAATATGAAACTCTTTCTGTGCAAAGCGGAGCGCGCTTTTCAGCAGTACAGCCAGATCGCGCACGCTCTTTTCAGAGAGCGAGGCCGCCGGTGCGCAGGTTTCCGCATCTTCGCTTCTCGGCCAGATACCCAGAAAGTTCTTTCGCCGTCAAACCTGCGACGCGCCGCTTTCCGAGCTTTGGAAGAATATGAAGGTCAATGACGGTTTTGTAGCGGGCATATGTGGACGGCTTCACATCCGCATGATCTAGGAACGATTCAAAAAGCTGATTTACCGTCAAAACGGATGTCCCGGTGCTGCGCGGCGCAGGCTCCGGCGTACACGCCCGAAGCCGCTCGCGGATCTTATTCCGAACGTCTGAGCAGCTCCGTCCATAAACGGATACATATTGCGCGCGCGCCCGTCCGGCTTCCTGCCGCAGATATAACGGCCCTCCCAGCGTCCATCCCGACGCTCATAGATGTTTTCACCTGTGTTCGACAAGAGAATCCTCCTCCCCAATAAAATGCTGTTACCAGAATGCTGACGGCGATTTGACTTTTTTGCGAAGCACGAAACCGGCAAACTCCATAGAATCAGCGAACATATATTTGTCTTCCCGATATTTTCTTATCGTTTTACTTGAAAATGAGAGGGAATCAGATTGACAATTTTCCGCCTTGCTGTATAATATGAGTGAAATAAGACGAAAATTATGGAACTTGTCTGGTTTCAAAGTGCTATACTTTGGGAAATGCGAACGCCGTGTTTTCTATTTTAGTAGGGCACGGGGAGCAAAGCGTAATACTGCTCAATTTTACAATTTCATATCGTTGGTTTTTGTTTGCTGAGGATGTGTAATCACAGGTCGCGGCCATGATTGGACTGAGCTTGTGATGAAAGAGGAAGGCTGTGCGCATTGGGAGTGTGCGCGGCTGCTCGCCCGGAGCCGTAAGGATGAGCAAGATCCAAAGTGATCCGCGGGAAAGCGTAAGACAGCGCTTGTTCGCAGGTCATGTGGCCGAAAGGCCGCCATTGTGGGGATTCCCATGAGAAGGTAGGAATCAGAGCGCGGATGCGATCTGCATCCATAGTCCGAGTCGGAAGAATCGCTATTCTCGCTGCATGGGATTCTGTCTGTTTTATGATCCCGCGATGTGCAGGAGGTAAACAAAAACGTATGGTAAGCGGCACGATGATCTGCTTATCGTACTTGGCACGGGCGTCAATTTGTTTCCCCTTTACGGAACAAATTGCGCCTTTTTTGTGTCATATCCAGATTATCCCACCATAGGGATGGTATGCGAAAAAGTACGATAGGAGGAGCATCATGCACGACGAACAGCAACGCCAGCCTGAGCAGCAGCCGGATGCGCGTACCCAGCAGGTTCTGGGCCGCGTCAGGCACATCATCAACAAGAAGAACACCCAGTTTATTCTCGACCACCAGCACGACAGCCTTGCGGCGCTGTCCCTGTACCTGCGGGACTGCATGGAGGACATCGGCCATCCGCCCGCGCGGGTGGAAGTTATCGGCGGCGATTTCTTGGAATACCGCTTTGGTTCGTGGCAAAAGGCGCTGCGCAGCGTCTACGACGGCAAAGCCGCCGAATTCCTGAAAAATCCCCCGGCGTTCGCGAACCGGAAGATCGTGCGCGACCTCTGCGCAGCAGGGGGGTGCGGTTATGAAGGACAAGCCGTTTTACTATCAGGATAACCGGGCGCTGCACGAAAAGAAGATGAACGAGGCCGCGCGGTTGGAAATTTCCCGCCGGAACATTGAATTCATATTGAGCACCAGAAGGATTCGGCAGCCGAGCTTGCCAAGTACCTGCGGCGATGTCAGGGCGGAGCTGGGGCACGTCCCGGCGCAGTCGGAAGTCCTCGGCGGCGATCTGCTGGCCCTTCGCTTCGGCTCGTGGGGCAACGCGCTGGCATACAGCGGCTTTCCGGTCAGCACCGGCCCGGCCGTGAGCAATTTTTCCGCTGGAACGGACGGCGCTGTTTCCAAGCGGAGTACGAACGCCAGTCCGCGCTGCACGCGCAGGCGAAAAAGACCAAAAAAGCGGCCGAAGCCGCCCGGCGCGAGCAGAAGTCGGAGAAGAAAAAAGCGAAAAAGGCGGCGGAAGCCGCGGGAGGCGCTGAATGAAAGCGCCGCTACAGGGCCGGTTTGACGGCGGACAGGTACGGGAACGGATCATCCGCACGCGCGTCAACGCGGTGCTGGCCGATCTGCCGCCCGCGGTGCGGAAGCTCCGCTACGACGAGGAATACAAGCGGCAGACAGAGCTTTACAATCAGGAGCGCAACGAGAAACGACGCGCCAGAGGCGCGCGGAACTCATAACGGATACGATCTGTTCGGGAACAGATTTGTATAGGCCAGCGCCCCATCCCCTGGGGCGGCTGCCGACGCGCCGGGGAGGCGTACCGAGCCCCCCCCGGCTCTGCGGGAACACAGAGCGGAAACCCTAACGCATATCCCCCCTCGCACACCATTTGTTGCTCTACAGTATCCGGCTGTGACATAAACCTTGATGCAGTCTGTTCCTCGGCTGCATTGGTTGAGTGAGTACGTGAGGAACGAAAATATCTGCAATGTGAAAGGAGTTTCTGATTATGAAACGAACTGGCAGAATTTTAGCGCTTGTGCTGGCACTGGCAATGCTGTTCTCCGTAACAGTATTCGCTGACTGGACAGTCTATGGCGGCAACAATAACCACAATAGTGTGGTTTACTGAGGCCCCCACCAGCACGTCTCCCACAGTGAAGGAAATCAACCTTTTGAACTCCGGCTCCGGTTGGGACGGCGTTGACAATGTTCCGGTCATGAGCACCATCGGCACGACGACCTATGCGTTTGTCATGTACGACGGTCATGCAGCAGGTGCTACGCTTGCCCGTATCAACTGCAACAATGTGATCGCGGGTACGGAAACCAGCGCATACAACCTCAAAATCACCAAGACCTTCCAGCTTGCAACTCCGCTGCGACGAAGGGTCGGCTGCTGATGGCTCCGGCGATGCGATTTATGTTGCATCCACGTCCGCTGCCGAGCGGCTGGCCCGCTCTGAACGACGACGCATGGACTGTTTCCGACGGCTCCAAATCCGGCAGCAACGCTGTTGTCCCCCGTCCACGACCAACACGACTGTGACCCTGCAGCAGACTGGCGTTGACTTCAATTCGGACGACACGCTGCGTCTGTCCCTCGGTGTCTATCTTGGCACCAGCTCGGCTGCCCGTGCCAACGTGAAGGTTCGCGCCTATATCAATGGTACGAAGCTCAATGTGATCAACAACAGCACCTCCACAACGACGGCGGTCGATGAAGTTGTCTTCACAATGAGCGACGCTCCGACGGAGGATACGACCAACAATACCGGCTACTATCACTACTACAACGTCAACCTCGCTGACACGACGGGCCTGACGCTGAGCAGCAACAGCACGGTCAAGTTTGAGGTGGAAATCGTCAGCGTGAACAGCAGCGTCAGCGGCCTGAAGATTCAGGATCCCAGCGTTCTGCGCAATGGCGGCTCCATCGTCCGGATTACCAATCTGTATACGACCCCGACGCTCGACGGCACTATTCCAGCCGACAGTGGACGGCGCAACGCTGACGGTCACGCAGCAGATCAACACGCCGATCACCACGGACGGCACCTACATCTACTACGGCTCCTGGAGCGGCAACAGTGCTGGTCACTATTATCAGACCAAGATCAGCGATGGCACAACTAAGGTGTTCACCCCGGATGCGTACGGCTTCTACTGGTAGCCGGTGCTGTCTCCTGATGGCACGAATGTCTACTTCGGCGGCGACAACGGCATGCTTTACTGGCGGTCGATTGACGCATTTGACACGACCGGCGGTTATTATGATCTCACGTGGGATGAAAGTGAGGCCGGTAACGTCCGCTCCTCGATCATGCTGGACGATGGATACCTGTACTTTACGTCGCAGGGCGGCTTCGTGTGGTGCTGCCTCTTTGATCCTGGTTATAATCAGCTGGCGGTAGAATGGGTTCTGGACATTGGCGTCAAGTCCACCTCCACCCCGACGAAGGTCGGCAACCGCCTCTATGTCGGCGTTTATCCGGGCTTCAACAACGGTGCGCTCTTCTGCGTGAATACGTTAACGCAAGAATTCACCGAGGTCATCCCCTACAATGCGAGCGTGAACAACCAGATGCCGATTCAGAGCTCCATCGTTGTAAAGGGTAACGGCACCGGCACGGACTACCTCTATTTCAACACCAATTCCGGCTCGGGCGCTGGAGTCTGCTATAAGTTTGACGGCACGATCGGCACGCAGGTCTGGGCAACTGATGCAGATACCTATGCGTTGGGCGGCATGGCGATCGACAACGGTTACGCTGTGTTCGGCAACGATTATAACCACCTGTACGTGGTCCACGATCCGGCATAAAGCATTAGAAACCAAGTCCTTAATTAACATTGCAACAGCATAATGTGGCCGGACATCGGCCGTCGTTTGCACGCTTTCGTTGACAGACAGGCGTTCGGTGTCCGGCCATTTTGCTGCCCACGCTTCCTGCGACACTGTGCTGCGGGAAGTATGGGATACGCAAAGAGACGGAGGAAGGTGAAGAAAATCAAAGGACGTAGAGTAATTGGTCTTCTTTTGATTTTATGCCTGTTTATATCATCGCTGTCACTCCTGGCGTTTGCCGCGGAACCGACAAAGCAGCAGATTCTTGTGGTGATTGATCTCAGCGATTATCAAGGGAGACATAACCGGAGCGATTAAGCTCGGAGACACTGAAGCAGAACTAACCGCTGGTCAGAGAAATGAGTTCCTCACCGATTCCGAGTGCAGGATTTTCGACGAGCAGTGTAACGTTAACGGATTTCCCGGCAGGGAAACAGACGGAGAATTACAACTGCTGGACTGTAAGCGGTCTGGACGAAAGTTATACCAGATTCAGTTCTTCGAATCATACTTATAGTATCCATGCAATGACGACAATGGATCGCCCTGTCATAACCATGCAGGGCAATACACTAACCTTTGTATCCGGTATCCGGTTGTCTATTCTCAGACGAAAAGACAATTGGGGCGGCGGAACGACTGTAACCATTACGCCCAAAGCCCCGGCCAAGGTCGACAACGTTTCCGCGGCATCCAGCGATGAATCAAAGGGGACCGCTGGTGTTATGTATAAAAAGGGAAACACCTACGGCGTTCTCGCAAAATCAGCCGCTGGATATGCTTTTGACTATTGGCTGCGGGGCAATGCAGAAGACACGGCTGCAAACCATCTGCGGGAAAATCCGTATATGGTTGAGACAACGGAAGCGGCTTCATTTGTTGCGTACTTCCGGGAGCCATATCATGTAACGGTTCGTGCGGAAATTTCATCGGCCGGTACACAGACTGCCGAATATGTCAATTCCAAAACGGTGCAGATCAGTGGAGACCTTTTTCTGCAACACCTGCGGATGGATATGAGTTTGATCATTGGTCTCAGAATGACACCTTTATCTCATCAGAAAATCCATATACAGCAAATGTAACAGCAAAACACAGAGTTTACTGCTCATTACCGTCTGGCGACCCTTGATTTGCTGGACGGTGCTTATTTAGAGAGCAGAACATCTAGCACAGACATTATCAACCCTGGCTGCGGGGCGGAACGCGGGACGTTATGGTGCCGTATGTGGGCACAAAAGGGCGACATGTACCGTTCAAGGCAATGTCTGCGGCGATACCTATGCCGAAATTGCAGATGGATGTTTATACCGCATCCGGGACGCTTGTGACAAGCCAGACCATAGGAACAAGAAACACCTTACGCGCTGGCGAGGATAATACGGCATATATTACGATTGATTCGGTCCCAAATACCAGTGCACTGAAGGTACGCGCAACGCTGCGCACGACGGCCGGTACGTTGGATCCAGTAGAAAAGACCTACGAGATCGCGGTAAACAATAATGTGGCGGCAAACGACAATTATGTATATCTGACCACACCGAAATACAATCAGGACGATCAGGGCAATACCGCGTAGATGCCGGCCCCAACATTGCAGGCGTTTATACGCGCGTGAATGCAGTGACGAAGGAGTTGGAAGCGTACTTCTACGGCAAGAACGGCATTTGCTCATGGGATGAGACCGGCGTGCGTCAGGATCTCAAGGGCATAGGCAGCGGTCTGCCGACCATGATTCCGAAGATGTCATATCACGGTGTGATCGCGGTCCGGTCCGGATGGCGACGACGGCCTGATTGCTGCGGTTGAGGTCATGCCGCTTGAAATCGACAAGATCTCTACACCCGGCTATACGGGCAGCGGAACCGGCACACCCATGGGCAACGAGTTCCTCTATCGCTGGGACAGTGAGCAGAAGATGTGGACTATGATCCCGGACTCCTGCTTCTCCATGTATGTAAAGGACAACAACGGGAACTGGAACTTTGCGGATCCGCGGAGCTCCGGCTCGGCGGTTCTGATCCTGTCCGGCACAGATATCTGGCAGAATCTGTACCATTGAACGGCACAGCGTGGAGCACGCATGGCTAGCAGCTTCAATTCCTTTGCACAGTTTTCTGCAGCTGACGCATGGGCTGGGTCTGAAAACGGTCTGTATCATTATGACGGCTCCGCATGGGAGTCCGTCACAACGACGACGTCTGCGGAGATCGTCAGCCAGTCCCCCGGCTATCTGCTGCTGAAGACCGGCACCTATACCTACCAGCGCTTCAGCACAGAGAGCAAAACAGCAGAGGATCTGCCGTCACTGGCCGATATGCCGAGAGTCGATGCGCAAAGAACCGGCATGGCACTCGACCAGTTCGGTGAGGTATATGCGTTCTTTGGCGGCCGACAGGTCTATACGAACATCTATGCAGATACTGATACGTTCAAGCTTGTGGACGGCCAGTGGCAGCTGCAGCAGATCAGCGCCTACAATGACCCGAACGAAACGACCTACGACAAGAAAATCCGCCCGGCTGGTGTTACCGCCGGCACGGCTCCCCTTTCCGGTCTCAGCTTCCTCTATGGCCCGCGTGGTGCCGGCGCGCTCTATATGTACGCCACGCAGCAGGGTACGATCACCTTTTGATGCCAACGGCGGCACACTGAGCAGCAGCACAGCGCTGACCGGGACGGTACACGATGAGATCGACGAGAGCAAGGTGCCGAGCGCATCCTACCCGGCAAGTCGTTCATGGGCTGGTACTACACCAAGGACGGCACCGGCGAAAAGTGGGATCCGACCACGGCGCGCATGCCTTACGGCGAGGTCACGCTGTACGCATTCTGGGGCGATGGCAATGACCTGACCTACCACAGAGAAGCAGCGCTCAAGAGCCTGAAAAAGCAGTTCGACAAGTACACGGAATCGGACTACTCCGCTGAAAAGTGGCAGAAGCTCGTGGCTGCTTACGAACAGGGTATCGAGGACATCAACAACGCTGGCCCCGCAGAGGCGAGTATCCCGAAAACAACATCATCGACGCGCTCAACAAGGCACTGGCGGCCATGCAGGCCATCACGCCGGATCGCGTTGGCAAGATCGACGTTGTTGTTTCCATGGATGCACAGACGCTGACGCTTGGCTACTTCATTAAGCCCACCATTGTTACGGTGGACAAGAACACGCCGGCAAGCGTCGTCATCAGCGACCTGATCATCGAAACCCTGAAGGAGAAATACGGCGATATCGGCTGGGAGCCGTACCAGACCTATCACGAAAGCGAACCGGACAAGACGTGCGCCTATATGCACACCGGCACGCTGACGGACAGCTTCTATCTGGCACAGGTTTACTGGCCTCGGTCAGGAAAACGCATTTGTTCCGAAAGTACATCACGGATTCCGCAGGCGCGATTGACTACGATAAGTACAATACCGGCAACTATCTCGGTGAGTTCGATTATCACCAGATGTCCGGCTGGATGTACTCCATCAGCAATGTCAATGACAGCGATCTGCCCTCCTTCCCGGGTGTCGGTGCAGCCAACTGGCAGATGTCCGATGGCGATGTCATGCGCTGGCAGTTCACGGTTTGGGGATACGGCGCCGACCTGAATGCTGATAACTCTGCATGGGGTCAGCCCAGTATCACTGGCGACAGCGGCGACAAGACAGAGCTGACGGTTATGATTGCGGAACTGCGTCAGACCTACGGAGATGACTTGCTGGGAAGCAATGAGACGTATCTGGGATGTGTTTGACAATACGCTCTGCGACCCGTTAGCAAATACCGAAAGCTCAAAGCCGCAGTTGCCAAGCGCGCTCAGATTGAAGAAGAACTTGCAGATGCTTATGCCGCGAAGAAGGCAAATCAGGCAATCGAGGATATTGGCTTGCCTGAAAATGTCACGCTTGAGAGCAAGGCCGCCATTGAAGCCGCCCGTGCAGCATATGATGCACTGACGGACGCGCAGAAGGAGATCTTCCAGAAGAAGTATCCTGAAGCACTGGCAAATCTGGAAGCAGCTGAAGCACGCTATGAGGAACTGAAGCAGCAGGCAGAGCAGGAAGAGATCGACAAGGCTGCGGCACAGGAAGTTATCAAGCTGATCAACGATATCGGCGGCGTTGAGTCCGTCACCGGCAGCAGCGGTCCGAAGATCAGAAAGGCCCGCGCAGCTTATGATGCACTGACCGACGCACAGAAGAAGCACGTTACCAACTATGATGTGCTCGTTGCCTGCGAGGAAGCGTTCGCTGCGCTCCCAACCCGGTTCCGACCCCTGTCACTCCGTCGAAGCCGAGCAAGCCGAAGGACGACAAGCCCACCACGGGTTCCTCGTTCACGGATGTCCCGGCTGGAAGCTGGTATGAGGACGCTGTGAATTATGTCTCTGAAAAGGGCTTGATGAACGGCACCTCCAAGAACGGCTTCAGTCCGAATGCCACGACCACGCGCGGCATGATCGTCACGATCCTCGCCCGTGTCGAGGGCGTCAACACCAATGGTACACCGTGGTACGCGGCAGGCCAGAAGTGGGCGATGGACAACGGCATTTCCGACGGCACGAACATGGTCGGCGAGGTCACGCGTGAGCAGTTGGCGGCCATCCTGTATCGCTACGCAAAGCTCAAGGGCTACGACGACACCTCCAAGTCCAACAAGCTGGACAGCTTCAAGGATGCGGACAAGGTTTCGTCCTGGGCCGTGGAAGCAATGCAGTGGGCCAACGCCGAGAGAGCCTGATCAACGGCAAGAGCAACAGCATGCTCGACCCGCAGGGTAAGGCTACCCGCGCAGAAACCGCCGCAATCCTCATGCGCTTCATGGAAAAATTCGCAAAATGAAACACGCAGGCCAACGTTCTGAATTGAATATTGGATAACCACCCCAAGCTGGGCGGTTCCACGCCGTTTTTTCGGCGTGGAACCGTGCGGCTTATCCGTGCGTATAAGGGTACTTCTTAAAAGTACGGATAAGCCGCACATAGTGCAGAATTTTATAAGGGGGAAGTCCTTTTCCCGGAGGGCGAACACACATGAAAAAATTTCTGAAAGGTTCCCATGGCGCAGCAGGCCGGCTGCGGCGTGCTCGTCTGCGCGCTGCTGCTGAGTATCTGTCTGCCGCTCATGGGCATGCGGTCGGCCGAGCCGGAAAATCCCATCCTGCAAGCCGCGCCGCAGGAGATCACCGTCCTGCAAGCGGGACAAGCGCCCGGCCACGCCGGAAACGGCGAGGCCGAGAGCACCGGCGCTTCCGGTTCCGGCGGCAGCGCCGACAGCGAGCTGACCGGCGAGCAGGAGCAGCCCGACCCGCAGGAAACGGAAAACCAGGCAGAGCAGGGACAGGACACCCAGCCGGAGCAGCAGTCGAGAGTCGAAGCCCCAGCAGGAGGTCCTTGGCTGACGCCGCCATCGGCACGAACACGGATTCCAACAAGGGCGACGAGGGCGAAGAAGCCGGAAACACCGGCGAAGCAGACGAAAACCTGCCGGAAACAGAGCTTGACCTCGGCGCGGTGCTGACGTGGTACAAGTACGGATCACAGGCAAGCTCCATGGTCTGCGCACCGGGAGCCTCTGTCGGCAAGCGTGTCCTGCTGGCCCAGCTGGACCGCGGCAGACTGCGCTATGACGTTGATCCTCACCGGCATCGACGCGGACGACGCAAAGATAACCGGTGTGCAGATCGCAGTTGGAAACGGTGTATCACAGGAAGCGGATATGCGCGGCGTGCTGGATATGACGCTGCCGGACGGCGCGGAGTACCAGAACTATATTCTCACCGTGCAGGCCCATGCGGCGCAGAAAAATCAGAAGGGCGAGACCGTGGAGACGGATGTGGAGTTTGCGTTCGTGCTTCGCTTAGAGAGCGGCATCGATTTGAATTTGCAGCTTACATGGCAACCAACCGGTCAGGCCACCTGTGCGGCCAACGGCTCGGTCAGCCGTACGGTCAAGAGCGACACGCTGACAGACGGCAATTTACATACGCGCTGCAATTCCTCGGCGAAAACGCAGATGATGCAACGATCCGCACGGCGGAATACTGGGCGACGGACGGTGAGCGCGGCGCGCTCTCGGAGTCCGGCGAGATCCAGATGGCCGCGGCAGACGGCAAGGACACGGAAACCTATTATCTCGCCGTGACCGCTGAGGTGCTGGGACAGACGATCAGCTATGCGTTCGTCGTAACATATGAGGACGGCCTAGACCTCCAGCTCCAATTCACATGGTACGAAAAATCCGTCACGGCGCAGCAGGTCCTCTGCGACGCAGACAAGCGCGCGGCGCTGACCATCAAGCATAATCAGATCAGCAACAGTGAGCTTTTGTATAAGCTCGGTCTGACCGGCAGGAGCGCCGAGGACGCGCAGATCACAAGCGCCAGCTTCAACGGGGCGTCCATGAGCACGGACAGCGGTTCTGTACAGATGGAATCCGCCGAAAACGGCGCGAGCTATACCGTTCTCGTGACCGCAGCGGTCAAGGAACGCACGGTGAACTTCACAATTACGATTCGCTACCAGAGCGACGTGAGCATGGAAATGTCCTACACGGTCATGGAGGACGGCACGGCGAAGCCCTGTGTGCTGACATGCGAGAACAAGAGGACCGTCAACGCCGAGCCGGTCTATGACGATCAGCTGACGGAAGGACTGCTTAACTACACGTTCACCATCCGCGGCGAGGAAGCGGCAGATGTGACCATCCAATCTGTGAAGTGCTACCAATCCGGCAGCTTCAAAACGCTCACGCTCCCGTCCCCAGCGGCAGCGTGACGCTCCTGCTGAAGGCGACAGGACCGGCAGCAACATTTACAGTTTAACGGCCACCGGCACAGGCGGCGACAGCTATACGTTTGTGTTCAATGTTCCGTACAAATCGCGGAGATAACAGCGTCAAGATCCGAACGAACCTGCACGACGGCGATACTGTCACCAACGGGCAGGAGGTCAACCTGACCGTCGAGGCATGGACGGAAGACGCGCAGGGAAATCCGGTCAGCCATATTCTTGCAACCGGCACGGATACAAAGCTAATCGTTCAACTGGATGGGAAGACCGTACAGTTTGAAAGCAGCTCCGGCTATGTGCAGCAGTATCTGCTCGTCCCCGAAAATCTGGACGTGGGCGACAAAAATGAGCATGAATTATATATCTATGCCGAGGATGAGAAGGAGGGCAACTTCCGGTGAGTTGCGTCGAAGCTCATCGGCAAACGCACCGAGGAAGGTCAGAAGATCGGCACGGCCAGCATCTACATCGACATGAGCGCGTGCTGGGTCTCGGTGTCCGCGGGCCTATCAGCTATGATGTGTTGTCCAAGGAACCGATTTCCTACGCAGTCGCCAAGGCTGTGGGATTATGACGCCGGCGACCCGTTCGGCACAGCAGCGTCAAGCTTCCACTGGCCGGCGAGCCGCTGCTCCTACAGCGGCACGCTGGATACGGGCTTCTATTTACAGACCATGGACGACGGTTCCGGCCTTGGCAGCCGCGCGAACGCACTCAGCGGCAACTGGAGTCAGTTCGGCAGTACAGAGGGACGAAATCCTCGCCGGGATCGACAGCCGCTTCGGCGCGGGCAGCAACGAAGCAATCCTCTGGCGCTGCATCTACCGCAACGGCATCCCGCTGTCCGGCACAAGCACCGGCATCGGTGAATTTGATTATACAATGGGTTCCGGCTGGATGTACTCCATCGGCGGTGCGGACTTCTACCCCGGTTCGCCCATGTCCGGCTATTATCTGCAGGACGGTGATACGCTGACGCTCCGCTACACACTGGCCTACGGCTGGGATGTCGGTACAGGTGAGAGCGGCTACGGCAATAACGTGGGCTACTGCATCACCTGTCTCAACGGCAGCTGGTCTGTTCATCACAGCTATGAGACGGTCACGGCGGAGGATGGTACGACAAAGTACGTCTGCCGCAGCTGCGGCATGGTCGAGGGCTGCCCGCATGAGCATAAGGAATATCAGAATCAGGGCGGCGGCACATGTGCGTGCAAGTCTGTAAAGATTGCGGCGAGAAGATCGGCGTGCCGCGCGCACATGAGCTGGAATATACCGCAGACGAGGGTGCAGATACGCATACCGCGAAGTGCAAAAACTGTGACTTTACGGAACAGTCCCCGCACGAGTGGACAGAGCTGACCGACACTGCAACCTGCACCGAAGCGGGCGTGAAAACCTCCAAGTGTGAGATCTGCGATGCGCAGAAGGAAGAAGAATCCCCCGCAGCCGGACATAAGCCGCAGAACGTGTGGATCAGCGACGAGGATCATAAGCACCACTATCAGGAATGCCAGATCTGCGGCGAAAAGCTGGAGGACACCGTAGGCGCGCACAACTATGTCCCGTATGGCGGCGATTGGCAGTGCAGCGTCTGCGGCCAGATACACGGCTTTGACTGCGACGGTACGCTGATGCCGGATGCGGCGCAGTCCACCTGCTCGCATCTGGTGGGGTGCTGCTCGGCTGCGGCCTGACGTTGGAGAAGATCGGTTCAGCGGGCGAGTTTACAGACTATCATACGTTCAGCGAGGGCGTCTGCACGGTTTGCGGCACGCCAGACCCGAACTACAAGCCGCCGACACCTGACCCCGATCCGGGCGAAGGTGGAGACACTGGCGGTGGCGGTGACACCGGTGGCGGCGATGGCGGCGGTGGAGACACTGGCGGAGGCAATACCGGCGGCGGTGACGCAGGCGGTGGAGATGACGGCGGAGGAGACTCCGGCGGAGATCTGTAAGGAACATCATAAAAGAAAGAAATAACGAATAGGAGCAGCTTGCTATGAATACAAAAATCAACGAGATTTTACAGGAGATCGAGTCCGTTATCGTCGGCAAGAACGAGATTGTCGAGAAGATTCTAATGGCCATTCTGGCGCAGGGCCACGTCCTCATGGAGGACGTGCCCGGCGTCGGCAAGACCACCACAGCTATGACCTTTTGCAAAAGTCCTCGGCTTGGAGACCCGCCGCGTGCAGTTCACGTCGGATACCGTGCCGTCAGATATCATTGGCTTCTCGGTCTATGACAAAAAGGCAGACGAGTTCGTCTACAAGCCCGGCGCGATCATGACAAACCTGCTGCTGGCGGACGAGATCAACCGTACCTCCAGCAAGACGCAGTCCGCGCTGCTGGAAGCGATGGAGGAACATAAGGTCACAGTGGACGGCAAGAACGTATGATCTGCCTGAGCCGTTTATCGTCCTTGCCACGCAGAACCCGGTCGGTTCTGCCGGCACGACGATGCTGCCGAACTCCCAGCTTGACCGCTTCCTCATCCGCGTCAGCATGGGCTACCCCGACCACAAGAGCAGCGTCAATATTCTCCGCGACCGCCATGTAGATAATCCCCTTGACCGGGCCTATGCCGTGGTCAACAAGGAAGAACTGCTGGGACTGGTGCAGGAGGTGCGTAAGGTGGATATGCGCGACGCCGTTCTGGATTATGTGACAACATTGGTGGAGAAAACAAGAAGCCATCCGCAGGTTGCGCTCGGCGTCAGCCCGCGCGGCGCGCTGGCGGTCTGCCGGATGGCGAAGGCGTATGCGTATCTCAATGGCCGTGATTTCGTGATGCCAGAGGACGTCGCCGGCAATCTTCCCGGACGTCTGCGCGCATCGTCTGATGCTGAACAGCAAGGCCCGCATGATGGAGGAAACGTCGGAGTCCGTTCTGGCAGAGATTTTGAAGTCGGTGGATATGCCGGTGCTGAAAAAATGAAGATAGTACGAAAAATTCGTCTGGCTGCTGCTGACGCTTGGGCTTCTCGTCCTCGCCGTCCAGACAGCCAGACCCATCGCGCTCGGCCTCGCCGCCTGCATGGTGCTGCTGCCGCTTTTGTGCCTGCCGGTCAACCTGTACGCGGCCAAAAAGCTGAAACTGACGGTCGGGCTGCCGGTGAATCTCCGCAAGAGTGAGAGCGGCGTGGCAGAGCTGACTGTGCAGAATCCAACTGGCTGCCCGACTTTGCCAGATTTCCTGCCGTGTGTGCCTGGAGAACCAGTTGAACGGCGAGACACAGATCGTGCACGTGAGCGGCGGCATCTGGCCGAAGGGCAGGCGGACGATGAAGATTTCTCTGCAAAGCCCGTGGTGCGGCCGTGTTCGCCTGAACGTGGAATCTGCCCGCCTGTATGACTGCTTCGGTCTCATCGGCGTGAAAACACAGCCAATTGACGCGCACGGGGTCTGCGTCGTGCAGCCGGATACGTTCCTGCAGACGCTAGTGATCTCTCCCGCTGCGGCGCACATCGACGATACCGAGGATTATTCCAACGAGCGTCCCGGCTATGACCTGTCCGAGATGTTCCAGATCCGCGATTACGTTCCTGGCGACAGCCAGCGGCAAGTCCACTGGAAGCTCAGTCACAAATATGGCAAGCTTATTGTAAAAGACCCATCGCTGCCCATCACGCGCTCTGCCGCGGTATTCTGGGAGCGCACGGAAGAAGCTCCAACGGTAGACAGAACGGATGCAGAAGCCGAGATCGTCGTTTCCGTTTGCCGGAATCTGCTTTCCCAGTCCGTCCAGTTTACGGTGGGATGGAACGAGGGCGATACAGGCCGCTGTGTGTTCCAGCAGATCCGGGATATGGACGACCTCATCGGCCTGCTGCCGCGCCTGTTTACGGCAAAAGCGACAACCGGCGTCAGCGGTGCGTCGCTGCTTCTCCAAGAGGTACCTGCCGGAAGCTGGTCGCATCTGATTTACGTTTCCGGTGAACAGCAGGCGGAAACGGAGCAGCTTTCGTCCATCGGGCGGCTGACCGCGCTTATCTGCGGCGAGCGGTTCAATGAGAAGGATTACGCTGCGCAGCTCTCCGAGCTGGAACTGTAGGAGGGCAGGCTATGAAAACAAAAGAAATACCGGCCTGCGGGCCGGAGTTTATCGGGAAAGCAGCAAGAAAAGCGTACTCTTTGACCTCCTTGCCAGCGTCTTGATTTTCCTCGCGCTTGCCGCAATTTGCTACACGGTAAGCGGTTTTGCTGCAATGCTCTGGCTGCTGGGTGCGGGTATTCTGACTTGCATTGCAGCCGCAATCATCCGGCATTTCCCAAAAACGAAGCTGTTGCTCCCTATTCTGCTGGCGGCATTGCTTCTCGTTGTCCTGTTCGCGCGGAACCCGCTGCTGAACGGCTTCGGCGCGGCGTGGAATACGCTGCGCGGCCTCTGGGCAGCGGAAAAAGGCATTCTCCTGCCGCTTGCCGAAACGGACGACACCGGCCTCTGGCTGGCTGGGATCGTGGCGGGCATTCTGCTGGCACTGCTGGCGCTTGCATTTTCCCCATATGCCGACGCTGGCGGCGGCTGTTCTGACGGCGCTCTGCGTGGCAGCGGCGTTTGTGCAGCCGGGTATTATGCTCCTTGCTGCGGCAGCGATTGCCTTTCTGCTGCTGACATGGCAGAAAAGCAAAAACGCCGTCTCGGCGGCGAGCTTCCTGCTTGTGGGCGTGATCGTTGCGGGCATAGCCGCAATTTCCCTGCAAACAGGCACAATGCAGAGCTTTTCACAGAGCGCGAAGGACGCTTTGCATCACTGGCGCTACGAAAAAGCGGAAGAAGTTCTGCCGGAGGGCGATCTGTCCGAACCGGTCGTGAAGGACAGAAAGCACAGACACCCTCCTGTCCGTCACGGCGGATACGGTGCAGACGCTCTATCTGCGCGGCT